>JACRYO010001504.1_pt1 | contig 11710 bp, 15 predicted proteins | sample 8023221 | NCBI WGS metagenome assembly JACRYO01 (sample SAMN15823180, study PRJNA655841) | gut metagenome | isolation source: fecal sample D85 from dog with diarrhoea from SPCA | host: Canis lupus familiaris | place: South Africa: Mmabatho, Mahikeng | collected 2019-09 | reverse complement strand
AGAGTTAGAGTTCTATACGAAGCAATTCAGCAGTATTTATTTGAACTATTTGAGGATTGCGGTGCTGATGCCAACGCAAAAGATGTGGCACGTGTATTGCGTGTACCGGCTTCGGTCAACGTGAAGACAGGTAAAAATGTTGAAGTATTATATTACAATCCAGATGCGATTTATACAATGTCTATGTGGGCTCCATTTGTTGACATATTCGAGGACAAGCAAAAGGTCAATAAGATGTCAAAAAAAGAGTCAATTAAGGGTAAGATAACTTATCTGCGAAATACTTATACACTGCATAAAGCACGTGCTGAGGATATAGCAACGCTATGTTATTTGCGAGATTACAAGGTTTCTGGATTACGAGATACGATACTTTACATCTATCACTATTACATGATGCAAATCCATCACAATGAGCAAGTGGCTTTATACTACACGCTTAATCTTAATGATTTGTTTAGCGAACCATTGGCTGAAAAAGAAGTTAAAAGTTACGTTACATCGTCTGTAAGAGCGTATTATGACTATCAAAAAGACCGTACCAAAGGTTACAATTTCAAAAACGAGACACTTATTGAAAGATTAGCAATTACACCATCTGAAATGGCTGAAATGAAAACGATTATTACAAAAAGAATTAAGTATGATCGTAACAACCAAAAGCGTAAAGCAGCACGTCGAGACGCAGAGGGGCTGACAGACCGTCAGGCGAATAAACAAGACCTTGTAAAGCGTATAAAAAAGCTTACTAGAATAGGTTATAAACAAAAAGATATTGCGACTATGCTAAATATCACAAAAGGTACGGTATCAAAGTATTTGAAACTTTAATAAAAAAGTTTCCTGAAATGGCTCTTTATATAGTGGGTGGCTTTTTTCGCGTAGCGTTCTTTAATGGATAGGTACTCAAATAGGGAACTTACTTCTTGAATACAACAAGGGGGGCCCCATAATATGGGGTGCTTCTTTTGCGGTTACTAATCTAGGGCCATTACTGGGAGGGATACAATATGAGCGAAAGCAAACCTATCTTGCCACGTAGTAACCGAATTACGAAATTGCCCAAACAGTCTCGGATCTCTAAAAAAAATCAGGCAATCTTGAAGAAAATAGAAGCCTGGAAGAGGAGTTTTGGGTAAGCTTTTATGCAGGATTTTATGCAGCTGGGATAGGGATCCAAGAGCCAGCTTTTGAGAATGGATATTATGTAAACCAAAAATTGGGAGTATCTGTATTTTATTCACTCGTAGGTTTGCATAAAAATAACGTCAAGTTTAACGAAAATTTATACAAGCGAAGCATATTTATTTTGTTTTTGGGCGTGAAGGTCTGGAACAGACCAGCCCCGGTTGGGAAACCTCTTGGCTCCGCCAGACGCTGTTATCCCTGGTTAGGATGTAATAGCCTTAGACGACTCCATCACCCTAAGTAATCTCCAATTTGGCTAATGGCGTGTGGGATAAAAAAAAGAGTAGCATAATAAAATGCTACTCTTTTTTTTATTTGTATTTCACTGCGATGTAAGAATTTAATTTTGTTGCCTTGGTAAAGTACAGAGTTCCGAAGCTAGGTTGGGTGACTTTAGTTCTTACAATCTTCAAATCTGCGTAACCTGCTAATCTACTCCATCTGCTTGGATCAGCCGGTATTGTTCTATTCACACCCTCTGATCGGCTGTATGATGCTGTTACGTCTCCCCATTTGGTAGCAACTTTATGGGAAAATGTCTGTGATTCCCCACTTAGTGTTGTATAAGCATTTGGTTTTCCCCAATCTTTTGTGTACTTAGAATATCCCATAAATACATAGTACTTATATTCAGTACCTATTATTGTTTCGCCATAAACATAGGGTTGAACATTATCTTCCTTATCTTTTTGTGGCTTCATGAAAGTCTCCACATAGGTTTTCATGTCATCGATATTATCAAAATTCAACGTTGATCCATCTGGCTCTGTAATTTGTAAGTTGTCGTAATCAATTGTGGTAGATAGATCGATTGCTGTATCAAGTGTTTTAACTGTTTCTTCCATTGGCGATATTTCCAGTGTGTCTGCTTTGGCTGATGTACTAGGAGTAATCAAAAATAAAAATAGAGCTGAACTTAGTAAAAAAGACGCTGTAAATACTTTTTTCATAATATTCCCTCTTTTCCCAATATTTTTACTACACTGAATATTATTGCATATATTTGCCAAAGATGCTACCTTTTAAAGTATAATATTTACTTTTTTAAACTTAGTAGAGGGTGTGAAGGTAATGGAAAAGACAAAAACAAAAACTATTAATACTGCGGAGGCTATTTTGCTCGTAAGTTCTCTTTTTATGTTCCTATATGTTGGAGTAAACGTGGTTTTTATAACTGAAATCTCGCATTTTTTTGAAAGAGATTCACTGTGGTTTATATTGCCGCTAATTACACTTATTGTAGCGATACACTCATTTATTAAAAGATAGTGTTATAGAGCATTGAAAGGGTAATCTCATCGCTCCAATCAGTCTGGTTTAACCGACAGCATTGATTTGTTCTGGAGTATGATAATGACATTCATATACAGTAGAATAAAACAAAAAAGAGCCCTTTTGTAAAAGGGCTCTTTAGTAACTAGCGATTCATCGTGGAGATGGGTCGTTTTTTGTCGTTGCATCAATAGGATTAAGATGGCTATAAGCAGCGTTATAATAATTAGTGGGGAGATATTTGCAGGATTTTATGCAGTTGCCTGGGGTCCAAATATGCCAGCTTTTGAGAATGAATGTTTTTGGGCGAATCGGCCATTTATGGGCAGCCCCCGTTCGGGAAGCCTCGCGGCTCTGCCAGCTGTTATCCCTGGTTAGATGTAATAGACTAGACGACTCGGATCACTCTAAGTAATCTCCAATTTGGCGATTTTGTTATTTCATGGTTAGAAATATGGTATAGACGGGGGGGGGTGGGGTTCTATGTTTTCCAAAGAGCAAGAACGGGCTCTTATCTCTATTATAAGTAGATTAACTAAACAAGAGTTTGAACAAATTTTAGGGTCTATGTATGGTAAAGAAGCAATCGCTTATGTTTTGAAAAATTATGAGGATTACTTTAGAAAATCACCCGAGTAATTTTAACTTAGGGGGCAAAAAAACAAAGATTTTCTTAAAAATGGGGCAAAAAAACAAAGGTTTTTACGTTTAGGGGGAAGAAAAACAAAGGTTTTTTTAAAAATGGGGCAAAAAAACAAAGGTTTTTACGTTTAGGGGGAAGAAAAATAAAGGTTTCTTAAAAATGGGGAGAAAAAACGCAAGTTTCTTAAAAATGAGGAGGATCAATTTGGACTTTTTTTATTATCAAGATCTTATAGCCAGGAATCTTATATATTATATCCGCAAAAACGGTTATACAAAAAGCTCTATAGCAAGATTAACTTGCATCCCGCAAAACGATTTAGAAGAACTTCTTACAGCAAAAGTGTCGGATCCTCGCTATTACAACGAACAGATTATAAAAATAACTAATAGTTTAAACCTGGTTGAGGATTATTTTTTACGACAGCCAAATGGTAAAATGAGCAAGTGGCTGTTACAAGAACAATCAGTGCCATCTGAGAGAAGTGAACTGGCTCAAGAGTTATTAAATGATTTGGATGAACTTATCTCGGTCTGCCAGTTTTATATAAAAAATTAAAGCCTTTGGGTCAAACTATAGGCAGGTAGATATTGTTTCGTTTAATTAAAATTTTCCATGTTTGTTATCGAAAAATCATTATAATTTGTGCAAGAGTCAATAATGACCAATGACATATTTAATAATGTGGAATAAAATTATAATAGAGCCCTTTGGCCGAAGGACTCTATTATAGAATTTGGCGATTCATCTCATCGAGGGGTGGATTGCTTTTTTATTAGTACGATTAAGTTAATTACCAGTAACGCTATAATAATTATTGGGTAGATATATTTCCACGTAAAATAGGTAAGCATTAACCCTTCTAGCGTAGTTCCCAAAGTAGTGAATTTTGCAGGGTATAAGGCAATGTAGCCAGTTAATAAGACTGCAAAGATAGATACCCCATTGTTTTTCAACCAACTCGTCATTTTCTTCATTTTTATTACCTCCATTTTTGTAGTACATTAATTAAATAGTTCTTGTAGGTATTTTTATGCCCCTATTTGTTATATCGAACAGGTTGATGATAGTGCGGAGAAAGGGATAGTTGTTCTTTGAACAAAAGACATAGAAGTCCTGCAAGCAAGTTATTTTTTTTATGCAAAGGTATTATAGTTGTTTTATTAACGAAAAAAAAAGGTTCTGCGAAAAAAATATATAAAATTCCTAAAACCTCTTTACATAAAGTATTATAAGTCCATTCTGGGTAAACAATCAGTAGTTTTTTGCATCTCTTGTTATACACTTCCGAAGTAGAGTAAAGGTCTTCATAAAGGTTTACGTTTACGTAAAGACCTACATAAATGTCTGCACAAACAGTTACATAAAGGTTTATGTTTACGTAAAGGTCTACATAAATGTCATATTCCTGTCATTGTGAATAGTAGCCCTATTATTGCTATTAGCCCTACTATTACAATTGTTTCGAAAGGTTTTCTTCTTATGATTCTACTAAGTGGTGTTAGGATAGGTTCGAACACTTGGTGAATCATTGCCCCCACTAACGTTGCTAAAATCCCCATAAATAAAACATTCATTTCAATTTCCTCCTATGTCTGTTTTTTTGATACTTCCTTTGTTTTACTAAGAAAAAAGAAAGTTCTTCGAAGTAAAAAAAATCTTCATTATAAATAAAGAGGGGAACTGCAAAGTTCACTCCACCTTCTCTTAATACATTCCTAAGAAAAGTCCTCTTTTGCGTATGGAAAAGGTAGAATAAAAAAATTTTTTACCTCAGGCTCACTAAGGAATTATAAGAAAAAAAGGGTCTCTTTTTAACTTGAGGTGGAAAATTAATTGATAGGATTTTTCTCGTGGTATCTATCGGTAGTTATTGTCTCTTTGAACGAAAGTCCAGCATTTCATTGTTAGGCTTTCTTTGTTATTGTTAGAGCATAACAAGTTTTAACAAAGGAGGGGTTTCAGTGAAAATGGTGGATTTTAAGGAGTTACCTATTGATGATGCTTTAACAAGGCTTAACAATCATTTGTTGAGTCTTAAAGAAATGTCAGGGAGACTTGAAGATAACTTTAAAAGTGGTGAATTTGAGTTTGGATATTCGCTGTTAAAAAAAACTGCTAAATCACTTGGTATTGTAGTCGATGGAAAAAACTATACTGCGTATAAAATTGGTGAGAAACACCCAGAATATAATATTGTTATGTTAAAACAAAATAATGTAAAAAAAGAGTTAACAAAAAATAACAAACCTTCACAAGGATTTGTTAAACAACAACAGTATTTAACAGAGGATGAAATTGTTTTTATTAAATCTTTATTTGCAGCACAGCAAGAATCTATTGTTAAAGACAAACAAATACTTGTTGTCCCTCAAATGGAAGGTGCTAAAAAAACAACTGGTATCAATGTCTATGTGGATGTGTGGAATCGTTGGAAAGAGTTTAAAAGTAAATACGGTATGTATAGCGGTACCGATTTGATGGCAATGGCTCTCGAAGAATTCATGACTAAATATAGTGGGAATAAGGATGGAAATAAATAAATCCTTTGATTATGGTATCGAACTATGAATCATTCGATGTACTAATTACGATCCTCTTTAGAGGATAAGTTTAGTTTATAATGGTATAATATAAAAAAGGAATCACTGCATTTCTTATGATTTCTAACATAAAATGTAATATGTAAAATGGTTTTTCCATTGACATAATGCATTGAGATGTATTACCCTGTTAACAGTATTAGTTGAATCAGGTGTGTGGGCACCATAAAAACTTGAAACTTTTCCGGACTACGAGAGCCGGACGTTGGCAAGCAACATAAAAACTTGAAACTTTATCTGGACTACGAGAGCCAGACGTTGGCAAGCAACATAAAAACCCATGCTAAAAGATAGATGCCATTTATTTGGCATCTATCTTTTCTTTTTCTTCATATTTCTCGAGTTCCATAAATTCCTGGTGTAAGCGATATTTTTGATAACTCTCTGTTTCATAGTAAATGTAAATACTTTCTTTTCTACTATTTGAATAAATACATTCAACCTCATAACTAGGCTTTAGAAAATCAGCCTTGGTTGTTTTTAAATCAAGTAGGGATACAGGGTAATGATTATTATTAAGTTTTTCTCTTGTGTTAAGTGCTAAAGCAAAAATTTGTCGTCTACTTCTAAGTGATTTAGCAGCAGTAAAGTTAGTAAAGGATACTTGTTTATCTACTATTCTTATATTAGACGTTAATACTTCTTTTAAACAGTCTATTACCCTTAACTTTAATGTAGTGCTTCCATCTTTTTTTTCAATTAAGTGTTCTGCAGAAATCTTATTGTCTTTAACCAATCTGTAAAAGTGATTAGGTGTAACTTTTTTTCTTATGGTTGGATCCCAATACTGTACTCCACATAAATGCATAAAATCTTCTTTTTTAGCTTTTAATACTACTTCTTTATAATCGCCATCAACCTTATAAAGATAATGAATTTCTTTATCTACAAATAGAGAGTAAGCTTCAAATCCTTCTTTAATTTTTTTAGCCATCGTAATTTTATTCATTATTTCTCTCACACATCCCCTACAATATTTTCCATGAAAACCCATCCTTTTATCTCGAGTGATTATATAGAGTTCTTTTAGATTTGTAAACCTTTATACTTATGTGAATTTAACCCTAGCCTTTAACACAACAAAAAAAACAACGATCCTCAGTTGCAGATCGTTGTTTTTTTATGCTCTAAGCATTAGTTAAACATCTTTTTATTATTTTGCGATTTTTTTCTAGATGAAGTGTATAGCATATAGAGTAAAAAATAAACAAGGAGTCTCTATTGAGATTATTTATATTGAGGATCATCCCTAAAACACGCTTGTATACTGAATATGAAAAAAAAGTATAGGCAATACATTCTTTTCAACAACTATAAAATTTAGTTTTCGGTTACTATATTAAAAAAGGAATGTTATGATAATTAGACCCGAGGTAAAGCAGTTATTCTACATGATTGTACTAACACTTCAGTATAATGGGGGAAATTGGGAGATGGTAAAGTTTGAAAAAAATTCAGGAAATGACTTATAAAGAAAGGGTTAAAGTATATCTAATTACAACAATCGTTGTTGTAATTATTATGTTACTTATGCCTTCCGAATATCCTCTATGGACAATAATACTAACTTTAGCTATTCTTCTTAGCACTTTAATATATAACTTTTACAAATGGAAAATAAAATCCAATTCTTACAGAAAAAATATATTAATTTATAATAATATATTGTTTATAATAATATGTTATTTAGTATTTTTTATACCGTATAACATTTCTACTTGGTGGAGTATTATATATTTTACAGTAGCAATCATAGCTAGTATTTTCGATTATTCTAGAGAAACAAGAAAATACAAATCCTCGCAACAAAAAGAACTCTAATTCATAAGAATTAGAGTTCTTTTTGTTGCTAATTCAATGTTTAATCTTCTTTATGCTCTTCCATAAACTCAAAAAAACCTGGTACATCTCTAAGATCTTTATTTTTAATCTTAATAATTATTTTTTCCATCAAGTCTTGTTCCAGATCATCTTTGCTTTGATATTCTGTTTGATTAAGGACCTTTTTTAACTTAGGTTGCACTAATTGAATAATTTCCATGATTTCGTCTTCTGACATTTTCACTTCTACTCCTTTTTACTAATTACTTCTGCCAAATTTCTAATCACTGATTCAAGTTCATCAAACTTCTTCTCAAACCTTACTAAAAGATACAAAGTAATAACGATTGGGAATCCGAAATTGCTAATAAGTAGTGAGATATTTTCTATTTCAGACATAACAATATTCTCTCTTTGCTAATTTTTTTAGTGCTGTTTTTTTTGTCTTGAAAACGGACTGTTGGGTTACTCCTAGTCGGGCGGCAATTTCGGTATCATTGAGTTCAAGGAGAAAAGATAGAGTCAATATTTTTTGCTGTGTAAAGGTGAGATTAGAAAATTCATTGTTGAGTTCTTCATTAGTTAAATGATCTTTTAGAGAAAGAGAAGATTCTCCATAAGTATCTATTTTAAATATCTGTTGGTTAGCCAATATGCCATCAACATTAGTTTCAAGGGCATATCTATTTTTAAAATCCCGTAATTTCTTATCAAAATGTTTACTTTCAAAATGAAAAACCTTGATAATATAAGAAATTAGTCTATACTTCCTATAAAATTTCTTAAAACGATTATCCAATAGCAATTCAAGAGATTTATCTTTACTCAATTGATACTCTTTTAATAACTCTTGGTTGTTCTCTTGGTCTAGAAATGAAGTAATTAATCTGTTTTGATATACTTTCATCTAATTTAACCTCCTCTTTTATGCGATCATATGTTCTATTAAAGGCAAAAAAAAGAGATTTAAACTCTTTATACCCTAAAAATAAGAGCATATGTTCTATTTTTATTCCAAAAATAGAACACTTTTTTTGTTTTCCTTATAAATAAAAGGGGATTAAATCTTCCAAATAACAGCCTTTTATTTTTAATTATAACATATAAAAAGTGGCTGTTTTTGAAATCCCAAATACCCCTTTCTTAAGTGTAAGACAAAAACACACACAATCTGAAGGGAGAAATGCAATATGGCAAATGTAGATCCAGGAATCGGAGGAGCTTATCCAAATCATAATCTAACTGTTAAAACCTTCCCATACACAACGATTCATCCAAATGAAATTGAAGCTGGTAATAACAAGTATTTTGGAGGTATCGCTTTAGCTGTTGTAGGAGTACCAGGTATAGGTGCGGCCTTAGGAGTTGGTAGAACTTTAGCAGCTTTAATCAGTCTTTTAGGAGTAAAAGTTGCAGTAGATTCTGCTGGGCAAGATCCATATACCGCTTATCCATTTCGTTTTCAAGTAACAGAATTTAAATATTTATTGAAAAAACCTACAATGACTGATGGCGGTTTCGCAATTTATCGTGTTTATGACGCAATAACTGGTAAGAGTATGGAATTAAAAAAAGTAATAATTGGTAAGACAGGGATTTAATTAATACTTCATTTAAAAAATGCACTGACCGGACTATCTTACGGTCAGTGCATTTTTTCTTTTCCCTACTTTTGAGAAATACAAAAAAATTAAACAATACTTTATTGTTTAAATGCAACAAAGGCTAACGAGAGTTCGAATTTGATTGGATAAAGTTATATATCCTTTTTATTTTGTATAGCATAAAGCATACAAAATAAAAAAGGAGGCTATTTATAGCTAATTAGTAAGGTAGTAGATTGAGAAGGATTAAGTTCACAGACTGAGACAGGATGTTATAGTTCGATTTAGGAGAGTACAAAGGTTTAGATTTTAGGTGTTCGTTTACGAACATCATGTAGCATAGCTGCATATGGTTTTTAAATGTTCGGCATCGAACATTTGCAAGCTTGCTTGCACAGGTTTTTGAGCAAATTTATTTTGCTCACCGGCTATTGCAGCGATTTTGCCAATTTTTTTGGGCAAAATCAAAGGAATAGACGGTGAGTGGGGGTAAAAAAATTATAAACAGGAGAAAGGGATAGTAAAAACAGGGAGAAATGCAGTAATAGCAAGGTTTTAAAAGATGTAATAATCCAGCAACGTCTGGGGCACGTTACGCTCTAATTATGCACGCTGGACATTTTCTTAACATAATGGCTGTATTTCAGCTTATTTGTTATGCCTTAACAAACTCTAACAATACATACATAAAAACAATAAAAAGATAGGGGGCAAAGAGATGGCTAAACGTAAAAATATACGGCAACAGCTACGAGCCGAGTTATATCGCCAACATAAAGCGGGTCAAGGGCGGTCTCGGCATGCTGACAAGCAATCTAATGGCGGTAAACCAATCTATGACAAGATATATAGTGATTTATCCTTAAAAACGCATCTGAGCCGTATAGAGCAATTTAGTGGTTGGTTAAAAGCAGAGCATCCCGAAGTTAGAGATTTTGCTCAAATTACGCGAGATTTGGCTGGTGAGTATCTTCAAAAACAGGTGGGTGATGGTAAATCGGCTTATACAATTGGGGCTGATATGTTGGCGGTTAATCGGGTTCAGATTGGTTCGGGGTGTTGGGATAATGCCATTAAAAAAAGTGATTATGGACTGCCACAGCGGTCTTTTGCGACACTTCGCAATAATCATGGTTCTGTTCATCGAAATGAAGAACAGCAGCAAGAAGATTCTCGTATGCGAGATAGATATAGTGAGGTGTTATTTTATGGCCAAGCTTTTGGATTGCGACGATCAGAGCTAGTACCGAGTGATAGTCGCCAGACGGTTGCTGGTACAGGGTCGCTATATGAGAGAGATAATAAGCTGTACCATATTACAACCGGTAAAGGTGGACGTTTGAGAGCTATCGAGTGTCTTAAAAGCCATGAGCCAGAGATCCGTGAAACTTATGGTGAGCATATAAAATTAATGCCAGATTATCTTTTAAAAGATTCATATACAAAGGTAGATATAGAGCAATTTAAAGCCGAATGGAAGCAAGGAGAGCAATTTTTTAATAGCTTAGACCGTTCTTTGCGAATTCATGTGGAATGCAGACAATTTTATGCAAATCACAAATTAGACGAAATTCAACAGGGTTTATTTGGAGATGTACGAAAATATACGGTTAATGGCGTAGCTATATCACAGTTGGAAGCTGACCATATCAGTAAACAGTTAGGACATGGGGGTGATAGGTGGGATGTTTTGCAGAGGTATATTGGGCGATGATAGATTTTAAAAACATTATGAATCTATGAATAATATAGTATAATATTTAACAATAGAAAAAAGACAAAAAAAAGAAGTCGCCACCTTCACTCCCTCGCCAAAGTTTGTGATTTAATCGGTATGCGACACTCTACTCAATACTATTCAATATAGACATTATATGATTTTTACAATCAAATTACAACTGTAATTAATGGATATATAGTGAGGATGGACGGCTTCTTTCAAAAAACTTGAAGGGAGGTCGTTTTTTTTTATGGCTTTAAAAAAAGCAAAATTAAATCGAAAAACAGAGATATTAGATTTAGTAATCACAACATCAGATGCAGATATAACGATGACTATGGGGGACTATCATCATGTGATGTATCCTCATGCTGACGATGCAGGATATGTTGCATTAGCAACTAAAAAAGCAGGGGTTTGGTCACAACGGATGCACCCTGCAACAGATTGGTTTAATCATGTTGATTTAACAACAAATTGTTATTTGTCTATTAATACATTTTTTCGCCCTTTACGTCAGACGCGAGCTGTAAGGCATTTAAACGCCTTTTTCTTGGATTTAGATATTTATAATTTGGGCGTGAGTCAACAAGACGTATTTGATGCGATTGATTTTTTTGTTCGGACAGAGCGTATGCTACCACCTACAATGGTGTTGTCATCCGGGCGTGGTATGTATATTTTAATTAAAATTGAAGACGTACCGGGTGCATATAAAAGAGTTAGAGTTCTATACGAAGCAATTCAGCAGTATTTATTTGAACTATTTGAGGATTGCGGTGCTGATGCCAACGCAAAAGATGTGGCACGTGTATTGCGTGTACCGGCTTCGGTCAACGTGAAGACAGGTAAAAATGTT
>JACRYO010000788.1_pt1 | contig 11762 bp, 12 predicted proteins | sample 8023221 | NCBI WGS metagenome assembly JACRYO01 (sample SAMN15823180, study PRJNA655841) | gut metagenome | isolation source: fecal sample D85 from dog with diarrhoea from SPCA | host: Canis lupus familiaris | place: South Africa: Mmabatho, Mahikeng | collected 2019-09 | reverse complement strand
TCCCCGCGGGACTGCAATCAGGAGTCATTACTTCAACTGTTTTTGTTCATTATAGAAATTACGGTAAGCTAAATAGCACGCAATGATTGACCCCAAACTAGTCGCTGATAAGAGCATGAACGTGACCATAATTTGATACCTAATGGCCCGTACTGGATCGACCCCTGCAAATATCAAACCGGACATCATCCCTGGCAGACTGACTAGACCCACAGTCTTTGCCGAATCAATGGTTGGTGACATACCCGTACGAATCGCCTCACGCACGATGGCAATCGAAGCATCAAGTAGACCAGCCCCTAACGCCAAACGTTCAAGCACAGCTTGCCGCTGGTCATGAAACTGACTATTGAGGCTGCGATAAGCCAGCCCAATTGCGACCATTGAATTCGACGCAATCATACCAGAAATAGGAATCATTTGCGATGGCACAAACTTAATCGCACCAGATAGCACGAGGACGCCGAGTGTTACCCCCGTACTAACAAAAATGGCTAATAACGAAATGGCTAATGCATGGTCAATCCCCGGCCCCCGTTTTTTCGCATTCCAAGCCGCATTGAAGATAATGAAGCCTATCATCGCCAGCGTTAGCCACAAATTGTTGACTCGGAAAATATACTTTAGCAAGTAACCCACGATAAATAGTTGTACAACAGCCCGCACGACACCAATGACGATGTCCCTATCTAAGCCAAGTTTCTGCCACAAACTAATTCCTAACGCGACGAGCACTAACATTGCCGCCAAAAATAGCGACGTATTATTAACTGCTAAATTCATGCGTGTACCTCCAATCTGCCAGCAACCACTTTCGCTAACTGATCTGCCGCAGCAATCTCTGTCGCGTCATGAGTAATCATGATCGTTGTCACGTGATCCTGCTCATTTAACTGTCGTAACCAGGCGTGCACGATTTGCTTATTATTTTCATCCAAACCAGCTGTCACCTCATCTAATAACAACACTTTTGGTAAGAATAAGATGTTGCGAAGCAGCGCGACCCGCTGCCGTTCACCACCGGAAAGCTCGATAATCGGCTGATGCAGGGTTCGTTCGGACAGACCAACATTATTTAACGCCGTTACCACTCGTTGCGTATCCATGACTTGCTTACGAATTTGGTACGGGAAAGCTAAGTTATCTGCTACCGTCTCACCAAATAACGTCGGTTGTTGGAAACAATATGAGACTTGCCGCCGATACATGATTGGGTCATAACTTTCAATCGGCTGCCCATCAAAAATCAAGGTCCCACTTGTTTTAGAAATCATGGCCGCAATGATCCGTAATAACGTACTTTTCCCACCACCGGATGGTCCCGTCAATGTAATATGAGCCCCAGCTGGAATCTGCCAATCAACATCATGTAAAATATGTTGATCAGCGATTTGATAATTAACTTTTTCTAAACTAATCAATGAATTCATATGCCCACCCCCGATCGCACAATGATCGGCGCCGACAACAGCCGGATGAAAAAGTGCTCAGAAGTCAATAATGTTTGATGTATTAATACACGAACCTGTGTAGCCATTGGCAAAGCCATATGAATCATACCTGAGTCAAAGTGTTCCGTATAACTACGGAGGAGTTCTAATTGAACTTTTAATTTATCATTATTTTCCTTGATCGATCGTTTTTGTCTAGACATACGTTTTCTCCTATTTAGGGAGTATTATATCATTTTATAAAAAAACAACCCCCGGTATCTACTAGTCAGATAATGAGGGCTGTTTTAATAGTCTTTTCGAGGGGTCATTATATAATTATAGACCTTTTTCAAATTCAAATGTAGCGACAATCTAGTCTGGTAACTAGTACATAACCAGATAATTATAAATATTCCTTTTCACTGTTAATGCTCATAAGTCAATAATTCGGAATGTTTTTTTTCTAGAACTGAACTGATTAGGCAACTTTTATTTTTTGATTGGCAAGACTGATTCTTTCGTTGTTGAACCAATGAATATACTTGGACACATCTAAAATTAGATGTGCAATCGATGGAAATCGGAATTGATAAATCATTTCACGCTTTAATAGGGAGTGAAAACTTTCAATTTTGCTATTATAACTACCCTTTCCCAAACAATCGTGCCCAAAAGCCCTTATTTTGCTCTGTCTCGAGCTTTTGCTTTAGGTCTTCATTATATCTAACTAGTTCATCAATACTCTCAGCCTGAGCCTCTGAGTGGCCTTTTAGAGTAATGTACTGCTGTTGTGTTGATTCAAGTTGTTCAAGTCGTTCATCACGAGCATTTAATTTCTGTTGTAGATCAAGTGATAACTTTTGTTGCTGATCAAGTAAATTATGTAAGCGGGCGATTTGTTGCTGATAATCCTGAATAATATTTGTTGTAACTTCTGTATTTTTTGTATTGTCTTTGTCACGTTTAGAGTTTTTACCATTGTTAAAATATAACGTTTTCTGTAACTCTTTATATTCTGAATCAGTAAACTCTCGCTTATCCTTACTCCACCCTAAAGCCTCTACACGCCTATAAAAAGTGGGTCTAGTTATGTTTAAAGCGTTACAAATCTCTGTAATACTTGTAAATTTATGTATTGTATTATCTTCACTCACAACTTTACACCTCTGTAATATGTACCATTTTATACTAAATTATACACTTTATCGTGTCGTTGGTGGGCTGTGAATCTTGCCCCTGTCTTAGGTAGATATAGTAAATTGTGTAGCCTACTTTTTGTGTGAGGTAATAGCTTGTTTTAGATTCCGTAACGTCTTAATGTACTAGCGAATGATAAACCACTCAACCAATTTATCTAAAGGTATATATATTCATTCCATTCATATTCTTAAGCCTTAAGGGTCTGACTAGCCCCCCAAGGGCAAAGCCCTTAAAAGCCAATAAGCCCTAGCGTGTACTTAAAAAGCAATTAACAACTGTCTAACCTTGCTCTGAAAACAACGCTAAACGGCTCTTAATTACCAACTAGGATCAAACACAAATGAGTGTTACTGTTTCCTAGCACAACTTAATCCTCTGTGTCGCCCGAGGCACGCCCTATGCTTTGTCGTTGTTTTTTACGAGTAACTGATTAACCTCTTGCATAGATAGCGTGTTGTGAAAGCAATTTCCGACACGTACCGCCCTGACCTTTAAATGGTAGCCACCACCAAGCGCTATAGTTACGCCTATACCCTGTGCAAGTTGTGAGCTATTGTACCTTACACCTATACCTGATTGCATAACTCATAAGCAAGCCCTACGCCTATAAGAATATAAAAAAGTGTACTCACTAACAACGTTGGTCTTTGAGTACACTTATCCTAGTTTATGGTTTTTCTCTATTTTTATAGTCTCAATGTCTTGATACTGTCCTAAATAGTATGTATAATGTAACTATACATAAGTTACATGAGTGAGTTCGAAGGCACTCATGTAACAAAACCCATTCTGTGAAAATGGTCATCAAATTCCTACGTTCTCCAAAACGTGAGGGATTTTTTTTATTGCTGTATTTAACTGTTAACATAATTATAGCATTTAAATATCTTCTAGCAAAGCGTTTTTAAAATTGTGTTAAAATAGCATTAAATCCCTTATTTATCAATGCTTTGAGCGTTTTAGGAGTCAAATTTAGGTGTGTTGACAAAAGACAAATAGAAGTGTACGTGTAATTTGTATATGAGTTTGTAATCTAACATTTCACAATGTGGCTGTGTGGATATATAAGGCTTTCTGAGGCTATACCAATTTTTTAGAGACTGATTCACAAGGCTATCTCTTAAACGTCATGAGGGGCTTGCTACTTGGTATAAGGTTGATTAAGTAAACCAAACATTGGTCTAGGCCGCTTGAAGCCATTCAGTGCGTGAATTAATACGTTCGTTGTTGTACCAGTTCACATACCATTCGACAGATGACCTGACATCATCAATGGTTCTGTATTCTTCGTGATAAATCAGCTCACGCTTGATGAGCGAATGAAAGCTCTCGATACGTGCGTTGTCGTAAGGATGCCCCTTACGCGAGTAAGAATGATCTATCCCAGCGTTTTGCAACGTTCCTTCGAACAGACTTGAAGTGTACTGGCTTCCCATGTCGCTGTGAATCATCTTTGGTTTACCGTTGGCTCTTAGAGCTTTCACGACAACAGATGTTGCGAATTCTTTTGTCATCTCTGAACTCAGTCCATATGAGACAACACGGCGTTTTTCTGGGTCATAGACCGTCGCCAGGTAAACCCAGTTTCTATTCATCAGCTGGATGTACGTGATGTCAGTCGTTAGAACGCCACTCAAATCATCCAAATTCTTCATGAGACTGGGCTTTTGTGGTGTGTCAGTGGTCGTCGGCTTCTTATATGACTTCCTGACCATGCGAGATGTAAGGCTCATCTCATTCATGAGCTCCCAAACCAAACGATCACCAACTTCAGTGTTCAAAATGAACCGTAAAAATGCGGCGATGCGGCGGTAGCCATAGATCCCACGATTTGTGTTTTAGACGGCTTTGATTGTCGTTTTTAGAGTGTTGCGACGCGTCTCTTGTTGGCTAGGATGCCAATTTTTCCATTGATAATAAGTGCTTCGAGCTATATTCAAAGCTGATAAAACGCTTGTTATGCGGTGTCCCATTGCGAGCGAACGGTCAATGATTTCCAGTCCTAACTCGCGATTTTGCGTTAGTTGTACTTCGAAAGTAACACCGCGGCTCGTTTTAAAATCTTAATTTCTTAGCGAAGTTTGTCGTTTTCCTTTTGTAATGCGTTTACATCAGCTTGCGTCCATTTTTCGCCGTCCACTTCGTGGACCGCGTACAACTAGACCCAGTTACGGATTGAGTCGACCGAAGGTCCGTATTCAGCGGATAGATCAGTATATGAACGGCCTTGATTGTGCATCTCAACAAGAGACTGCTTAAGTTCTTTTTTGTATCGAATCATATTAAAAAATGCTCCTATGCTATTAGTTTACAGGGCAGAAGAAAATCTGTCCGTAAATCTAGCATAAGAGCATTTAGCGTCAGTTTTAAATCTACGAACACATAAGATATTAGCCCATCAAATCAGTGCCACGATGGATACCAAATTAGTAGTTACAAAACTACAAAGAGCGCTATCAACTCATAAAAAACCAAATCATTTACACACTGACATGGACAGTCAGTTGACTAGTTTTGGCTTTGAAAATTTGTTAAATCGACATAAAATTGATTATGCGTATTCAAAGTTAGGGTATCCATATGATAACGCCAAAATTGAAAATTTTCACTCTCTATTAAAGCGTGAAATGATTTATCAATTCCGTTTTCCATCGATTGCTCATCTAATTTTAGATGTGTCCAAATATATTCAATGGTTCAACGACGAAAGAATCAGTCTCGCCAATCGAAACATGAAAGTAGCCTAATCAGTTCAGCCCTAGATAAAAAATAGTCCGATTTATTGACTTCTGCGCACATTTGTATTTTATGATTAAATATACAAAAATTATTATACACTACGTTTTTTGAAAATCAGATATGCAATACCATACATCAGTGCAATGTAGATTAAATAAGCTACAATTACCCCATTTTGTGATATGTGCATCGCTTGTTTCAATATGTTTGGTGACAACATTCCTATGTTAGACATACCGAGATAAATATTAAATGGATTCCATTTTAGAAACGGCGCTAAATCAATTAATTTTAATGAAATAGCACTTAATATTGGTGTTGCCACAATCATCACAACACCTAATCCAATTGCTGCTCCAGAACTTTTAACTAAATTCGTAATCATCAACACTAACGCAGCCACAAATATCATTTGGATGGCTGTATCAAGCATGCCAATACCCATAGTTTGCCAGCTATTACCTGTATACCCGAGAGATTTACTGAAATCATACTTTGGTATAAACAAAGCAACCGCTAAGACAGTCCCAATAAATGCTGTGACAAACAAACCAATATAGACACTCAAGTTCAACAACAGCTTACTTACAAAGACACTGCCGCGACTAAACCGACGTGATAACAATGGTCGAATAGTGCCAAAGCCAAATTCTTGGGATACTGATAAAGCAGTAATAATAATACCGGCCATTTGTACGTACAGTAGTGCTTGGCCCAAATTAATTACTGATGCCATAGTTCTTTGTGATTTAAAAATACCAATAATAGCTATCGGAAAAGCGAAGCTCAAAATTAACCAAATATATAATTTATTTTGCTTAAAAGCTTTATAATACTCTTGTTTCATCAATGTTAACACGACTTATTCCCCCTTATCGTCTTCTGCCAACATATCCAACAACGACTTTTCCAAATTCCCAGTGATGGTATTAAGTGTTAAAATTTTAAGATTAGCTTGATTAATCGCTGAAATAACTTCTTGCAAACTTTCCGCCCCAGTAATTTGCAGATCCCCATCATCAATACTTGCCTGCCAATTATGCTCTTGAACAACTAGCAATGCTGCCTCATTGTCATTAGTATCAACTGTCCAGCGCACTTTATCGTAGCTAAAGAAATTAGACATCGTGTCTTTTGCGATAATTTTGCCATGATTAATAATCACAACATCATCAACCAATTTTTGCAATTCATCTAACAAATGACTTGATATCAAGAATGCTGTGCCTTCATCAGCCAAAGAGCGAATTAATTCACGCAAATCATGAACTGATTGTGGATCTAATCCGTTCATTGGTTCATCTAAAATGACCAGTTTTGGATTTCTAATCAGCGCAATTGCAATACCAAGACGTTGTTTCATCCCCAATGAAAAGTTTTTGGCCTTTCGTTTTCCAAAGTTATCGCTATCGATTTGTGTTTTATGCATGAGCATTTTAAAATCTGCAGGTGAAGTTGTATCCATTGCATACAACTTCAAATGTTCTAAGGCTGTCAAATTAGGATAAATTGACGGATACTCAATCAAATTACCAATTTTATCCAATGCTTGATGATTACTAAACGTCACAGGTTGTCCATCAAACGAAATTGTACCTGATGAATAACTCATTAATCCAGTAATCGCACGCATTGTCGTTGACTTTCCAGCACCGTTGGGTCCAATTAATCCAACAATGTGGCCGGCTTCAACATCAAAACTAACTTGATCCATTGCGGCACGTGCCCCATATTTTTTGCTAACGTTTTTTACTTCTAATAATGCCATTATGCTTTCTTTCATTATCTAAAAAAAATATATTCTAAAAACGGACCGTTCCTATTCGGTCCGTATAATAAAGAATAGATGTAATTTTTAAATTATTTTTATCGCAGTTTTCGAATTGTACTAACGGTGTCTCATCTCAATTCGGTACTGTCACGTTTATTTTATTCAAAATTGTTATGAGCTTTTTGTTTAAGCAAGAAATGAATATAGTATTTATTAGTCAAATAAGAACAACTTTTTGTGAAAAAAATAAAGTGACGCCCTTAAATATCGAAAGTCGGCCCATATGATAACAATAGTATTTAAGAAGAGGTTTCAAATTAATTGTGACCTCTACATACAATTTTTATTACATTAAATATCAATTTTATTTACGAGATTGTCTCTCAAATAAAATGACGGTTGCAATACCTACAACAATCACCAACAGCCATGGCCACAAAATAGTTTTTTTCGTTTTTGTTGGTGATGTTTTTTGGTCCTTTTTTTTGTTAACAGACACATGAGGCACTACTTTGACTGGTAGTTTTTTTGATGATGAAGACGCTTGCGAGGATGTACTCGAAGCAGATTGTGACGATGATGTTGATGAGCTGCCAGTTGATTCAGATGTCGCATTAGTTGAACTCGCTGATGACGACGCAGGCTCTTTATCCTCGCCAATTTTAGGAAGACTGCTCGTATCAAAAACCACACCATAACCATAATAGTGGTTGTAACGAATTGCTTGAATGTTGACGTTCATGTGACCATCCAAGCGCGTATCCAAATTGGTCGCTGTGAACTGGTACTGATAATAATCGGTATTGCCTTGCGTTGTCCTTGAAATTGCCGGCGTTTGACCATTAAAATCAGTCACAGATACAGGGAAAAGACCCAAATCATGTGTCGTTTTGATCGTCATAATGACCACATAATGATCCCCATCAATCGCAACCGTTGCAGGCTTTTGAAAGTATTGATCAGCCACCGATGTTTCTGTTGTGCCATCCTTGACGACCCTAAAAGGCACTGAATAAGTGTCTGCAGATACTGTTTGGGTAAGAGTCATGAATCCTAATAGTAAACTAACGCAAGTTAGCATAAACCATTGAAATCGTCGCATTAACGCAAAACCTTCTTAAGCCAAATACCCAAAGCCAAGACACCTGAAACTAACGCTGCCAAAAGTGGTGCAGTTGTCATCTCGTTAGTAGCTGTGTTAGTAGCTGCTGTGTTAGGCAATTTTGATGTACTTGATAATTGTGCTGTCAAGGGCACGTCGTGACCAGTGGCTTGGTTAGGCGATACATAATTGTTTGGCAGGTTACTTGGGTTGCTTGGGTTATCTGACATTGACCCCGATGGTATTCGTTCAAGATTTCCTAACTTTAAGTCAACCGGTTGCGTCTCAGTAAATGGCAACGTGCCAAGCATCGTCTCCACATGTATTGTTGACTTGAGTGTCTTACCCAATTCAGAAGTTGGTAAAACAATAACAACACTTTGTCCATTTTTCACCGCAGAAACACCGTCTATAACCCAGGTTTTAACCATGTTAATGGTTGCCATATCCTTAAACGTCAATGTAATTGTTGCCTGACCATCTTTAATGACGATATAGGCGGTTGGTGATACCATTGATGCCATCATTGAATCATCTGTTGTACCAGATTTGTACAATTTAGCTGTCGCCGTGTAAGTACCATTTTGCGAGTTTTTGGTAGCTGCTTTCTCTGCTGCCGCCTTATCTGCTGCTGCTTTTTCTGCTGCCGCTTTGTCCGCCGCTACCTTATCTGCTGCCGCCTTGTCTGCTGCTGCTTTCTCTGCTGCCGCTTTGTCCGCCGCTACCTTATCTGCTGCCGCTTTGTCCGCCGCTGCCTTGTCCGCCGCTGCCTTGTCTGCCGCTGCTTTCTCTGCTGCTTTCTCTACTGCCGCTTTGTCCGCCGCTGCCTTGTCTGCCGCTGCTTTCTCTGCTGCTGCCTGCTCGGCGGCAACTTCATCTGGGTCACGTGCTACCAATTTCAAATCCGCTACAGTCAGGTCAACTGGTTGAGTTTCAGAAAACGGCACTGGCCCAATCATTGTCTCTATGTGTATCTTGGATTGCAAAGTCTTACTCAGGTCCACCACAGGTATTGCAACAGTGAAAGTTTGCCCACTCTGCGTCGCTTCAACACCATCAATTGCCCACGATTTCACCATGTTGGCGTTACTCAATTCACCAAAAGTTAATGTAATAGTGGCCGTTTGATTTTTAATTGTCACATGTGCCTGACTATTAACCATTCTACTCATCATTGAGGAAACAGCGGTTCCTGACTTATATAGGGCGGCGGTGGCGGTGTAAGTCCCGTTTTGGTAATTTGAGGTTGCTGCTGTTGTGACCGTTGTTACGCCAGTTGTGTCCGCTGCGACGGAAACGTCCCCGTTCAACAGCACCACTCCCGAAACGGCTATCGTTCCCGCTAACATTAAAACTTTATTTTTCTTCATCATATCCTCCAAATTACGATACTTATCACGCGATAAGCGTTCTTGTGCACAAAAAAAGCGCAGCTTGCACTACGCATCTTCTACCATAACTGAATTATATTACAATGGGCTCAGAAGTCAATAAGCTGACCAATATCTCTTTGATTAGCTAGGCCTGACTCGCACAAATCTTCGATTGCAAAAATTCACGTACTAATTATCCTTAACCATGGCTTGAATAACCATCCACACGCTAACGCTCGCATTCTCAGAATCATCGAACAATATGTCAAAATCAATAGTTAAAAAAACAATAATGTTGGCATAAACAACCTTTTAGCTCCCCTTCTGCTGTGTCGACCACTGGATTATTGTACACTCAATTCCCCTTGATCGTACTGCGGTAGTTCGGTTAATCATATTCTTTAGGCAAACCATTATTGTCACCAATGACCAGCTGTGGTAAACCAGCGCGTCAATTGTTTTATTGTGAAGATGAGATATAGGTCGACCGGCACATAGACACTTTAATTTTCTTCATACTTTGAGTCCATGTGCCAATTTTAACCTAGTTTTACGAGCGTTACCTCCACCAATAGAAGTTTTTTTCTCACTAAATTGGACTAAAACAAAATGCCCGTATATGAATACTTCTTAGAATCATCACTCAAAATTAATAAATACTTTCGACTGTGATCAGCCGTTAAAAACTTGTTACCGAAATGGTTATTAATGTACTGCCCTATTAATGACAGTAAAGCGAAAACACACGATTGACAATCATTGCGAAGATTTTTTCTCAGTCGTTATGTTTAATTGGCGATGATATTTCACCTTATGAGACTAACTATGGCGAGTATGATAAACCATAAAAGCGCCAAAATTGTTGTCACCATAGTTGCTTTTGAAAACAATAATATCAAAAATACAAATAGCAAAAATGAAATAGGGCGCTGATGTCAAGATTGAGCTGTTTTCTTGTTTTTTGTAAGTTCTTCATGATTTAGTTTATAAAGAACATACCGGGCCTCCATATCAGTATGCGATAGCTTGTCGACACCATAATCATTTTTAAGCATGTCACGCATAGCATAATCCAGCTGTTGCTGTTCTCGTTGCCGCTTCTGCAGCGCTTGATGCGTTTATTTCAGGTTTTGATAGTCTGCTTGGACGTCTCCTAATTGCGCTTTGACTTGGCCTAATGTTTGCTTGAGTTCTTCCGTCTCATGCTGGCTTTGTAGGTTGGCTTTCTTCATCGTAGCTAACACACTTTTAAAGCGATCTAAGTCATCTGGTTTCAGCACCGTCTTACCAAAGAGGTTTTTAGATAAGGCTTGTTTAAAATCATCAATTTGTTTTTCTGCTAAGTCTACTTCTGTTAAGGCTTGAGCCGTGATTTGAAGTACGGCCTGTTTAGCCCTAATATTTTCTTCAACGTCAGCTAGTTCGTTTTTTAAGGCGTTAAACTGATCATTGTATTTTTTGATTTCGGCCACATTCTCAAATGGTAAGGTTTTGTTATTTAAAATCCCTTGTTCATAAAAGGGCAGCACCTTTTTTAAATGTTGATCTAAATCATCATGAAAGGTTTGTAGATCATGTCGCGTTAGCACTTCTTTAGCTGATACTTTATAACGTGACTTTTTAACATCAAAAACCACCGGAACAAAGGCATAGTGTAAGTGAGGAGTTGTCTCGTCATAATGCACCACCGCGGCCACGGCATTTTCTTGGCCATAACGGTTATTCAGAAAATTAGTGGCTGCTTCAAAAAAGGCGCTCTGTTGCTCGTAGGGGGCTTCTGTGAGTTCTTCAGGTAAAGTGACTATCCACGTCGCTAACGCCTTCACATCGTCTCTTTTCATGCAATAAACGTCATTTAAACGCGCATTGAAGCGTGAAAGCATATCGGAACCATCCGCCAGGAGATCTTGATTCAGATAGGTTTTCGACACATCAATTTCTTTGTTGGTGTGATGATCGGTTTTACGTTCAAAGTGAACCGCTAAACCAGGGACTGCACCACGCGTATTTTTCTTTAAATGCGCCATCAAAAATGCCTCCTCGAAAAAGGTTTTCCAAGACCAGTATAACACCGTTAAAAATCTGGTATAGCCTGTTATACCAAAATGCTATTTTGGACAGGCTCTGCGAGGCGAGTCATCGAC
>JACRYO010000091.1_pt1 | contig 11802 bp, 11 predicted proteins | sample 8023221 | NCBI WGS metagenome assembly JACRYO01 (sample SAMN15823180, study PRJNA655841) | gut metagenome | isolation source: fecal sample D85 from dog with diarrhoea from SPCA | host: Canis lupus familiaris | place: South Africa: Mmabatho, Mahikeng | collected 2019-09 | reverse complement strand
CATGGAATCTGTATATACTTTACTTGAAGTTGAGCGCGCTGTTCCTGAAGTTTATGGCTCTATTTATGATATTCGAGAACTACTTAAGGCCATCTACTATATGGGAGATAAAAAAACCATTGATGAGGCTAATTTAGGAATCCCTAAATTAGCTAAAGTAGCTCTAAAAAAGAAGATAAAGGGAACGTTTATCGAAGAGCTACTTACCGAGAGTAAATTACTATAAAACATGGTAGCTGTTAAAACTCTCTGAATTATCAAAAACTGTTGCAAATTATTATAATGGCGACATATTTCGATATGTAATAAGCTTTTCGTTTTTGAAAAAGACTTGATGGTTATATTTCATCAAGTCTTTTTTATAGCTACGTATTTTTTAAGAAATAACCTAATTACGGGAAAATGTATATCGGAAGTCCGGACTTCTTTATTTCTAAATCATAATCCGAGATAATCAAATGTATGAATTCTTATTATGAATGCTAAGCTATGATTAAATCAAATAATAATGGGAACCAGAAAGGTAAAAATATTATGGTGCAGCAAATCGTACTCCCAATCAAAGACTCTAACGTCTTAAAAATGGTGCAAGACACCTTATTAGATAGTTTTCGGGCGGGCCGCCGTAACTACACCATCTTTCAAGTTGGCAAAGCCACCTTGTTGCGGGTGAGTGATGTGATGACGTTAAAGAAATCAGATGTCTATAATCCGGATGGCTCGATTAAAAACACGGCCTTTATTCATGATAAAAAGACCGGTAAAGCAAACACATTATATCTAAAGCCCGTGCAACAAGACTTGCTGCAATATCATGATTGGCTAGTCCAAGAAAACATCAATTCGGATTGGTTATTCCCCTCAACCGCCCATCCAGATCGTCATATCACTGAGAAACAGTTTTATAAGATCATGGCACGCGTTGGTGATCTATTAGGCATCAACTATTTAGGCACACACACCATGCGTAAAACAGGCGCTTACCGCGTCTATACGCAGTCAAATTACAACATTGGTTTAGTTATGCACCTATTGAATCATTCTAGTGAGGCAATGACACTGACTTATCTTGGGTTAGATCAAGCAAGTCGCGAAACAATGTTAGATCAAATTGATTTTGGGTAATACCGCCAACTAATCTCCTTAAATTAGCCCGTATTTGCTCATTTTGACGCCACCATGGAGGTATTTTTAATGACTAGGATTACTAAGGCACAATTAGATCGCATCATTACAGCGTCAGATCAACAAGGACCTGATACAGCTAGTCATACTTATTCTGCAGACGCCTTTGATGCAACCATGGATAACACCGGCGATACTGACTTGCTGGGTTATCTATTACTCGATCATTATTTTGGTGATGAATCATGACTAATTTTGATGAGTACATGACCAATGATAATTTAGCCTTGCAAGCTATTATTCGCTATGATGACGGCCGTGAAATCCGCGTGTTTAATGTGAGAGATAAACGGTGCTGTGTGTTTATTCAAAATGATAATGAACATTTCTGGTTGCTACGTGAACGTATCTTAGAACCGCCCATGCTACACAACATCACGGAAGCGATGTATCAAGCTGGTATCTATGATAATTATTACCATCTAAGCGTTGAAGTATTTCATGGCGAGGATAGTAAAGTTTACTATCCTCGCCATGAAAATTTTATCTTGTAACCATGCCACATTAGGAGGACTATTCATGGAATTAGATTTAGGGAATAACGCATATGAGATTTTAAATGATTGGCATCCTAATGCGGCTAAGGAAGAATTAACGGCACAACTCACAAAACAAGTGTTAGTTGAGAAAGAGCAGTTACCAAAACTTTTATCACGAGAAGATCTAAAAGAACGTTGGGAGATGAACTCACGGCAAAGCGTACATCAGGTTGCGACCAGACCCGATTTCCCAGCACCAATTTTAACTTTTAATCATGGTAAAACACTCCTGTACTTAGAAACGGAAATACAAATTTTCGAAGTCAATCATCCGTGGTTAATTACGATGAGTGCCCGGTTATCTTATAGCCATTGGATCCTGAATAATGTGATTAATTGATTGTTGGCGTTAGCCTTCTGATACAAGGAAAAACCAAGGATGAAATCCTTGGCAAACTACTCTTGACAGGTGTCAAGAGTGTAAGTGCGCATTGCCCTCATTTCATTCGGTTATGATGCTTGTAAATAATTGCTTGTACATTCAGCTTTTTTAAGATTTAATGCCATTATTTTGTGATCTTATGGCTATTTAATAAAATGACTATTCATTACTGTTTTGAGTCATATGATTTTCAGAATAGACTAGTGATTTGATTGTTAATTGATACGTTAAACGCGTATATAGATAAAATGTTCTTGGTTAGTAAGGTATTAACTTTAATCTGCGCAAAAAAGCACCTATAACGAATAAAACGCCATGAAAGACTCCTTGTAAGTCTTTTATGGCGTTTTATTCGCTACGTGCAGAATTTTATGTGGAAGATGCTTAATTGCGCTTAGAAGCGCTTATATGACCTTAAAAACAGCGATCACAAATTAGGTATGGTCAATCTTTTGATTTTATTTTTTCAGCATGAAAAAGGCGGAGCCTATTATAAGTTTATCTTTTATATTTTAATCTTTTGTTCTTTTGCGCGGTGATAAATACAGTAATAACAATACGTTCACGTATTATATAGCCACAAAAAACTGTGTATATAGCCACAAAAAACTGTGTATATAGCCACAAAAAACTGTGTATATAGCCACAAAAAAAATAAAACTGTGGCTATATAATGGTATAATAAAAGCATAAAGAAATCCCCGTCTAAAAGTTTTTCTTTATGCCTATCCAACAACACACCCAAAGGAGTGTATTTATATGTCTATTATACCAGGATTGAAGACAAGGCAGGTACATACCTTGAAGGAATTATCAAAAAGAAAAGTCGTTGAACATAATAGTTTGATCACATCCATTGCCAAGATGGATAAAACACCACTCAAAATGTTTGAATTAGCTGTTTCTTTAATTGATACAGACAATCCTCCTAAAGATCAGACGGTTTATTTATCAAAGAAAGAAATGTTTGCTTTCTTTAAAGTAGATGACAACGATAAGCATAGTCGTTTTAAAGAAGCAATTGAAAAAATGCAAAAACAGGCTTTTTTTCAGATTAAAAAAGAACAAGATAAAGGTTTTAAATTTGTTAGTATTGTGCCAATCCCTTATGTGGAATGGACTGATTATCATGATGAGGTATTAATTCGATTTAGTCCCGAAATCATGCCCTATTTAATTAATCTCAAAACAAATTTTACGCAACATGCCTTATCAGAAATTTCAGAATTGAATAGTAAATATGCGGTTGTTCTGTATCGTTGGTTATCGATGAATTACAACCAATACGAGCACTATAGTGTTAAAGGCGGACGCCGAGAAGAACAAATCAACGGGTATCGTAATCCTGAAATTGGTATGAAAGAGTTACGAGAAATGACTGATACGGTAACAGAATACAAAAGGTTCACTCACTTTGAAACCAGAGTATTGAAAGAACCTCTAGAAGAAATTACAAATCATACGAGTTTTAATGTTACATATGAAAAAGTTAAAAAAGGACGCAGCATCGATAGTATTGTCTTTCATATCACTAAAAAACCAGTAGCGGATGATCCTGGTTACAAGTTAGATGATCTCGCTTATATTGACGGTAAGATAAGGCAAGAAGAAAGTGAGAAAGACCTTGTATATGAAGCTATGAAAAGTCCATATACAAAGTTACTTATGGAATACTTCTTATTGTCATACATTGATTTGACGGATACGGCTATTTTGTCAGGGTTACAGAAAAATGTTTATCCACTCTATGACGAATTAAAAGACTTACGAGGGTTAAACGGTGTGAAAGATCACCTAGCGTATATCCGAGATAAACAAGATGACTATTCTAAAAAGAACATTGCCAAGTACCTTAAAAAATCAATTGAACAGTATCTACCAATCGTTAAAAGGCAGGATATAGATCATGAGTGAAAATTTTAAAACAATTCGAGAACTAGCTGAGGAGCTTGGTGTTAGCAAGACTGCAATTAACAAAAAAGTGTCCGATAGCGAACGAAAACAGTGGTTTTCAAAAAAAGGAAACCGGTTTCTGGTTAACGAAATCGGCCAAGATGCCATAAGGTCAATGTTTTCGTATGATATCGATAACCGAAAATCGAAAACTGAAAACACTGAAAAACAACCAGAATCAAAAACCGAAAACTTTGAAAACGATAACTTAAAAAAATCAGATTTTAAGCACTTAAGTGAGATTATCAGGTATCAGAATGCACAAATAGAAGATTTAAAAGAAACTAAATCACAACACTTTAAGCAATTGACTCAAATGCAAAATTTATTAGATCAGCAACAACGGTTAGCTTTGCAAGACAAAAAGCTGCTAGAGGAATACAAGGCAGAAATTAAGGACTTGAAAGCCTTAACGATGGCACCGCATGATGATGGTGAAAAAGAAGTGACGCCAGACAAACAACCGGAGCCAGAAATTGACACTGCGGAGTCACAACCTAAACCGAAAAAGTGGTGGCGGTTTGGAAAGTCGTAACAACTAAAAAAGAAGAATAGTTAAATGGCAGAAGATAAATTTGAACAAGCTGTGATTGAGAAGTTAAAGGGCGAGGGGTGGTGGAACACCAAGTACATCGAACTCTGAATACTGGGACGGTGATATTGACTGGTATGATCCAGCTGAAATTGGAGAACAAAGGTATGTTAGTAAAAGTAACAAGACTATTACTGAACTAGGCCTAAAGAAGAGCTCAGCTAGAATTTTACCAGTAGGAACTGTCTTATTTACTTCTCGTGCTGGTATCGGAAACACCGCTATATTATGCAAAGAAGCTACAGCTAACCAAGGGTTTGAATCAATTGTTCCTAATCCAAATAAACTTGATAGTTATTTTATTTATTCAAGAACTAATGAACTTAAGCGATATGGTGAAGTCACCGGTGCAGGATCTACTTTTGTTGAGGTTTCAGGTAAGCAAATGTCGAAAATATCGATTATGGTACCTGAACTTTCAGAACAAAAAAAATAGGTTCATTCTTCGAACAACTGGATAATACTATCGCTCTTCATCAACGTAAGTTAGATTTATTGAAAGAACAGAAAAAAGGATTCTTACAAAAGAGGTTTGTTTAATCTTACAATCTGCCAATAAAACTCTGTTTAACATAATCCTTGTTATCATAAGTAACTGTATATCAACGTTTCAAAGCACAAAAAAATAGGCCATTTTAAAAACTTTTCACAAAGTCTTTAAAACGCCTATTTCATCACAACACTTTTAAAGCTTCACAAGTCAATCAATTTGAGGCCACCCTCTTAAACTAAATAATTAAAAAAGCGACTTACTTAGTCTAATAAACTTGTACCGTAAGAATTATCAATAGCACACACCCAACTATCATCAATCTTTTTAAAAACATAGGTAGCTCTTCTCTCACTAGAATATTCAGACGTTTCGAGAGCCTCAGTACTTGCCTGAATAAAAGTTTGAGCGAGAACCAACACAGTATCACCTGCAATTAAAAATCGCATTTCCCCCTCAACTGGTTTCAATGAATTTTTAAAATAAGATGCAATTTTTTTAAAAGCTACTGCAATATTTTCGCGCCCCTGTACAAACATGTCTGGTTTAACTACCAATACGGCATCTTCAGCATAATATTTTTTTAATTCCGAAAAATTTTCCTGTTGAATTAGATCATCACAAACATCTATAATGTTTTTAACTTCGTTTTCGATTTTCGAAACATCCACGTCATAGTTAGTCATTATGATGACCTCCTTTAATTTAATGGTTATTATAATACACTAATTCAATCTGTTGCGCGACCGGCGCTGATGTCAAGATTATGGACAGTTTTTTCGGCACCGCAAGGTGCCGCTTCCCCGAAAAATTTTCAAAACCCGGATTTCAGCCTAAAATGGCGTGATTTCTGGGTGTTTTTGTAGGCGGAACAGGGCTCAGCCCTGCCGTTGAGAGAAAATGAGTGGTATAGATTGTGAACCGGCCGGATTTCACAAGTTGTAGCGTGCGGTAAATAAGCCTTCACAAGGCGAATTTTTGAAATTCACAAGTGAAGGCTTATAAACGGCGTCGTAACGCCTTAATGATTACTGAGGTGGCCAGTTGGGCTGTCATTGTGTATGCGATTTGATATGACAGAACCTTATGGTTTTCGCAATTCGTCGATACCCATAGATGCCTTTATTGGCCATGTAAATTGATTCAACGGCATTTCGCAGATTATTGTGTTGTATTTCTTGTGTGCTTGGCTCCCAATGAAGCCAGTCAGAGTAAGTGGACATTGGAATTTTTAAAGCACTCAAAACGCGTGTGATGCGGTGTCCCTGTGACAAATTCTTGTCGATAATTGGCAAAACAACACTTCTACCGCACAAAACTAATGTTTTGCCAGCAACACCGACGCTCGTTTTAAAATTTCGTTTTCCTCATTTAATATTGCGAGTTATTTACGCAATTTTTTGAGCTCATCGGCTGAAACTAACTCGCCATTAACGTTTACGGGTGCGTACTTTTTAACCCAATTTCGAATCGAATCAGCTGATGGCCCTTATCCCTTCGCTAGTTCATCGGGCCGACGGCCTGCGTTAACCATTTCAACGATAGACTTTTTAAAGTCCTCTTCATAACGTGTAACCATAATAAACATGCTCCTATGATGAAATTTTATCAAACTAGAAAAACTAGTCCGGAATCTCATCATAAGATCATTCTGTAGACTTGAGCGTTCTTAGAACATTCTATGCAGTAGATTCATTGTTGTGCATGTCACCTCGCTTTGGGATAACTCTGTCCACTTAATGTTTCGATCAACGTCTTGGTAGCATCATCGACATCTTCAGGCAGGTGTCCCTCGTGAATTCGTGTGATCTCTTTCTGGACTTGCACATCAGCCTGGAAAGTAAATTTGAACTTTCCCACAAAGTACCAAGCAATAGCGATGAACAACGTTACACCACCGATCAAAATAAAAGCAATTGCTATATGAACAGTGTTTGGTTGTGAACTAGTTCTATTAACATAACCAGCTTGGTCCAAAATGAATCCGACTAAAAACGTTCCTATCGAAGAGGTCGACTTGCGAATGAATGTCATCACAGATGTGAAAGATCCTGCTCTTTTGTGTCCATTCAAGACCTCGTCAATATCAGGAATGAAGGAGAAAATATTCCAAGGGGTATAGACCATACCAGCACGACCTAATTGATAAACAATGCCCACACCAATTAGATACATGACAATGTGACTAGGCTTATATAACCATATTAACAACCACCCCACAGAAGACAAGACTATGAGAGAATAGGAAAAGTGATAAATCCAGTTAGGACCCTTTCGAACAATCAAATAACCTAGAATTGCAGTCATAGGAATCGAAATGACGTTAATGGCTTGAATTTCGGCAGCTACTGTTGTTCTCAGCCCAAGATCTATAGTAATGAAGTAAACAAATACTGCATTCCAAATATCCATAGATCCGTATGAAGCAATGTAGATCATGAGGTGTTGCCTAAATGTCTTAATTTTCAGGGTTTCCAGGTATTCTTGCATTAATCCTCGCAGGCGCAAAGGTTGCTTCTCCTTGTTAACCATTTCGTGAGGTCGATCCTCCCAAGTGGTCAACCACGAGATGAAGATAGCAATAGCGAAAATGATACTAAAGATAATACTGTTGACTACGAATGGCATCGAACTGTTATCACCAAATATCTTGAATAATTCTCGTGGCATTAACATAGCTAGAAATGTTGCCAGTTCTGAAATAATTAAACGAACTGTCGATAACAGACTTCTTCTGGAATAATTATTGGTCATCTCAGTCGGAAGAGTTTCCCATGGTATCAAGACTAAAGAAACGATAAGTTCAAAAAATATGTAAGTAACTAGATAGTAGACGTAACCATGCCCTGGTTGCCATATGAGCATATATTCTAAGACCAATGGTATGCCAATTAGCATTAGTAAATGACGTCTGCCGAACCTACGCCCTAGCTTAAATTTGAACAGATTATCACTCAAGTATCCCACAAAAACACTAAAAAAAGCATCGAAAATCTTTGCAATTACAAGAATGCTTGCCCCTTGAGTGGCAGAGATGTCCGTATATTGAGTGAAGAAAAATAGTAACCAGGCGGAAACAATCGCATACGCACTTCCGCCCAGCAGATCAGTCACTCCAAAGCCTAATGCTGTTCCGAGTGTGACCTTTCTTTCTCTATAAATTCTTTTCATTCGAAAATTTACCTCTCCATTTCATCATTTGAACCCCTTAAACATTAGAAGTATATAATAATTCAAATAATATTGTAACTATTGATACCAATCCCACAATACACGAATCCCTATTAATAAAAGATGTAACTTTTCCTGCAACCATTTTTTGAACTGGTAAACAGCATAAATAGCCCTGTGTCTTTTTTGTATCGAATCATATTAAAAAATGCTCTTATGCTAGATTTACAGGGCAGAAGAAAATCTGTCCGTAAATCTAGCATAAGAGCACGGGTTGATAAATTTGGATGGCAAGCTAACTCTTCTGTTATTTTTATTGCCTTAGGATTAATATTTATTCTAACAATCTATTTGGTATTAAATGATCGCAAAATATTAAAACGTGAAAGTGCACTTAGCCAAAATATAAAAAGTTAATACAGACTATTCAGAGGTATTTATTCTTTCCTAAAATAGGTGTACCATGATCGATTTTTGGAAAGTAAAACATAATGTTTAATAGTTTTTATTCCGTTCATAGAATAATGGGGTCTATAATTATATAATGACCCCTGTGAAAACCTATTAAAACAGCCCCCGTTATCTAACTATTAGATAACGGGGGCTGTTTTTTGATTTTTTTATCATAATAACCCCTTAACGTTGCTACATTTTTCCATAATTAGACAGTTATATATGAATTACGATGAGATGCAACAACTTTCCCTACTAATTAAAGACTCCGCCACCTTTAAAAACCACGCAGCTTATTTATGGAGATTGCAGCAACTAAAGTGAAACAATCATTTTAGTTGCTATTTTTTGAAAGCGCTTTCTATTGGTGCTATGATTAACCTGTTAAATCATTAATAGGAGGAGAAAACATGTCTATAAAAAATGTAACTGTTGCCGGTGGTGGCATTTTAGGTGGGCAAATTGCCTTTCAAAGTCAGTTCATGGGATTCAATGTTACGGTTTATGATGTCAATGATTCTGCTCTAAAACACTCTGAGCAATTAATGACATCATATCCTGATATTTATAAAAATTTCTATGAAGATGGTCAAAAAGCGGATGAAGTTATTGAAAACATCCGCTTTAGTTCTAATCTAGCTGATGCTGTTCAGGACGCAGATCTAGTAATTGAGGCCATTCCAGAAAATGTCGACATTAAGAAGGATTTCTATAAGCAACTTTCGAGAGTTGCTCCCCAAAAAGCAATATTTGCTTCAAATTCTTCTACGCTCATCCCATCTCAATTTGTTGACAGTGTTGATCGTCCAGAAAAATTTTTAGCCCTACATTTTGCTAACCAAATATGGGTCAACAATAATGCTGAAATTATGGGACATGCGGGAACTGATGAGAAGTATATTGATGAACTTGTGAAATTTGCGAGAGATATCCGAATGGTCCCTTTTAAATTAAACAAGGAACAACATGGTTATATTCTCAATTCACTCTTAGTTCCATTTTTAGATGCGGGAACAAAACTGTGGGCAAATGGTGTTTCCGATCCTCATACAATTGATAAAGCTTGGATGTTAGCAACGAAGGCCCCAATGGGACCGTTTGCATTATTAGATGTTGTTGGTCTACAGACACCCTATAATTTAGCTTTATCAAGGTCAGAAACAGACGAAGAACAAGCCAAGATTGCTCGTTTAATAAAAGAAATGATCGATAAGGGACATACGGGATTGGCAGCAGGAAAGGGATTCTATGAATATCCTAACCCTGAATACCAACAAGAGTCATTTTTAAAATAAGAATGACATTAGAGTTTTTTAAATAGCGTATATCAACATAAAGCGTAGTAAAAGGAGACCATTATGCGATATTCTAACGGAAATTATGAAGCTTTTGCACGTCCAAGAAAGCCCAAAAATGTGGATCAAAAGTCAGCGTATATTATTGGAGGAGGGCTGGCCGGATTGGCGACCGCTGTTTTCTTGGTGCGCGATGGACAAATGTCCGGGGAAAAAATTCATATATATGAAGAATTGCCTACTCCGGGTGGATCGTTAGATGGAGAAAAGCGTGCCAATATTGGCTTTGTGACACGTGGTGGTCGAGAAATGGAAAATCATTTTGAGACTATGTGGGACATGTATCGATCAATTCCTTCTTTAGAAATTGAAGACGCCTCTTACTTAGATGAATTTTATTGGCTAGATAAAGATGATCCAAATTCATCTAATACTCGCCTAATTTATAACCGGGGACAACGCGTCCCAACGGATGGCCTGTATACTTTGGATGAAAAATCTAAAGAATTAATAGATTTAGTTTTAACCCCTGAGTCAAAACTGGGTAAGACGACTATTGAGGAATTTTTCTCAAAGGAGTTCTTTGAAAGTAATTTTTGGATGTACTGGGCAACTATGTTTGCTTTTGAAAAGTGGCATTCTGCAGTTGAGATGCGTCGATACACGATGCGATTTATTCATCATATTGATGGACTACCTGATTTTAGCGCCCTAAAGTTCAATAGGTACAATCAGTATGAGTCTATGGTTCTACCAATTATAAAGTATTTAGAGTCATATAATGTCGAATTCATCTATGATACACAAGTTAATAATGTTTTGGTAGATTTTGAAAATGACGAAAAAATTGCCAAAAAACTCGTGATCCAGGATGGTGATGATGTTAGCCTATCACGTGATGATCTTGTATTCGTTACAAATGGTTCTATTACAGAAAGTTCAACATATGGGAGCCATGATAAACCCGCTCCTATATCAAAAGAGTTGGGTGGTAGTTGGTCACTGTGGAAGAATCTGGCAGAACAATCTAATGATTTCGGTCATCCAGAAGTATTCTATGATAACCTACCTGAAAAAAGTTGGTTCGTGTCAGCGACAGCCACTATAAAATCACCAGAAATTGAACCCTACATTGAACGTCTAACCAATCGTGATTTGCATGATCACAAAATTAATAGTGGTGGAATCATTACCATAACCGATTCGAACTGGTTGATGAGTTTTGCTGTTCACAGGCAGCCACATTTCAAAGAACAAAAGGAAAATGAAACAATTGTATGGATATATGGACTATATTCAGATACCAAAGGAAATTTTGTTGATAAGACCATTGTAGAAAGTTCTGGGGAAGAAATTACGCAAGAACTCCTTTATCACCTTGGGGTCCCTGAGTCCAAAATCAAACAATTGTCTAACCAAAACAATATAAATACCGTTCCAGTATTTATGCCGTTTATTACATCATACTTTATGCCCCGCGTTGCGGGTGATAGGCCAGATATTGTTCCGAAAGGGTCTGTTAATTTAGCCTTTATTGGTAATTTCGCAGAGTCACCTAGTAATGACACCGTGTTTACTACCGAATATTCAATTAGGACAGCCATGGAATCTGTATATACTTTACTTGAAGTTGAGCGCGCTGTTCCTGAAGTTTATGGCTCTATTTATGATATTCGAGAACTACTTAAGGCCATCTACTATATGGGAGATAAAAAAACCATTGATGAGGCTAATTTAGGAAT
>JACRYO010000190.1_pt1 | contig 11880 bp, 12 predicted proteins | sample 8023221 | NCBI WGS metagenome assembly JACRYO01 (sample SAMN15823180, study PRJNA655841) | gut metagenome | isolation source: fecal sample D85 from dog with diarrhoea from SPCA | host: Canis lupus familiaris | place: South Africa: Mmabatho, Mahikeng | collected 2019-09 | reverse complement strand
AAAGTGAATATGTGTTTAGAACTGTTGATCAGTGACTTTGAAAAAATTTTTCAAGGCTCAACTGAACAACAGTTTTTATTATTTAACCATATTTTAGAAAATTATATTTCTGTAGGTGGTTCAGAGACGGTTGAAACTGATCGCCTGGGGAATCCTATGCCAAATGCCGTTAAAGAAAAAAACACTATTAGTTTGGTTCATGATGCTAAATACATCTATGCATCGTTCAGACAAATTGGCATAAACCTATTTGAAGAGCAAGGACGGATGATGTGGGAAGAATTCCAAGCGTTGCTTGAGAGTTTGCCAGACGACACCATTCTTGCTCGAATCATTCAGATCAGGACGTGGGAACCCAGCAAAGGTGAATCTACCAAAGAAAAAGAACGAATGCGAAAGTTACAACAAAAATATGCGCTACCAAATTTTGAGGTAGGTGAAGACGATGGCTGATGGACAGGTTGTAATTGACGTAGACGTTAACGGCAAAGATGTTGCAAGATTAAATAGTCAACTTGATCAATTAGAGAGTAGTAGTAACAAATCTGGATTGTCTATAAAAAATTTAGCTGTTTCGATGGGATTAGTAAAGGTTGCTTCTGCAGCTATTAGCAAGGCTTATTCGGCAATGAAAACAGCTTTTTCTGCTGCAATTTCTGAAGGTGCAAATCTACAACAGTCACTAGGCGGCGTTGAAACTTTATTCAAAGGAAGCGCAGATAAAGTAAAGAGATATGCAGACGAAGCTTATAAAACTTCTGGATTGTCCGCAAATGCTTACATGGAAAATGTTACCAGTTTTAGTGCCAGTCTATTGCAATCGGTTAGTGGAGATACTGAAAAAGCTGCGGATGTCGCAAACATGGCCATGATAGACATGTCCGATAATGCTAATAAAATGGGCTCTAATATGGGAGACATTCAAAATGCTTATCAAGGTTTTGCAAAACAAAACTATACCATGTTGGATAACTTGAAATTAGGTTATGGCGGTACAAAGGAAGAGATGCAACGCTTGCTTTCTGATGCGGAAAAACTAACGGGTGTAAAGTATGATATTAACAATTTAAGTGATGTCTATAATGCTATTCATGCGATTCAAGGAAAGCTTGATATTACAGGGACAACTGCAAAAGAAGCTGCCTCCACCTTGAGCGGTTCCTTTGAGTCAATGAAAGCTTCACTATCCAATGTTTTAGGGAAAATGGCGTTAGGTCAAGACATCAAACCAGCGTTGAATCAACTAGCAGAAACAACTTCCACATTCCTTTTCGGAAACTTTATACCAATGGTTGGAAACATTTTGAAAGCTTTACCTGGGGCAATTGCGACTTTTATCAAAGCCGCTATTCCTTATGTAAAGCAAGCCTTTGGGGAATTGCTTGCTTCGATTAGCGATAGTGTACCGATTCTAGGTAACTTATTTGATTTCATTAGTAAGAACGCCGCAGCTTTTAAATTATTTGGTTCGGTTCTTATTGGAGCATTTGCAGGTTTTGCGGCTTTTAAAGGCGCCATAGGAATTTTTAACTCTGTAAAAACTGCGATATTGGGCGTAAAGACAGCATTTACACTAATGAAGACGGTATTACTAGCAAATCCTTTTGGACTTGTTATTGCAGCAATAGGTGCACTTGCTGGCGCATTTATCTATTTTTATAAAACTAGCGAAGTGTTTCGAAGCAAAGTTGATGGTATTGTCGATTCGTTAAAAAGCTTTATTGCACCAATTGACACTGTGTTCAAGGGAGTAAAACTATTAGGTCAAGGTTTTTCAGAAATGTTAACAAATGGTCCAGGTGAGAAAATAGCTCAGTTAAGGGAGCAGTTTATTCAACTATTTCCTGAAGAATTGTGGAAAAAAATGATAAACTTTTCCGCTAAAATAAATGATTTAAAACTAGGTATCGTAGCTATTGGGAAAATTATATCGGGATCTATTGGTAGCTTTGGCGAACTCGAGTATTTTTTAGGAGGCATATTCTCTTACGATACTACCAAAAGAATTATGGCAATAGGCGAGGCAGTTAAAAATGTGATCACATGGTTTGAAAATTTAATTACACCTGCAAACAGCGCAAGTAAATCATTCGATATTTTCAGCATCGGCGCAAAAGTTCTAAAAGGGATAGTTCTTGCATTGTTAGGCCCGTTTGGACTAGCTATAAAAGCATTTGAGCTGATTGCAAAAGTTTTAGGTGGTGGAGATATCGGTAAAGGTATCGATACGATCCTAGATTCATTTTCAGGATTGGCCAACGGTATAAAAATGTATGGTCCACAGCTAGGTAGTAACTTTGGAAAGGCACTCGAAGGAATATTAGCAAGTATCGCAAGTGCACTGCCTGGTATCATTTCAGGAGGATTGCAAGTGATTGCTGGTTTTATTTCTGGGATTGCTCAAGGCCTCCCTCAACTTGCGATTGCTGCAGCGCAATTGATTACCTCTTTCACAGAAGCTATTGTAATCTTAATTCCGACTGTCGTTTTAGCGGCTACATCAATCATTACATCGTTCCTCGGAGCAATGACAGTGGCACTTCCGCAAATTATCGCTGCAGGCGCTGGGCTGATAAATGCTTTACTACAAGGAATTACACAGCAATTACCAATGTTGGTTGAAAATATGGCTTTGTTGATTACCACGTGGCTGATTTCTTTAAACGCCTATATGCCAATGATTATGCAGGCAGGGTTTAATCTACTGATCACATTCTTACAAGGAATTGCGAATAATATCGGTCAGGTAACGCAAAAAGCTTTAGATATTGTTATCAATTTTGCTCAAGTGATTGCACAAAATATGCCAACCATTGTTAACGCAGCAGTTAATTTGATGGTTAATTTCGTGAATTCATTAGCTTCAAGAATGCCAGATATTGTGAAATCTGCTGTTAATTTAATAGTCAATTTTGTTAACGGAATCGCTTCGAATTTGCAGGCAATCATAAATGCAGCTGTCAATTTAATTGTTGCATTTTTACAAGGGATTGCCAGTCGTATCAATACTATTGTCAATGCAGCGATGGATTTAGTCGATGCTATGGTTCGTGGTATCATCCAGGCTCAAGGTCGTTTGATGAATGCAGCAATAACATTAATTAATGGTTTTGCCAATAACATTCGAAGCCGACAAGAAGAAGTTCGAGGTGCTGCATTAAATTTATTAGATGCTATTGTTGGTGTTTTCGTACCTGACAGTTTATATAGTACAGGGAAAAACATCATACAAGGATTAATCAACGGTATCGGCTCAATGGCTGGAGCAGTTGCTTCTAAAATATCAGAGGTGGCCGGTGGGATTAAAGATAAAATTACTGGTGCGTTAGGTATTCACTCTCCATCACGATGGATGCGAGATTATGTTGGTAAATTTATCCCTCAAGGAATCGCTGTTGGTATCGAAGCGGATGCAAAATCCGCATACTCAGCTATGAATAAGCTTTCTGATGGTTTAATGAATTCTATCACGCCAGAATCAGCACTTGGCACTTCGAGAATGGGCATGGCATCTGTTGGATCGCAGATTGTTAATAACACTTACAATAATCAGAAACAACTCGATGTTGAAAAACTTGCTCAAATAATCGCTAACCAGCCTTTGAAGGTTTCAAGTTATTTAGATGGAACCTTAGTAGGCGACAATATGGATCAACGTTTTGGGAAGACGATCAATCGTAGAAAGTATACGAATGGAGGATAGCTAGATGAAAGAAAAAACTATTGTATATCTTGAATTTTCCAACGAGACTATTGAACTTACTGAAAATCCGCATATACGATTGATTGATATCGACATAGGAATGCCAGTTGCTAAAAATGAATATGTAGAGTTTTCTGGAACGAATGGAAAACGACTTTCAAATAGTGCGTTTGATGCATTCCCCATCACACTATCGTTTGATAGTAGAAGTGCTGAGCAATCTATGTTTGATCTAACTTTACAAAAAACTGAAATTCGGGAACTCTTTACTAGAGAACCCGAATTTTATTTGATTTACAGCAAAGAACCTGGTAAAAAATATCAGGTTGCTTATGAATCAATCGAAGATGAGAGAAAAGGCGCACTTTATATAAGATACACAGTGCATTTGCAAGCACTTCGAGGTTGTGCTGAATCGATTGCAACGACACTTTCAGATTTTAGTTTAGATGAAGAATGGCAATTCTCACAAGGGCTAGTTGCAGAAGATTATAAGTATACCCACCAAACCAGTAATTTTATCATTTACAATGCTGGAAGTTTTGAAATTGATCCACGAGAGCATTATCTACGAATCACATTAGAAGGAGAATCAGAAGGTAATGTAACCATCTTTAATAAAACAACGGGTGATCGATTTATTTATTATCCATCACTTTCTACAAATCTCGGCCAGACATTAGTTTTAGATGGCGTGATTCCAAAGTTGAACGGTGTAAGCTGTGGGATCGATACCAATCATGGACTGATCAATTTAGTTGAGGGTATCAATGAAATTGAGATTCAAAATATTACTCGAGTGAAATCTTCGTGGGATTTCCGCTTCTTGTATAAGTAGGTGATTGAGTGATTGATTTAATTATTCGAGATTATGAACAAACCAAAGAAGAAATCCTTGTCGGGTATGACAAGGATTCTTTTTATGAGAACTGGCAACAGAATGAAACTTGGGAGATTGGTTTTACAGTTACCAATAATTGGACAAATCAAGAAGTGTTTGATTTGGTGGAATACGAGTCTTCTGTTTTTTATAACGGACAGGAATTCGTGATCAAAGAAATGACACGTAAAGCAGTCGGGCGGCTGTTGACAAAACAAGTAGTTGCGACACATATCTATTACACGGTTCAAGATGGCTATCAATACAACAAAGTGACTGGTACAAGATCCATTAGCCAGTTGTTAACTCATATATTTAGTGCAGGCAGTCGTGGCTTTACATGGGAAGTCATTGATCCAAACAAAAAGTTTCTCACCGTTGAACAAGAAAACTTCGGCAATGCCAATTATTTGAAGCTGATCAATGAGATTTTATCTGACTATAATGCTGTTGTGATACCAAACAACAAACATTTAACTTTTTATCCTGTGAGTGAATATGGTCAGAAAACAGAAGAACAAATTCGCTACAAATACAATACAGACGAAGTTTCTTTTGATATTGATACGTATAGTTTAAAAACGCAAATCAAGGGCTACGGCAAGCTGAAAGAGGGCGCTAACACTGAGAATCCCAAAGACAGTGATTACGTCTTTACGCCTATCACTTATACGAGTCCAGAATCGCAGAAGTGGGGAATCAGGATACAAGATCCAGTCAGTGATGAACGATATACAGTATCAGGAAATATGCTAGAGCGATTAAAGGCAGACCTACAAGATTATCCAAGTATTTCAGGATCCGTAACGCTGAAATGGAAGATAAGTCCAAATAAAGGCGATCATGTTCCGTTTATTTATGAACCTTTGAATATCAATACGTACATTCAAGTTGTTGGAATTAAGACGTATCCAGCAATTCCCAATAAGCCACCTGAGATCGTGTTGAGTAATACTAAGAAAACAATGACGTCAATATTAGCTGAAATGGCACAGAAAGGAGTGGTCTGATGGGATTATTAAAACTATTCAGTAATCGCATTTCTAAAGAGTGGAAAGAAAAGTTTAATAAAAATATTGACTATCTAAACAATCTCGAAAAGAAACTGTCTGATCAAGACAAATCGACGAACAGTCGAATCGATAACTTAGTGCTGCATTCAGGTGGCGAATCGCCGAATGAAGTGGTCGATGCAAGGGTTAACAATAAAGGGGAACTTTTTGACACATTACAAGGTAGATTGGCAGATACCGAAAAAAAAGTTTCTGAGAGCGTGTCCGCCCTAGAAAAGAATCAAGCTGATACAAAAGAACAAGTTGCTCAATTAAATAATAGCGTGGAGACAATTGTTGGTGGTAGCGCTGACTGGATAAATCTTTATGTTTCGGCTGATTTAGGAAGTGACAAGACTGGAGATGGATCAGAAGAAAACCCATTTGCAACAATTCAGATGGCTGTAAATCAGATTCCCTTAGTTTCTATTCCTGGAGTAAGCATTTGGGTGGATGATGGTGTTTACTTAGAAGATGTTTCTATAAGAAATATTAGTGCTACAGCTATTTATGTTGGTCCTAAAAATGATATATCTACAATCGATCCATCAAAATCAGACATGCCAGTGAAACTAAGAAGTCTCGCATTTTATCAATGTAAAGGTTATTACAAGGTCACAGGTCTTCAATTTGTAGATACGAAAAATGCTCCAAAATTTAGTGGATCAGTATACAGTCTGATGGTAGAACAAGGTGGGTATCTTTCTGTTGATAAGTGTAAATTTGCTGAGGATGCCAGAAATTTAGCTAGTGCGGCGATTTACGCAGGTGGGTTGTCTGCTTCTAACGTTTACGGTACCTGTTATTTCTATAGACAAAATATTGCAGTTTATGCCAATTTGATGTCTCAAGTTCTTATAAATCAAGCAACAGGTGGCAAAGAAAATACAACAGGTGTCAGAAGTACGGATGCAATTGTCCGTGGAAAATTTCCAGTAGGTTTTGCCGATATCAATGAAAATATTCAAGGATTTGGTTTGATCATTGCAAAAGGGACGGTGTTGTCCTGATGGTCTATAAAACAAACGAATCCCTTATTGTAATCAAAGCAGAAGCAATCCGTCCAAATAAGACAGATGTTGTCTTTTGGTCGCACGATCGAGGGACAGCAAAATTAAGAATGAAACTGGTACGGAAGGATGGAATTTCCCAAAGCTTACCAGAAGGAACAACTGTTCCAATTCGATTGATGTTTCGTTCTGCTACTGCAGAAGGTGGATATGGGAAACATGACTATCTTGCGACAATTGAAGATCGTGTAAATGGTATTGTGTCCATCGTGCTGGAAGATAATATTTTAGGTTATGTTGGAATTGTTGAAGGTAGTGTATATATTGATTTTCCCAACGACCGCTCGTTAGATACAGCTGGCCGTTTTACTTTTTCTATCAAGCGTAGCCCAATCGATGATAGTACGCCAGAGTTAGAAAATTACTATTTTAATGGGTTCAGTCAGACAATTGATAAAATTGAGCAGATGGTTTCTAATGCAAAGACAGAAATTGATACTAAAGTCGCTGATACAAAAAAAGAGTTTGATACAGATGTTGAAAAAATCCAAACTTCAATTGGAGAAGCAAAACAATCTCTTACAACTCTGAATGGCGATATGACTGCACTTGAGGAAAAGATTGCAGAAGCGGATCAACACTTTGTAAATAAGGAAAGCGTTGAAGCAGGTCCTTTGATTTTCAAAAATACAACGATAACCACTCAAGATTGGAACGACATCACCGAAAGTGGTATTTATTATTGTGCCGCTTCCTCAGGAATTAATGCGCCGCACACAGGAAAACTATATGGATTCCTAACTGTTTATAGTGAGCAAGCGGTAACTGTACAGAAATACGAATTTCAAAATTCTATTTATATGCGCACATTCGCTGGAAATCCTGCGGCTTGGGGCGCCTGGAGAAAAATTGCTGTATCTAGTGAGGTGATGAATCTTACAGAACCGCAAACTGTTGGAGGAACCAAAGATTTTTTAGATCCTCCATTAGTAAATGGCAAAGCGATTTTGTATGGAGATCAACTATTCGAAGGCTTTTATGGATCTGGTACAGTTCATTCTAACTTTAAAAACAAAGCTCGAGTGGCGGTTGGTGGACTAGTCATGGATGGGCAACCTCGTTTATCTGAACCTTTTGAATGGAATACCGGGCGATGGATGGCCACAGTGACAAGAGATGTAACATTTTACTGTAAAGGAACTATGTATATTGACACTGGCGGAAGTATGGGAAAATATATTTATATTGCTAACTGGAAAGATGAAGCACAAACGCAATATGCTTCGGGAAATCCTGCAGGGATGGGTATCGCTGCTGATAACGGGTATTGGTATAGAAATTTTTGTGATTTTTCTTTTATTGCCAGTCTAAAAAAAGGAGACAAATTTTCAATCGGCATCGAGTTAGCAGAAGGAAAAGAAGTGTGGAATATTCAAATCCGCACCCTTCAAATTAAAGAGTTAGTCCCACCAACACAATGAAAGGAGAGTACTAAATGAAGAAAATTTGGCAATATGGTCGGACTGGTGGAAAAGAATTAGAGGTATCAGATGATTTTCCTATCCAAGTCCCATTTACAGATGTAGCACCGCTAAAAGATATTAAATTGGAAGATCAATTCTTTATTCCATCAGAAAATCGATGGAAAGAAATCATCAACGGACTTGATCGAGAAAAATTAGATAATCTTGATTCGCTTTTTGCTGTTATAGAAAAACAAAATTCAGTGTTAGAACAACGAACAGATAGCTATAGCACACAATTAACTGATACTCAATTGGCTTTGACAGAGGTTTACGAAACGGTGATTGGAGGTGAAACAAAATAATGGTTCCTATCTATGCAGATTTAATCATCAAGGGGCTGAAAACGATTGACGATGTTCCGGAGAGGCACAAAGAAGAAGTTCAAGCAATCTTGCCTCAATCAAATGAGGGCTAAGATTGCTTTGTGTTTGTTAAGAAAGGAGGTCAAGACGATGGTAGTAGTTTACGCAACTTTGATTATTAAAGGGAAAAAGACAATTGAAGATGTGCCAAGCGTAATTGAGCAGCAAGTAAAAGATGTGCTTATCGATATGGACTTGCCAGAATTAGCAGAATAGGTGAAGCGTACTCAAACGAGTGCGCTTTTTGTATGTAAAAAAATAGAAAGTGAAGGGTGGAAACATGGTGATCATTGATAATTTGGTTTTGTTATCAGAGTTTAAAAATTTAGTAAGTAATATCTATATTCAAATTTTAGTTTGGTTAGTGATTGCAGATATTGCGACAGGAATCTGCAAGGGTTTAGCTGGAAAACAAGCGAATAGCACCAAAGGTCTGATGGGAGTAGTGAAACATCTGTTAGTTGTAGCACTTGTTTTGATTGCTTATCCATATCTAAAAATCATGAATTTTGAAGGAGTAGCAACAGCGTTCGTGCTTTCATATATTGCGGTGTACGGCATTTCAGTTATTGAAAATCTTGGGCAACTTGGTATCCCAGTTCCAGATTTTGTGAAAGAACGTTTCAGCAAGCTGAAAGATACAACTGAAGAACAAGGAAAAGATAAAAATAATACTTTAGGAGGAAAACAATAATGGTCAATATTATCAATAATTCAGTATGTCGTGGTGTCGCAGGCAGACGTGTGGGTAATGTGAAAGGAGTAGTGATCCATAACACTTGGACCAACACGACTGCAGAGCAAGAAATGAATCGTCTAGCAGGAATGACAGATAAACAGTTAGAAGCAGGCTTTGCTCACTACTATTGTGATGAAAATACGATTATTCGCACAGAAGACACATTCAATCGTGCATGGCATGTTGCGAATTCTGATGGAAATAATAGCTATATCGGATATGAAGTACGGGGCAATCGGGAAACGCCGAAAGCAGTCTTCCTTCAAGCAGAACAGAACGCATTTTGGCAAGCAGCAGAAGATCTTCGATTTTATGGATTACCAGTTAATCGAGATACAGTGAAATGCCATCATCAATTTTCAGCGACTGAATGTCCTAAGCGTTCACTGATGGAACATTGTGGGTATGATTCTACGTTAGCGGTTCCTGCAGCAATCACCACTCAAATGCAAGATTACTTTGTTTCGCAAATCAAAAAATACTACGATAATCCCACATTGAAACCTGATGGCAGTACAGAAGACCAAAGCCATGATGATAAAGTATCGGCAAGTACACCGACACACCAAGGAAATGCGTATGGTAAGCTAGATATTCTCAAAAAGGTATCAGACAAAGAGTTACGCGTGGCTGGTTGGCTAGTCCCAGATAAACCACAAGGAGCAATTGGGACCTATGCGTTTGTTTTGATTATGGAGCACGGGACAGCAAAAGAACTAACACGTATCCAATCACAGGGAATCGCGCGTCCAGGCGTTAAAAAGCAATATGGATATCAAGGTGGCGATGCACTAGGATTTGATGTGACATTCGATACAGGCTGGCTAAAAGGTAAGAAGATCGATATCATCTTACGTCGATGCAACCAAGCAAATGGTGAAGGTGCAGTGAATGATGTGCGAATCAATGATATCTATTTAACGTTATAAAAAATAGCCCTCTCATTTATTTGAGGGGGCATACATAGTTTTATTTAACAAAATACATATATCCTTCAATCGTATCTACTACAATCTCAGAATCGTCATGTCCTTTTAGTCCTTCTAGACGTTCAGTATCATTGTTTTCTTCGCATTCTTCTCTCAAGTCTTTCACAGTATAGACATAAGCTTCGTTGTTTTTATAGTCTTTTGATAGTTCGTAGACGTCTGATTTAAACAAATCAAACATTTCGTCCATTGAAGTGCTGAAAGTTTTTGGATAGTTCTCTAGATAATTCTTGACTTTTTCTTCGCTCATTTTATTATATCCCTCCCAAAAATCTTGTAGTTTTTTTGCGTTTTTTAGAGTTAAACTTTCAATATCTTTTTCTTTATTTCTCAACTGTAGAATAGTCGTGCGACTGATTGAGACATGTTTTGCTAATTCATAAGCAGAAATATCAGATTCTAAAAGTTCGTTGATTTTACTAGTATCAATAATCATCATGAATAAGCTCCTTTTTTTGAACAACTACTACATTCAAGGGCTTTTATGCTGCTTGATTGCTAACGCAAATGCGAACAGCTTTCATAGCGATTGACCAAATGCTTGTTCCATTCCAAGCGTATTTTGATTCGTTAATAACTGCATTGAATTTTCTTTCGTCAGAAAGATCAAGTGAAACGCCAAGTTTTTTCTCTGCCCAATTGAATGCTTTCAACTCTTCGCTTGTAGAGATAGCTTTTAATTCTTCTGCTTTTTCTTGAACTTCTTCTTTTGCTTTTTCCCAAGAAGCTTTCAAACAAGCAGAGAAAGTTTTTTCTTCTACACCGTAAGCGATCCACTCGATCGAAGATAATGAAATATCGTCGTTTCTAAACCAGAACCAAGCTTGACTCATAATTTCAGATAAGTTGTATTTTTGCATTTGTAATTCCTCCCTAAGATATAGTAGTTGTTCTTGATTACATACTTAGTATATAGCACATAATAGTTTTCGTCAAGTATTGTGTTCTAATAATACAAAAAAATAAATTCCTCTAAAAAAGAGGGGTTACACAATGTAAGTTTTTGAACTTAGCATTTAATTTTGAAGAACAAAATTTAGCACATCTGGAAAAGAGAGACATTTTTATATTCTGTATCAACGGAAGAAAAATAGAACATTTGATGGTACTACCTGTGGTACTACATAGTTGAAAAGAATGCAATGTATGTTAATCAAAATATAAAATAAAGCGTTGATTTAATGGTATTTGTGAGACAGTGTAAATAGCGAAACTTACCTCACTCACATGAAAAACATGTTCGCACTTCTAGGCAAACCAGGCTTTGAAGACCTTGCTAAAGAATTGAACAAACGCCTGTAAGATAAGGTTTTGTCGCTAGTTTGAAAAAATAGTGATAGAAACATGTTTATATCATTTTATATTTAGTACTACAAGCAAAAAGAAAGTCCTTTAACATAATTAGGCAGAAGTCGCTCATCCTCTATAGGTGGGTGATGAATGCCGTTCGGTATGAGGGTTACCGTTGGTAACTCGAAGACCGACAACTAAGGCGTATTGCCTTTTTATTTTGTCCCATGTTACAATCAGTCTATACAAGAAATGAGTTGATATAACATGGAATTAGATACAAATAATCATTCAGTATTTCTTCTTTATTACCACCTTGTTTTAGTAAC
>JACRYO010002590.1_pt1 | contig 11947 bp, 9 predicted proteins | sample 8023221 | NCBI WGS metagenome assembly JACRYO01 (sample SAMN15823180, study PRJNA655841) | gut metagenome | isolation source: fecal sample D85 from dog with diarrhoea from SPCA | host: Canis lupus familiaris | place: South Africa: Mmabatho, Mahikeng | collected 2019-09 | reverse complement strand
GCCTTTAACTGAATTTGGTTGGCCTATTGACCCAGAAGGTTTTCGATTTACATTAAACGAAATTTATTCACGTTATCGTTTGCCCCTGTTGATTACTGAAAATGGTATTGGTGCAAAAGATACCTTGACACCTGATGGACATATCCATGATGAGTATCGGATCGATTACTTGCGACAACATATCGAGCAAATGGAATTAGCCGTACAAGATGGTGTTGAAATCATTGGTTATTGTCCTTGGAGTGCCATTGATTTGATCAGCACTCATGAAGGAATCGAAAAACGTTATGGATTTATTTACGTGAATCGAACGGAAACAGAGTTGTTGGATCTTGCTCGTTATAAAAAAGATAGCTTTTATTGGTATCAAAAAGTTATAAAAAATAATGGATTATAACGAATGATCGAGAGGAGCGGTTATGTATATTAAAAAAATCGTTTTTGATAAACGTGCTGATTCTGGGGTGACTTTTTACTTGCATGATCAAAAAACAGCGATGGAGCGTATCGAAGAACGACCGTTTGTTTTAGTGATCCCTGGGGGTGGCTATAGTTTTTGTAGTGAGAGAGAGGCTGAACCAATCGCTTTATCATTTGTAGCAAAGGGATATCATGCTGGCGTACTACGTTATCATGTGGGTGAAAATCGAGATTTCGAACGATCATTAGAGGATGCGAAACAGGCATTAGCAGAAATCAGAAAGATCGATGCGAAATACAAAGTCGCGCAAGATCAGATTGCGGTGATTGGTTTTTCTGCTGGTGGACACCTTGCAGCAGCGATGTCTACGTTGTTAGAAGAAAAACCGAATCTTTGTATTTTAGGTTATCCAGCGATTTTGTCGTCATTTGCTGAGGTGATGAAAATCAAAGCGCCTTCTTTAGATACTTGTGTAACAAAAGAAACACCGCCAACTTTTTTATTTTCTACGTTTGAAGATAATGTCGTACCAATCGAGAATTCTTTGCTGTATTTGAGTGCTTTGGAAGAACAAGATGTGCCATTTGAAAGCCATATTTTCCAAAAAGGACGTCATGGACTTTCACTGGGAACTAAATGGTTTGGTGCATCACCAGAAATGATCGACTTACGCTTTGCGCGTTGGTTGAAGCTCGTTTGTGAGTGGTTAGAGTTGAACTGGGAGCAAGAAACCCAGCCAGTAAATCAAACAGTCAATGGACCAATGGAAAAAAATGTTCTCGAACTGCCGTTAGAGCAATTGCTAGAAGATGGAACGAATCAAGCAATCTTATTCCAAGAATTCCCAAAATTAGCGGAAAAGAGTTATTACAAGATCCTTCGTCGGTTTTCATTGAATCAATTGCAGCAATTCTCACCAGAAATTTTCTCCACAGCACGTATAGCAAAGGTGCATGAACAAATGAAACAATCAAAAAGGGTAGGTGGAAAAGAATGAAATTTATGATCGTAGATGAAAGTTATAAAGCTTCAACAGAACTTTCTCATGAAGAACCAACACAAATCACCACGATTACTAGTTCTAAAAATAGTTGTGCCGCTTTTCAGCTTTTATTACATGATGGCAAAAAGAATCACTTTATTTTAAATAAGCAATTTTCGATTCCTGATGAGATCGAGATCCCCATGTATCGAATTGCTATCAAAAGCGATTTACCTTATCAAGCGCAATTTGTTGACTATTATTTAGGAACGGATGGATTGGCTTATGCGGATAAGCTGATTGGAGAAACAGCGTATACGTATAGTGGCGATCGCTATGCACCAATTTATATAGAGATACCTATCAACAAACAAGTAAAACCGGGTACTTACCCAGTTCAACTTTCTGTATACCGTTCGTTCATTAACCAAGAGGATCAATTAGTCGCGGAAAAATCAATTGAGGTATCTGTTTTGGATTTTGCTTTTCCAGATGATGTGCAACAAGACTTTCGATTGGATATCTGGCAGCAACCTTCCAATTTGGCACGCACCTTCCATGTGCCTTTGTGGGGAGATGCTCATTTTGATTTGGTTGATCAAATGGCTGACAAGTTAGCTGCAATTGGTCAAAAGGCAGTGACAGTGATAGCGGGTGAGATTCCTTGGAAAGGCTGGTTCAACTATATTGTCAAAGATTATCCAGCGAATCTATATGAATATTCAATGATTCCCATTCGGAAAAATATGGAAGGGGCACTTATTTGTGATTTTTCGATTTTGGATCGCTATCTTGCTTGTTTTGAAAAATACGGTATCAATCAAGAAATCAATCTATTTGGTCTTTTAGGTGTTTGGAAACCACCTTATTTTCCTTTGAATGAGCAGTCGGGACATTCAGAAAAAATCGTCTTACGCTATTTTGATGAATCAACAGATAAGATTGCGTTTATTGAACAAGCAGCTGATTTTACTGCGTACTTAAAACAACTTGTTTCTCATTTAAAAGAGATTGGGGTGTGGGAACGAACCTATGTGACCGCAGATGAACCTAAGTCACATGAAGTAGAAGCATTTATCCAAGCAGTCAATGACTTAAAGGCCATCGAGCCATCTATTCAAATCAAAGTTGCTTTTGACAAAGAATCGGTTTTAAATGCATTAGAATCAGTCATTGATTATCCTGTGACTTCGTTTTATTGTACTTGTAACAACCAACAGCAATTACTAGAAAAATTTGGAAAAAAACTGAACTACTATATCTGTAATTATCCAACGAAACCTAATACCTTTTTACACAGTCCATTGCTTGAAACACGAGTCCAAGGGTTACTTGCTTATTACTTTAAAACGGATGGCTTATTGCGTTGGGCACTGAACTGCTGGCCAACAAATGCTCGAACAGATATCCGCTATAACACGGGGGCACTCCCGATTGGCGACAACTGTTTGATCTACCCAGGGTATAACGGTGATTTATTACTATCCCTTCGCTACAAACAACTTCTAAGAGGAATAGAAGACTTTTGGTTATTGAAACATGCAGAAGAACAAAACGAAAAGAAAGTCCAACAACTGCTTGATGAATTTTTAGTTGTCACTGACCCTAAAGATTGGATGCTGAATAGTCATCAGGCGAATCCTGAGGCATTTCAGTTAACTGAAGAAAAGTACCAACAATTAAGAAACGCACTGATCCGAATAAATCAGGGGGAATAGTGGAAGAAAAAATTGTGATTGGTTCTTTTGGTAAACACTTTTAATTAAAAAAGTTGATGTGCGTTCCCAAATTTGTCGTTTGCACGGAACATTTTTGAAAACGCACATCATGTGTTTATTGTTCAGCCTTTATTTCAAGCGATGGAATGTATCAAAAGAAGACTTGCTTCAACTTTTAAAATGGAGCAACTTCGCCGTTGAATGTACCGCTAAGAACAACTTTACCTAACATGTGTCCGGATTCGACTTCTTTTGTAGCTGCCCGCAAATTTTTTGCGTTGATGCCATCCGAGTAGACTTTTGTCAAGGTTGTTTTTAGGAGGCCTCTTTCTGCTAGCGAAGCGATCATTGCCAATGCTTCACCTTGTGTTTCGATTTGGTAGTCATGATCAGTTTTCGCAAACATATACTCCCAATCCAAGCTGACTGATAGATTTTTCCAAGCACTTAAGTTCAGCGGTTCATTGACCCCAACGATCGTGCCTACATGTCCAAACGGTTTGATCAGATGAGTGATTTGTTCTAAATAATGGGTGATATCGAATAAGACGGCGATATAATCAACAGCCTCTACATCTAGTTCCTGCAAGCTTTGTTTTAAATCGTGATGATAATCTAGTGGATGATCTACACCAACTGAAGTGAGCCATTCAAAGTTTTTAGGACTAGAAGTAGCATATATTTCTAATCCTGCCCATTTAGCTAACTGGTTCAAGATAGAGCCCACACCACCTGCACCATTGATCACTAAGATTTTCTTTCCTTGATTGGCATTTTCCTCTGGAATCAATCCAAATTTATCAAACAGTAGTTCATAGGCCGTCAAGGAGGTAAGGGGAAGGGCTACGGCTTCTTCATCTGATAGATGCTTTGGTGCTAAAGCTGCAATCCGTTCATCAACGAGTTGATATTCTTGATTACTGCCAGAACGTGTTGTAGTACCTGCATAAAAAATTCGATCCCCGATTTTGAACTTAGAAACTTTTTCGCCTATTTTGACGACTTCACCTACGCCATCAAATCCTAGTACTTTTAGCGTATCGCTTTTAGGTGCGGTCTGTCTTAACTTAGTGTCAACAGGGTTGACGGATACCGCTTTGACCTTTACCAGTATATCCCTTGCTTCAGGAATAGGGATTTCTTTTTTTTGATCAATGAAACTTTTAGGGTCATCGATCGGCAAGCCTTCAAAAAAGCCAACAGCCTGCATCAATGGATCATTTGACATAAAACTTCCTCCTCTGCTAGTGGACAAAACGTCTTCCTTTAATTTGACGTAAAGGAAGCGATATAGAATCAGCTTAGAAGGTCGAAAGATAGGAAAACGAGCATCACTTGGTGGTTGTCTCCTGAATCCATCCGAAAACTAAGCATTATTTCAACAGCACTAGCTTAAATCTTTTCATTTCTATTGTAAAACAAAGCATCTTTGATACGCTATATTTCTTCTATAAAAGTCGCGTGCTGTATCAAAAGCGTGAGCAATACAAGAAAAAGCAAGTCTGTATTTTGCCGGACATAAGTTCTATATAAAGATATAGCGAGAGCAATAACGATTTAATCGACTAGTTCCTATTGTTTTAACTAAAATAGACAAAAATATCAGCTGATTTCTTATTGAAAAGGGCTGATATTTTTGCCTATAAACACAAGAAACTGTCCAATTTTTTCATGTGACAGAAACTAGAAAATCTATTTTTGACTAAAACTATATTCCACTTTATTCGAATCCATTAGGCGGGTTCCTTGATCATTTACCCAAGTAAATTCTTTTTTATAGTGCTCACCATAGAGATACGTTTTTTTGTTTTCTTTATCGATCTGAGCATAGGCTTTTTTTATTTTCCGATCGTATGTTTGAAATAGCCCAGTTTGTTCAGGGTGTTGATCTTCTTCAGTAAAATCATTCGCAAGTAATTTTTCTATTTCTTCTTTTTCACTGTCTGAAGTGGTTAAGCTAGAGGGATCTTGGTTGAGATTTTTAGATAGTTGGATTTCTTTAAAAATAGCAAGAGTTCCATTTTCTATGGTATAACCTCCACGATTTTGCAAAGTACCACCATTTGTGACTTGAACGATGACGACATTTTCTATCTTGTCTTTATCCGCAGATGCGCAAGCGCTTAACGAGAAAGTAGATAAAATCAATAAAGATATAAAAATAACAACATTTTTTTTACTCATAATTAAATCACTCCTTTTCCATATCTTATCATTTTGATAAATAAACTAAAAGTAATAGTTTTATAGTTTACGATTTAATCCTTTAAAATCAAGAAATAAAAGTAGATGGAACTATGCTATATCCAGAAATCATTCTTTCGAATCCTATCCAATAACTCGCTGCTTTTGAATTGCATTCTTCTTTTTTATAACATGATTTTCTACGTTGTGAACAGATGGTCACGAAAGAATCGAGGAGTGATTTTTCTTGGGAAAGCAAGTGAGCAAGGTAAAGAAGAAAGCACATGAAGCCTAGATTTTACCTCGAAAACCAAGGGAAATATATTATCGATCAGGGGCTAAAATAAGTAATTGTATTGTTATAAAAACAAGCTTATAATAAGTTATAAAAAATTGAGGTTTGGGGAATAAGGAGAAAACAGATGAAAAAAACGGTGATGTTTTGTTTAGTATTGTCAACAGTGTTATTGGCTGCATGTCAACAAACAAAAAAAGCGACGGCTCAGTCTTCAAAGGCTGCTGAAAGTAGTATAGCAGTAACAAAAGAATCGAGTAGCAAAGCAAGTTCAGAAAGCAGTACAACAAACAGTACAATAAGCAGCTCGACAAGCAGCACAACGACCAATTCAACAAGTAGCACAGATACCAGCTCTAGTACAGCAACAGAAACAACTACGGTTTCAAATCTGTTGTGGAGTGCAGATAAAAGCAATCAATTGGCTAGCTTTATGGCTAGTTGGGGTCAAACCATGGGACAAAGTTATCAAGCCTATGGACCGGGTAATAATGTAAATCTCTATGGATTACAGTTACCTGATGGAGTTTTGAACCATATGAATGGTTGGCAAGCAACGGTTGCCAATACACCAATTTCGTTAACTTGGTCAGAAAATGGAGAGGTACCATCTGGCTATGGATTAGTAGCAGTTTATTCAGATGCGCAAACACAATCTGGACAAAAAACAAGACACGTTTACTTTTTCACCATTGAGGGAGGAACTCCTAAAGTTTTGGTCACCAGTCAAAATCAAGGGAATCCGAACAATTATCTTGAGTTAAGAGAAACAGATAATCAAGAATTGAAAAATGGATTTTCACAAATCGTTACTGGACAATAAGCGTAAGAAAGGCACTCGTTCTAGGATCAATAGGCCTTTGTTCTTAAAAATAAGTGGGAATTATGGTTATTTATAAAAAATAGAAAATCAAGTAGACGTCGAGACAAAGTCGTTTAGGTTTGAGAAATTGGAGAGAAAAACGAGCAATATAAAAAACGTATTGTTCGTTTTTTTTTTGGGAATTTATGAAAAACCTGACTTTGGGACACCGTTTATTCGAGAGTCTGTGGCAAAACTTATTTTTAGATTTGTTCCATATTTTTGATAATGAAAATCGGACATCCAACGAGGTGAAGGGAACGAGCCGTAAAGTTAATTTGTTGGGGCGCAACGTTTGTTTGTGACAAATAACTTTTAGCATAAAACACAAACTGAAAGGGTGGGAAGAGAATTACTTTTTCTATTTTTTAGAAAAAAGGGTAGATAGTCAAAGAGGCTTATTGAAGGAAAATATGGACAAATGGTGTGTGAAGTTCAAAAAACAACATGTCCTTTGTCTAATCAAATACGGGACATGTTGTTTTGAGAAATTGCTTCGATTTCTTTTTGGATCATGAGTAGGTCATTGAGAGTAACTTGGGCATTGATCAATAAGACGGGGTGCTCGATAAGTGTTTCGGTCAAAGAAGCAGTACTTAAATAAAGATCATACTCGTCATCGTTAAAATTAGATCGAATGTCAATGTTGTAAAAATTTTTGAATGGTGCTTCGATCCGTTCTTTGATGTTTTGCTCGAGAACAGGTGGTAGGTCTGTTTCCAATTTTATTTTGATTGGTTTCATAAATTTAGAAGGTGGAAAGATGAGCGTCCAAGCTGTAGCAACATGTAATGCCAAACCTTTTCTTTTTCTTTCTTCTTCATAAATATTCAGCGTTGTTAGTATTTTTTCTGATTGGATAAAAAGATTAGGGAAATTTTGTGAAACAAAATCATACATATCATATCCTGTCAAAGTATGATCAGTGTCACCAAACAGTTCAACTGAAAGAAAGCCTGTAAGGATCGTATGTAGAATCAACTGTTTCTTTTCAGCTGAGAGTTTTTTTAAATCGCTATCTTTAGAAATTGCGATTATCAGCTTTTTTAAATCAGTAGTTGTTTTTGATTGACTAAAACTGTGAGGAAAATAATCATTCAGCTGCTCATCAGAAAGTGAAAGACCGAGACTTGACTGTAACCAATAATAAATAAAATCGATTTCTGTTGAGTCAAATACATAGTGTTGATCTAGTTCGTTTTGCAACTGTTTAAAAATGAGCGTATCTTTGCCAATCAATTGTGAGAAAAGAAGTTGGTCTCCTTCAGTTAGCGGAGGTTCCAGTCGTAAAGTATCTGGGTCTATCCGATAGCCTTTCCTATATCGGACAACATTCGTTGCTAAAAGATAAGTGGTTATTCTTATTTCGATTTCATTGACTTCTATCTGGGCTGTTTGATAAATATTTCTAGAGATTTGGGTGCACTTTTCTTCTGAGATATTTGGAAAAGGCCAATGTAATCCGGAGAAAGTTCGCCAAAAAAAAGTTACCATGAAGTAACGAATTCGCGCTTCGTTGCCTTCTAGATAGACATAGCCTTTGTTTTTCTTCAAAGTAAAACCAATGGGATCAAGTAATTTTTCTAGCTCATAGAGTCTCTTTCGTACAGTGGATTCAGATACATAATTCTCATAAGCAAATTTTACTAGATTGATTTCATTTTCTAAGAAAAGTGTTTCAAATAACTCAAAAAACGGATTTGATTGTAGCACTTGTTTTGTCAAAGCTTTATAATCTTTCTTTGTTCCAACGAATTTATAACCGAGGCCATATTTACTAATTAAAATATTTTCTCTATCTTCATATGTAAGTAAAGGACTATGCACCAGAAAATCGTAGTATTTCTGAATGGAACGACGATCCATTTTGAGAACATGGCTGATTTCTTCAATACTTACAAAACGATTTTGCTTATACAAAAAGCGCAACAACTCAATTTCTCTTTTTATGTCGCTACCAAAGAAGGAGTTGAAAATTTCCATAAAATGATTCTCCTATCTATACATAATTTCGCCCATGTTTGATTCTTTTTGCCATCATATCATAAAAAAAATATTTTTTTGTATCTGAACTATACATTTTTTTGACTCTTTCTTTTCGTTGATTAGCCTATACTAACTTTTATAAAAATTTATATATCTGATGGCTCAAGTTATCAGTTTATAAAAAAGTTGGGAGATAAGGAGAGGAAGATGATTTCTAATAGAATGAGAAGTACCAATTTAGTACTAGTAGGAATAATTGGCTTATTCATGATTGTGATCAGTACACCCGTTTTTGCTGAGACATACTCATTTAATTATCAAAAGGATACAACTGGGGAGTACTTGAAAAATGGTAAAACTGAAGGAAATACGTATAACTATAATTATGGAAATGCGCCAGATGGTAAGTTTGATGAGGAAGGGTATGTCAATTATTCCGATATAGCATATATGAAGAAAAGCGTACAAGAAGTGGCTGATGAGCAGGGATTATTTGATGTAACTCTGGCAGTGAAAGGGAATCAAGTAAATACACCAATCGACTTAGTGCTTGTTATCGATTACTCGTCTTCAATGAATGGCGAAAAATTGACGAATGCGCTAAAAGGGCTCCAAGTATTTGGAAATGAACTAGCTGATTCACTAGCTGATGGTATGATCCGAATCGGGATCGTTGCTTATAATCGTGATGTTTATTCAACAAATGGATTTTCAACGGATATCAATTATTTAGAAGATTTCTTAAAAAATAAGGTCGTATCACATTCTGGAACTTTCATGCAAAAAGGTCTGATCGAAGGCCAACGGATGCTGTTAGAAGAGAGTAGACCGGAAGCTGAAAAGCTATTTATTCATATAGGCGACAATAGCGCCAACCGAAGTTATCTCCCAGTAGAAGGTGCAGCGCAATATCAAAACAACGGGGAAATCGTTGATTATAACGGGTATCATACGGAGAATTATATCAAAGATTATCAAACTGATTCTGAGAAGTACTATACGACAAGCAACAGCTCTACTGATACAAATGGCATTCCTGTCAATAGTAGTGTAGTGACAGATACCACATTGGGCACGATCGTATCAGTAAAGGAATCTGGTTTTAACTGCTACTCTGTAGCAACAGCCCCTTCAGCCAGAGGGGAGTATATTGGACGGAATATTACTTCAAAACCAGAGAACTATCTGACAACGGATGAGAATCTTAGTGGTTTAGGCTCTGCGCTAACGGAGATTGCCAATCGAATCGATAAAACAATTTCTAATGGAACAATCACAGATCCTATGGGAGAAAATATTTTACTTCAAGGAGCTGGTAATTTTGATTCTAGTCAGTATAAGTTAAGCGGCTGGCGCAAAAATAGACAAGGTGAGTGGGAAACGGCGGATGATATTTTAGATAACGTGACAGTTACTGAAACAAACCAAATCATAACTGTTGAAAATATAGCATTAGGTGAAAACGAACGAATAACTTTAACTTATCAAGTACGTATAAATACTGAGTCAGCTGATTTTAAAGGTGAAACATGGTATTTATGCAATGGACGAACAACTTTGACGCCTGATAATGAAAGCGAACTGCTGGATTTTCCGATTCCTTCAATCAAGGCACCCGTAGTTGAATTGGATATAACAAAGAAGTGGTTAAATGTAGAAGTTGCGGATATACCTGGATCAATTACGTTTCTGTTGGGCAGAGATACTGTTTCCCAGTCATCAAGCTGGCAAATTTCTGATGAGCTAACCTTAAGTAAAGAAGAAGGTTATCAAGCTGTGATCAAAGAGGTTCCTATAAATGGTCAGAAAGTAGTTTTGCCAAAGTATAATAATAACGGTGAAGATTTTAGTTACAGTATACAAGAAACCAATGTCCCAACTGACTTTGACAGTGCAGTAACGAGTAATGAAAATTCCTTTGTGATTACCAATACGAAAAAAGACCCAGAACCAAGCACCACAGAACCAAGCACTACAGACTCCAGTACCATAGAACCAAGTACAACAAGCTCAAGTATCACAGACTCAAATACCACAGGATCAAGCAAGAAGAACGCGAAAGATACAATCCAGATTGGCATAGAAAGTTCAGATGATTCTGAGAAGGGATCATTACCTAAAACAAATGAACGAAAATCTTCCTTTATTGCTTTTTGTGGAACGATCCTTGTAGGAATCATTGGGTATGCTTTTGTTAGAAAAATAAGATAACTATTACTCGAAACTCGAAATGTCTATAAGTAGATGTTTCGAGTTTTTCTATGCTATAGTTGAAAAAAAGCCATAGAAAGGAAAGAATACTATGCAAAAAGCGTTGTTAGTGGTGAACCCAAGTTCCGGAGGAGAGCAAGCAAAAGAATATGAACAACTTGCCCATGAAAAATTAAAAACGATGTTTGATGAAGTGGTTGTTTTGCATACTAAAAAAGCAGGTGATGCGAAAAACTTTGCACGTGAAGCTACGATTGAAGGATATCACAGTGTTTTTGTCATGGGAGGAGATGGTACCGTCAATGAAGGAATCAGCGGTATCGCTGAACAAGAACATCGACCAAATTTTGGTTTTATCCCTTTAGGAACAGTGAATGATTTAGCTCGCGCTTTAGAGATCCCATTAGAACCAGAAGAGGCGATTGAGAATCTTTCAATCGATTCTTTTAAGTCTTTAGATATTGGAAAAATCAACGAAGATTATTTTATGAACGTGGTAGCAATCGGGACAATTCCTGAGGCAATCAATGATGTCGATCCTGAAAAGAAGACAAAGTTAGGTAAACTTGCTTATTTTATTTCTGGGATCAAGCAATTAGCTGGGACACAATCCTATTCTTTCCATTTAACTGTGGACGGTCAGGAAGAAAAAATCGAAAGTAGTACGTTATTGGTTGGCTTGACCAACTCTATTGGCGGTTTTGAAACATTGATTCCCGATGCAAAAGTTGATGATGGCAAGCTCCATCTGATTTATTTAAAAGATTCTTCTCTCCTTGATACACTGAAAACTTTACCAGATTTATTAAAAGGTGTGGACGAATCAACAGATAACCTAGCATATCAAGCATGTGAAAAAGTCGAAGTTTCTCTGTCAGACAATGCGGAACTAGCCACAAATGTCGATGGGGACGAAGGGGCTAAACTCCCTGTTAAAATCAGTATCTTACCAGCACATTTAACAGTTTATTGTTAAAAAATGACCAAATGGACGAGGGTGGGACAAAACTAAAAATCAGGTTTTCTAAAGACTCTCGAATAAACGGCGTCCAAAAGTCAGGTTTTTCGGAAATTTGAAAAAAGAGGCTGGAATAGAAGTGTTTAACTCCGAGAAATAAGAAGAAATTAACGGAAATTGCTTTTCAAATTTTTGTGAATTTCGGCTTATTTAAGAAGGAGTTGCTTCTGCTCATACCTTTATTCTTTTTTAAAGAACGGGACAAAAGTGTTTCTTACTTTTGTCCCACACTTTTTTTCTCCAATGTCTCAAACCTAAACGACTTTTGTC
>JACRYO010001374.1_pt1 | contig 11952 bp, 17 predicted proteins | sample 8023221 | NCBI WGS metagenome assembly JACRYO01 (sample SAMN15823180, study PRJNA655841) | gut metagenome | isolation source: fecal sample D85 from dog with diarrhoea from SPCA | host: Canis lupus familiaris | place: South Africa: Mmabatho, Mahikeng | collected 2019-09 | reverse complement strand
GATTTAAGTGAACGGCCTTCTTGGTGAAGTTTAACCAATGAATCTTTGAAATCTTGTGAATAACGAATTGACATAAAAATACTCCTATACTTTCATTTTACGGACTGAATAAAAATAGTCCATTTTTTTAGTATAAGAGCAGTGGTATCTGGCCATTACTATCCGTGATATTACTACCCGACAATCTGAAAGTTATAGGAACAATTTTGGCAACGCTTTGGGCACTTTTTTTAACTGGTTGGCTAAGCGCTTGGGCGGGACGAGCACCAATAATTCCAGCTATTTTGCGCAACATATTCACAGGAGTGCTCACAATGGCCTTCACTTATTGGCTTGGAACCCTATTTAAGTAGCAAAATGAAATTTTATAACGCATAACCTGACAGAAACCAATCAGCCATCTGCTAATATAGCAACTTTTATAATTGTAATATCAAATCTTTTTGAACAGTGGTTTCATGATTATCGGAGCTACTATTGTTGAAACGATGACAGCAACAATAAACTCCGCTGAAGTATAATCATCAATAATATGTGATGATATACCTATTTGAATAATCACAAGGGCCATCTCACCTCTAGAAATCATGCCTGCCCCAATTGCACTTGAAACTCTGGTATCTAGACCAGAAATTTTTGCTCCCCATAACGAGCCAACAAATTTTGTGACAATAGCTAAAATACTAAAAATTATAATAGCTGTTATCTTATCTCCCAGTCCCTGGATTACGATTTCAAGACCGATGGACCCGAAAAATACAGGGTAAAAGAAAGAATTACCCATTTTCGTACTGATAACACCAATTTTATCAGAAAAATTATACTTCCTGAGTAGTATACCTAACGCAAAAGCGAGTAATGGTAAAATACTGTTTATCCCCAGTGCACCTCCACCTACTAAAACAGAAAATAAAGTCACCGCAAACAAAGCAATTATGTCATCTATTACAGCCGCCGAAAGTATGATTGCTCCTATTGCAGTGGCTAATTTTTTTTGTTCCGATAGTACAGCTAACGTTATAGAGATTGAAGTTGCAGAGAACACAACACCGGCAAATATGGAAGTCTGTATATTATATCCAAGCAATAAAAATGCAATCGGGAAAGTAATTAAGGGTAGTAGTACCCCCATAACTGCAATGAGTGACGATGCTTTAATGTATCTTTTCATTTCCTTTAAATCCGACTCTAGTCCCGAATTTAACATCAGTAAAAAAATACCTATCTCAGCTATCAAGTGGATTAAATTACTTGACTGTACTATATTAAATATGCTGGATCCTAAAATGATACCTGAAAATAGTTGCCCAACAACTTCAGAAAAACCAAACCAGGTGCCTACCTTTCCCAGAAAAATAGTAACTATGACTAAGAACATGATTAATAGATATTCCATTATTTCTCCTAATATTTAAAAAGCTCCAAAAAATGCTAGTTCCCCGACTAACAATTCTTGAAGCTTGCGCCCAACCGTTTAAATTAAATTAAGTTAAATATACCATAGTTTTATTATTCAAATCAAATTTCGCTATATATTATTGTCCTGATCCTACGATATAATTTTTAAAAAGACATTTTCTGTCTCTAATTAAAAAAATATGATTTTTTATTAGCAAAAAAGGAATATATAGAAATTGTTTAAACAAAGAACTTACACCAAAAAAAGCTGATGGTTAGTACAAAACTAATTTTTATATCATCATACTCCATCTCTTCTTAGGCAAATTTTTATTTTGATACAATTATGTTGAATATAATTTCACTATTACGATGTGCTCACTCAATCAAAACACTCTAAATTACGATAAAGTGATGTTATCTCAATTGAATTTGAAACTAAAGCTGGTTCCAATTATTTGTAAAAAAGAATCTCCTGGTAATTATTTCTGTAATTGTAATTTAATTGATAACGAATTTATCTTTTCGACGCAAAAACTCTAAAATCGTGTTTTTGAAATTTATTTAGTTGTTAAGTGATAGTTGATTTCTAGTAATTTTTGCATCTTTTTGGTTCATTCTAATATAAATAATATCACCAGCACGTAATACTAAGTCTCCTTTGGGAATCAGTACATTTTCAGATCTTCTGACCAGTGTAATCAAACTATTTGATTCCAGTTGTAAGTCTCTTATTTGTTGATCTTCTAGCATACCACCAGCAAGAACAGTGACTTCCATAGTTATCATGGAGGACGTCGCTAAATGCGCTGGTTTTCTTTTCAACAAACGTTCTAATAAAGATTCATATATTGGTGCACCATTTAATAGATCAACTACTAAGTAGGCTACTAAACTTACAAGTGCTAAAGGTAAAATGTGGGTCACACTCCCAACCATCTCAAAGATAAGAATAATTGCAGTAAATGGTGCCTTACCAATACATGCGAAATAACCTGCCATACCGATCACAATAAAGTTTAAAGCATAATTTGCACTCATGAGATGTAAATAGACAAATATATGAGCCATCAATGCGCCACTTAGTGCACCTAGAGTCAAAATAGGTAAAAATATTCCCCCTGGCAGACCGGAACCGTAACTAATCATTGAGAAAACAAATCGAATTAACAAAATTACGATGATCATTTTCATTGTCATAGGTGCTTCTTTCAGTGATAAAATTAAATTATTTCCCCCACCTAAAAGATTTGGCCATAAAATTCCAATCGGTATCACCAAGATAAACGGCACGATACCGTATAAATATTTAGGAACCCTAATTTTACTGTAACAATTTAAGCTGAATAGTAAAAATTTTTGATATAAAAAGCCAAATAAGCCTAATATAATACCAAATACCAACAATAAACCATATAACTGTACCGGGAAAACGCTTAAGTGTCCAATAGATAAAACTGGTGTTTGGCCAAACAAAACCGTAGAGACAAAATCCGAAACGCTTGCGCCTGTCAATGCACCAACCCAGACAAAGGGAGAAATACTGTGATAGACTTCCTCCAATACAAACATAACGCCGGCTAAAGGTGCATTAAATGCAGATGATAAACCTGCAGCGGCACCACTGGCTATAAGCCCTTTCGATTGATTATGACTAAGACGTTTATATGATGCCACACCCTGACCAATTGATGCACCCAGTTGAATTGAAGGACCTTCCCGCCCCAGCATTAAACCACTACCAATAGCCAAAATTCCTGATATAAATTTCCGCCACAATGTCGACCACCAGTTTATTTTTAGTTCACCCAATAATAGACCTTCAACCTGTGGAATGCCGGAACCGGATATATTAGGTTCTTTGTTTAACATCCATGAAACAATTAAAAAACAAATTAAATTAGCAGTTATCACTAAAAATATTAACGCTATATTGCCATGTGAAATATCGAGATACAGCGTTTGCACAAATTGAAGCAATTTTTCAATTGTCCAGCGGAAGACACTAACAACTATTCCTGTTAAAAAACCTATAAGTGTGCCATATAATACTACTGACAGCTTTGATGTATTGAGTCTAATTCTTTTTTTAAACATAAAATCAGTTTACAACAAAAAGGGGGTTGATTCCAAATACAGGAAAATTTAACGATTTTCTTTATATATTCTCATTCTTTGATTAAAACAGAATCAAGCGAATTCGTTTTGTGTATGTATTAACAAAACATCAAAGACATTTAAAACTGCGTGTTTCACATTCAAAGTATTTCGTTAAACGTGTATGTGTATAGCTACAATAAATAAAAAAATTCCTAAGACTAATGTCAATGCAAAATATACCATACTCCGTTTAAAACTATTAAACTGCTCTCCCTGTGTCATCATGGTGCTGAATGTCGTCAAGCCGCCAATAAAACCCGTTCCAATAATAATATGCCAGACGTTGCTGTTCATATTAACTGATAATACACCCATCAAAAAAGCACCAATAATATTAACATAAAAAACACCTGTGAAAAAATTTGTAATCCTTGGCATAAAACTTATAACTAGATATCGAATAACAGCACCTAGCCCAGCAGCTAAACAGAAATACAAATAAAAGTTAAAAAAATTCACTGATTTAATCTCCGATTTTTTCCTACATTTTTCCCAAAAACAACTGCAATGTAAGCCAGTATAAAACTAATTAATGTATAAATAATACTAATTAAAAAATTTTCTCTACCTAATTGATTAATTTGAAGTATAAATGTGCTGAATGTTGTAAAGCCACCCATGATACCCGTCCCTATAAAATTTTTTAAAATTAAAGAATAGTCATAGCTGTCAGGAATGACTGCTCCGATATAAGCAAGGAAGAATGATCCTAAAACATTGATGACTACTATAACCCAAGGACTACTCCCAATATGTGGAATTTCGGTAATTAGTAGCCTGAACAAGCTACCTAATGACCCACCAAAAAATACTACAAGACAACTAGTCAGCAGGGTACTATCTTTTAAATATTTCATGTTTTCTCCTAAACAATACTTGTTAACACTTTAAAAAGTATAAAAATCAAATATTTATATTTTATAGTGTCTCTTCAAAAGTAAAAATTACAGATGTGGAAAATAATTTACTGATATCATCATGTATCTAAAATGCACGTTATACCAACCTAAATTGGGATACTACATGAAAATAGAAAAGAGATAATTATGATCAGTTCAGTACAATTTGAAAACACAAAATGTTATTCAAACCTATCAAACAAAGACTGCATTGCAAGTAAGGAATTCGTTTTTTTTTAAAAATGATTCTTGCGGAAAATGGCTACAAAATAGATAACATTGAAAATAACTTAGCACCAAAAATTGCAAATATAACGCTTTCTGATGACAATACCGCCCTTAAGCAACGTATATACGTTGAGTCAACAATATCAAATAAGATTCCGAATTTCGTATACTTAATATATCAAGAACGCCATACACCCGATGAAGTATCGCTTAGTACGACCATTTCATTACTAACCCCATTTAGTATTAATGGATTATTAAACAACACACCTGAAAATTAGTTTAAAAATGCTAAATAAAAACAAGCAAAATGATCTATGAAATAGAAATAATTGGCAAAAACAGTGAAAGTGGTATAGTATAAATATAAACAAAAAGACCCATGTTAGGTACATGACCTTTTAAGTCACAAGCGTGCTTCAGCGTTGGTAGTTGTTATTTTGTTAATAAACTAAAATAGTCATTTCACGAAAACCCCTAGAACCGGCCAAAGTTAAGGGGTTTTTGTTTACCTATTTTTTAGACTTTTTAATTTCTTTTAGTAGTTCGACTACTTTCGTAGCTAAAACAACCAGAAATGTGATCAACACAATTACCGCGGTCTAACAGACCATTTGGTGTTATCCTTTCAGGTAGCCTTGAGTTTCAACAATAAGCATCACCCCCAACTATCAGATTCCACCACTCCTTAACTTGCTTGCAAATAAAATTATATCATAACCTAATCTTCACAAAAAAATATGACAGCTTTACAGTTATTAGTGCAATAAACTTTTAAGTATTTTGCGCTTTTTCAAAGTCATGCTATACTTGGCTTTATATACTGCAACTTAGTTATGCAATTTTAAAGAGGTATAAAATGACAGTTTATGGTTATGCACGGGTTTCAACAGCTGGACAATCTTTATATGAACAAAAAGAGGCTTTGAAAAATGCCGGGGCTGAAATGATTTTCAGTGAAAAATATTCAGGTACAACTACATCACGACCACAGTTTAAAAAACTTGTCAATCTAATTGAACCTAATGACACATTGATCGTCACCAAGTTAGATCGCTTTGCTCGAAATACACGTGAAGCATTAAATTTAATTGATGATCTTCTGAAACAAAAAATTGTGATTAAAGTTCTAAACTTAGGAACAATTGACAATACCCCAATGGGTCGCATGATTGTAAGAACATTACTTTCGGTTGCGGAAATGGAACGCGACATGATTATCGAACGTACGCAGGCTGGTAAGATATTTGCAAGGCAACACAATCCCAACTATAAAGAAGGTAGACCCAAAAGAAAAAAAGATAGCCGAAACACAGCTATCTTTGAGTATTCTCAAACGCACACAATAAAATCTACAGCAGAAGCTTTCAATATTTCTGTTAGAACAGTACAATACATTAAAAAATTGTTTATTCAAGATTAGTTATATTAAATTAATGGCAGATGACAAAAATATACGTCTTCCAATTGATATGCATATATGATATCAGTTCAGTAACATGGACAAACGCTTATACCAGACTCACACTTTATTATAATCAACCAATTTTACCTAGATTTACAATGCTCGTATACTGAAAATCAGGACTGCTTTATTTCTAGGGCATAATCCGATGCTAATATACTAAAAAATGGACTATTTTTATTCAGTCCGTTATTCACAAGATGTCAAAGATTTCTTGGTTAAACTTCACCAAGAAGGCCGTTCACTTAAATCACTAGCAGAAGGATTCGGACCGTCGAACGATTCTATGGATATTTGGGTTAAACAAGCTACTCCAATCTTGATCAAGGGTCAGTCAAAGACTTTAAAATACGTCAAGGAACTAGAGAAGCGCCTCACTATTTTGGAGGAAGAAAACGAAATTTTATCACGCATAGCCTGACAGGCAGCGAGCGGATATTTGACTAGTCAAAAAATAGTTCGTAATGTGGGATTGCCGCTAGTTAATCAATTTTTAGCACAAGGCTACGCGCTTGTGCGTATTTTAAGTCCACTTAAAATCAGACCTAGTACCTATTACAACTGGCACCATTGGCAGTTCAGTCGACAAGAAAAGCGTAGAGAATGCCTAAAACCTTATATTTTGGACGTTTGGAAAACCTTTAAATTTTATGGCTATCGTCGTATTGCTACTTATAGTCAACTAACCAATGACTGCCCGAAAATATCTGAGTATATGACACTCAAATTGATGCGTGAATTAAGGATTAGATCAAGCATGCAAAACGTTATCGCAAACACAAAACCGTTGTGACGGTTTCTCAAAAAACTAATCTGATTAGGCACTAGCATGATTTGAGCGGTATTTGGCAAACAGATATCACTTATATTCAGTTGACTAATCACAGATGGGCCTATTTAGCAACCGTTTTGGATCCTGAGAAGAGAAAAGTATTAGGCTATAAAATTGGCAATACAAGGACAGCCGAACTAGCTACAAGTGCCTTACAGATGGCGTTAGATAATCATCAAAAGCCACTAATAGTTCATTCGGATATGGGGTCACAATACACGAGTGCTGAATTTAATACCAAGGGTCAAAATTATGGCTTGAAACATTCATATTCACTCAAAGGACATCCATACGATAATGACTGTATGGAAGCGTTTCATTCAATATTGAAGCGTGAAGAAGTTTATTTGAAGGCATACCAAACATTAACTGAGGTCCAAGCAGCCATTGGTTGGTATATCAATTTTTATAATCGCAGTCGTATCTCAAATGTCGCCTAATTAACTGAATAAAAATGGTCCAATTTATTGACTTCTAAGCAATAGACTGGGCTACTAGAAATATCTATTTGAGAGGAGCTAACACAGAATTTTAGAATAATCATAATTACCTAAATGAGATTGTTTAACATAAAGTAATTAAAAAAATAAACTCATAATGAAAAACTAACATATTCATTATAAGTTTATTTAGCATAAATCCTATTTTATAAGATACCTCACCGGTCTATCCCACGTATCCTTTGAAAATTTATGGATTGATTGAGGAGGCAACACTAGCGAAACCGTTATACCATTATACTCTGCCAACGTTGCGTCAAAGAAACCTGCACCGTAACCTATCCGATAATTATCTTCGCTAAAGGCTACACCGGGAACCACCATTAGATCTATTCCCTTCAAATTTTGTGCTTGATTTTCATCTTGTGTTGGTTCTAGAATTCCGAATTTTGATTTACTCATTAAACTTTCTATATAGTCAAACCATAATAATTTTCCACTACTCACCCTAGGTACTACTACTTTCTTATGGCTTCTCAATGCCTCCTGAATAATGACATCAGTACTCAATTCGTGTTCCATACTTATAGTTACAGCCACTGAATTAGAGTTATTCCAATATGCCTTAGAAAACAGAATTGCCTGTAATCGCTCTTCTTCAGTAATCTTGCTATGGTAATCATATAATTTTAGTTTATCCAAGGTCATTTTTCTTATTTCTTTTTTACTAAGCACTGCTACAAATCTCCTCCAAATTATCTTCAAACTAATCCGATAAAATCTTACTAATTATCTCTTTTAATTCTGGCACAACCTCTTGTTCAAACCACGGATTTTTTTTAATCCATATATTATTTCTTGGTGAAGGATGAACTATCGGAAAATAAAGAGGCAAGTAATTTTTGTAGTTCTTTATTACATCGGTTATCTTGCTTTGATAACCAAGATTCAGATAATATTTCTGAGCATATGATCCCACCAATATAATTAACTGAACATCGGGCATAAGCTCCAATAATTTTGGGTGCCATTTGTTAGCTACTCCTCGTCTGGGCGGTAAGTCACCCCATTTTCCTTTTCCTGGATAGTAAAAGTCCATGGGAATTACGCCAATTTTTCCTGAATTATAAAAGGTATCTTTACCAACCCCGATCCACTCTCTTAATCGATCTCCCGATGCATCATCCCACATTATACCCGAGTTTTGAACTCGTAATCCCGGTGCTTGACCAATAATGACTAATTTTGCTTTTTCCGATACGTGAAATATTGGCCTTAATCCTTTTTTAGTAAACTCCATATTCATTTGATCTGCTGCTATATCATCAATAATACTCATATTCCCCCTCCTAACCAATGTATAATAATTATTATAAGCTACTTTATCAAACTTATATTGATTTATTAGTTCACAACTAAACTATAAAAGTCTACCAAGAGTCGTGCAACTTCTTTCTGCATCGCATTAAATTCGGCACGAGTCACTGGCTTACCACTCACATCAGTCATAACGATCTGAGCCTTTTTGACCCAACCCGTGACGGTTTTACAGCCAAATGACATTCATTGGCTAGGGAATTAGCAGAATGGCCCTCATTGTGCAAGGCAACAATTGGTGATTTAAATTCAGTTGAGTATCGCTTAGCTTTCATAATAAAAAACTCCTATACTTGATTATCTCGGATTATGCCCTAGAAATAAAGCAGTCCGGATTTTCAGTATACGAGCACTTCTTACTTCACGAGAATAAGCAAACGTATCCGTCTCTAATGCAGAAAACGATTATACCGAAAAAGATCGAATCCTTGAAAAAGAGGCTAATAATATGGCTAGCATATTATTAGCAAATAAAAAATCCACTCAATTATTACTAGATGATAGAAAACCTTTTAATTATTTGCGCAACTCTTTCGGAATTAGTAATCAAGCTATGTGCATCCGCTTATTTAACCTATTCTATTTTCAAACAGCTAAACAGGTCTTTGAAGAAGAAAAACAAGTTAAGAATATTTTTATCTTCTCACAATAAACAATTGCCAACTATATTTATAAAAATTATCAATTAAATATCAAATAAAATCTGCCACCAAACACGGAAACCGCGCGACAGCCAACCGCCACCACAACAGTTAAGATCGCCCGTGGTTATTATTATGATTGTGACTTTTTTTATTGTCTTTAAATCTAAATCAATAGAGAAAACTAAAAGAAGTTGTTGACACAGGAAGTTACAAATGCTTGATTGAGAGTGAGGGAAGTTTTGAGCTGAAGATAGTTTTCCCCTTGTTTTGGGAAGAAGAAAACTTTACTGTTAACAAACACTTGACCGATCGTTCAGTCGTCCGTCACCTTATCCATACAAGCCTTGGTTTTACCCGCCTGCTTTAATTAACTACTTTATTCATTAAACCAATAAAAAAACGCCCTTATTGGCGCTGTATCACTATATTTATTATCTTTTTCGCGTTATACAGCTTAAATACAAGCCCTGTGTCCGTAGACACCGTTTTACCTGCCGAGCCGTTTGTGGCCGCTCTCACCCTACTACACGCCCAGTATGGATTGTTTGTGTAGCACCCACATATTTTTGTACAGTAGTGTCTGGGAAAATGGCACTTGTCTATTTTTTCGTATACCATATACAGCGATTTGGATCTTCCGAGTCACACTAGGTAACTACCCCCTACACGTCATATATGCCATACCCCTTAAAGTGTTTGGCTTCACTCTTTTTGAAATCACCCACATTTACAACACAAAGGTTATGTTATATAATATAGATACACATTCTAGTACATATAAGAATCATGTAGCTATCAAGGATTGCCGTCCTTGGTGGCTTTTCTTTTTGTAATAAATTAATTATCTCAATTTATGTTTATGCACATAATATAACGTAATAGCTACCGCTATGTCAATAATTTTATAAAGTTATTGTGATATGTATATATTTATAAAGTTATATTATTATAAATTTATACTTTTATATTTTGCTACTTTTATATTTTTATGATAGTATAAATTTATAAATTAAAAAAAGTGTTTACGTATCAGTTATTAGCATGTATTGAGTATAAAAATATATTTTTATAAAAATATACTTTTATACTTTTATACTTTTATAAATACATAATTTTATAATTTTATAAAGGAGTTAAGAATGACTAAAGTTATCACAACTGGAAACTTCAAAGGTGGGGTGGGGAAGACAACAAACTCCGTAATGCTGTCTTATACATTGTCTAAAATGGACAAGAAAGTATTACTAATTGACTTAGATCCCCAAGCTAATGCAACAGATTTATTGCTAACAACAATGACTAATATTTATAAAAAGAAACCTGACTTTAAAGAAACACTGTTTGAAGCCATCAAAAATAATAATCCACAGGAAGCGTTAATAAATGTAAAAGATAATCTAGATTTGTTACCATCTTACTCAGACTTACAAAACTATGAACGTTACCTTTATGATAATTTTTCTGATGATTACTCACAAGATCATCACTTAACAAATTTCATTAATGAATTCAAAAATGAATATGACTTTGTATTTTTAGATATTCCACCACAACTGAACAAATTTACAGACAATGCACTGGTAGCCAGTGATTTTGTAATCGTTATACTACAAACACAAGAACGGGCTCTAAAAGGTGCTGAAAAATATATAGAGCACTTATTAGAGTTACAAGATGACTATGGTCTGAATATAGATCTTTTAGGAATACTTCCCGTACTACAACAAAATGGATCAGAACTTGATTTAGATGTCTTGCAAGATGCCACAGAAAGCTTTGGTGATAACAATATCTTCAAAACTCATATTAAACAGATGAACAGACTAAAGAGATTTGATAGAACTGGTATTACCGATAATACTAAGGATATCCACGACAAACGTATACATGCAATATATGGCGATCTCATCAAAGAAACGCTCGAGCGCATAAATATATTTGATCAAAAATAAGGAGCATTTATCATGACTGACAATATTGGACTAAGCTCATTCCGAAAAAAGAAAACAGAGCGCCCAGAAAATATTACACCAGAACTATCAGAAGATATTAACCGCACAATGCCAGAAGACTTGCTAAAGCTTCCACAAAGTAGGCTTACAAGTAAAGACTTACCAAAATCGATTAGGCTCCCATTAAACACACACACAGCCATTAGCACAATTGCCACTTTGCAAAGTAAAAAAATTTACGAGGTAATTAATGATATTGTGGAAGAATATATTAGTAACTTACCTGCGAGTGAAAAGAAGATTATTCGTTCAAGTATTGAAACCGTAAACAATAATCATTAATTAAACTGGTTTATATTTTTAACAAAAGAAAACTAACTTTGTAATGTTTCTAAAAGGAGCAGAAAACAAAAAGTTGCTCTTATACTAAAAAAATGGACTATTTTTATTCAGTCCGTAAAATGAAAGTATAGGAGTATTTTTATGTCAATTCGTTATTCACAAGATTTCAAAGATTCATTGGTTAAACTTCACCAAGAAGGCCGTTCACTTAAATC
>JACRYO010002332.1_pt1 | contig 12188 bp, 10 predicted proteins | sample 8023221 | NCBI WGS metagenome assembly JACRYO01 (sample SAMN15823180, study PRJNA655841) | gut metagenome | isolation source: fecal sample D85 from dog with diarrhoea from SPCA | host: Canis lupus familiaris | place: South Africa: Mmabatho, Mahikeng | collected 2019-09 | reverse complement strand
GCCTTAATCTGGTCATATTTTATCTCTTCAGACACTACACTCAACCTCCAAATCTCATAATTCAATATGCAGTAAAATCATACTCTCATATATTTTATCCTCATAAATCTAGTTCTATTAATATAGTATTATAAAAGTTTGCTTCACTCTGGAACGTAATTTCCTACTTCTGTATGTTTTGTTTAATTCCATAGTTATCCACTTACCAACGTTCAACAAATCAATTAATAAAAAGCGTTTTCAACTAAGCGCGTGAAAACAATGTTTCTTTACACTGGTTGTCGCTCAACTGTTATTATACTCTATATTATTAAATTTTAATATATACCTAGTGAACGCCAATTTGCTACTATAAAGAATATCATGAGAACCATCAATCTACTTTTTACAGTTTTTAAAAGATAAAAAAATAACACTTTAGTCCCTAAATAAATACAAGTTCCTATAAGGAACTAATAAACATGTCATTCCGCATATTCTATTAGCTTATAGGAACTAATAAATCTAAATCTTTCATGATCAAAAAAACACCTCTCGAATAATCGAGAAGTGCTTTGAAATCTTCGATAAAAAAATAACATTTTGAAAATTTTGAAGCTTTACGTGCTTTCTTAAGACCTGGTTAGCCCAACGATTTTTTCAAACAACTTTATAATGCTTTAATAGCAACAATTAAAGAGATTGGAACACGAAAAAGTTTTATTGACTTTTAAATTATTTGAAAGCAATGGTGTCAATTTATTTCAAAATACGCGAGCCGATTTGATACTATATTTTACATTCAAAAAATTTATCAATAAATATTTTCTCTAAGAGATACGACCACGGAAATTGCACTGCAATACATAAAATCTATGGAATAAAAATATTAAATAGTTATTTTTTGAGACATAATTGAGAGATGGACTACTTTCTGGTGGTATCTGGTAGATAGAAAACAGTGTAAATACGGGATGTCCAAAAAATTCCAAAGCCTCATAGAACTCAGTAAAATTTAGTCGACAATGTCAAAAGTATGGTCAAAAAATACTCGCCAGTATATTATTCTTAAAATTAGTCTACACTATAGTTTAAACTAACGATTGATTCAATCCTAATAATCTTACTTTTTACCACGAGTATTCTAATATCTGGATATTTTCAATTCCAATACGAAAGACCTTTGAGGCTTCGTAAACTAATTCATTATCAACATGTTCAGGTTCATCAAGAAGACGAATTAATTTTCTTTCACTTCTAATTTTTGATAAAAGGTCAACATCTGATTTCAAACCATGTCCCATAATCGTTATCACTAGTACATTAGAAAAATCTATTTTAAGGTAATTCTTAATACATAGCTTCGGTGGATATTCGGAGAATGGATTTTGATAAATTGTACTTAAGATATTTGCTGTCAATAGATCAGGCGCACTCGACAACTGTTGGAGAAATCTCAATATTATGAGCCGCTGAGTGTTTTTATCTCCAAGATTCATTTGCCCATATTTTTAGATTGTCTAATGGGATAGATGGTATAAACGCGGTTAGTTAAATCATTAAAATATAATATTTTGGTCTTATCTATCTCTATTCGGATTGATTCCCGCTCGCAACATATATTTCTGAGATTTTTAAAAGAAAATGCTCATCTTTCTTAACAACTAGTCGCTAAACTCAATTTCAACGTTATAATTTATATGTTTTTTTACTTAATCTTTTCTTGAATGGCTAACTGAATTCCAGAACTAACTTTGTTGTCACAATACCTAAATTTACTTATTCCATCGGCTTCACTTTTTTTTCAATAAAATCAATTTCGTCCTCACCTAGATTATATTTTGCGTACAACTGCTGGTCTATTTTTGCGATAGATTTTGTCCAATCAATATCACTATTTGAAGTGAAATCTTCTAGAGGCACTTTTGACCAAGTATCTTTAGTTGCATTATCTTGGGTAATTTTCTTAACACCTAACATTGCTCGTAAGAACTTCGTACTTAGATACTTCTTTAAAGCAATCGCCTCAGTCTCAGTCTTAAATTTTCCAAACGATATGAATGTCTGTGTATGCCCTACTTCAGGTCCCATTACAACTGGTGAACTTAAGGTTTCACCAAATTTACCTGATCCATTTGATTTTGGGACTAAAACTTTCCAATACTTTAAATTCCCTCCATCTCTAACAAATTCTGATTTTACATACTTAAGAATTCGTTCATTATTTTGTCTTCCATAAATTTGAATATAATTACCATTATTAGGCTTTTGAAGAAAGAAAATCTCTGGATATCTATCAAAAACGTTAGATCCCATCGACTTTTGCTCATTTTCTTTGACACGACCTCTAAGCTCTGGGTGTTCAACTAACAAAACATTTGAAAATTTGTATGAACTACGAACAAAAATTATATCACTTATACTTTTAAAATTAGGTAAGTTCACTTTTTTTATAATTCCATTCAGTTCTTGATGGTTTGTAAATGTACCAATCTCACCACACTCTTTTTGCTCGTCTCTATACAAAATAGCTACTCCACCTTTAATATCAGTATTTGGAAATACATTTGATGACTTCTGATTAAAATATAGAACTTTCAAATGTTTATCCTTAAGCATTTTATTATTCCAAGACTTAGGTGTTTGACCTACGTTTGATAGAAATCTTGCTGGCGATATTAAAATATACTTTTGAGAAATTTTGCTCGCTAATTCATAAAAATACTGATAGATTGGATTATCTCTATTATTCTCACTATTAGTTTCTTGATATGGTGGATTCCCCACTACTACATCAAACTTCATTAATCATTACCTCCAAACAATTCATCACATTTTTCTTCAAAACTCATATCAGCCTCTCCACGTGCATAGGGCGTAGTATCTAAACAAACCACATGAGAATCGCCGATACTCTTAGCCTTGTCATCAAATCCAAAAATGAAATTACGAGCGATGTTATAGATAATCTCACTCGGAGCAAAACCATAGACTTGGTTTTCGAGGATATGCTTCAATCGCTCATCCTCATTAGGAATCTGATCTGCCAGTCCTACGTATAATCGTTTCACAATTTCCGTCAAATACAATCCCGACTTGATATATAAGTCTACAAAAGTCTTGTTAGGGTTTTTGAAATCCTCCGGGCTTTCCTCTTGCAACTTGTCAATCATCATCTTTACGACTCTCTTTGGCGTGAATATCTGATTGGTCTTTTGTGGAGGAATATAATCAAAAATATCTTCTCCTTGTGACTCGTCAAAATAGTTGGCAAGTTCATAACGCTTACGTAGAAACTCTTGCACCGATTCATTAAAGACTGCTTCATCAAAGAAATTATAAGTATCTCGTAGAGAACGGAATTGTTCCAAAGTAATCCCTGTAACTTCTCTAAACACCTCGTCTTTTATAGTCTCATCAAATGTGGCTAAATTTGTAGATTGTTCCCCATATGCCATTAAGAATGACGGAATTGTTCTGGCAAAGCCACGTAATCTAGCCCGAATATCGTCTTCAACTGTATTTTTCTTTTTCTCTTCAGCTTTCTTAAGTACGGTTTCGGTAGATTTTTGTGCAAGCTCCTTGGTCTTTTCTTCCACTTTAGTCACGACATCTTGCTTAAAGTCGTCTTCAATCTGTTTCGTTTCAGCTTGAAAAGCTTCTTCAGCTTCTTTTACAGCCTGAGTATTGTTTTGAGCTTCTTTGACTTTTCTTTCTAGCTCAACTCTTACTTCAGCTTGCTTAATTTCGACCTGTCTTTGAACGATTTCGACTTCCCGGGCAATAGCATTTGCGTTTTGCGCCACTACCTGTTCTGCTTGCTTAGCTGTCACGCCGTTTTCTTTAGCTAGCTCTTTGACTGCGGTCTCTGTAATTTGTTTGAATGTCTGAGCAACCAGTGTTGCAAGATTATTTGATGGATCTTCTTCGACTGCCTCTTCAATTGTATTCGTAATCTCAGCATAGACTTTTTCACCAAAACGAGCATCGGTGGTGGCAATCACGATATCTTGCTCCACTTCAACCTCACCTTTATCATCAACCTTCACACCTTGCGTATCGATTGGTTCTTCAGTTTTTCTTGGCGTTACTTTACCTGGATCAACAGGATTTAGTTGTTCAAGAATTTCCCGGGCCTCAGCTGAAGCAAAGATACCAGAAACGTTTTGGAAGAGTAAATTTGACATAAACCCACGTCGAACAACTTCTTGCGCCTTGATAACCTTTGGAATAGTCAGAACCTGATTAACATCTAATTCCACCATCTTGCCATCGCTATCCTCGGCAATAACAGGGAAGAAATTCAACAACTTCTTGATATTTTCTTTTCGTTCATCAGTGGTCCCACCACCGCCAGCAGTCTTCAGTGAGAGATTATTGGCAAACTCATCATAGATAATTAGCGTTCGTTCAGGCGCAAAGTCGAAGACGTAGGCATTCTCTTTTTGATAAACTTGCCCATCAACAACCGTATCCCAAGGGTTTTGTGCCCTAAAAGCCGCTTGCATATATAGACTAGGTGATTTCATGTTTGACAACATCAAAACAGCAGTCCATTCAGGAACAGTTACACCTGTGGTCAACTGGCCCACTGAGAGGGTAATAGTCTTGTCATTATTCTTAATAGCCTCACGTACTCTATCAAGGGATTTTTGGTTTACTACCTGATCATCATCATTTGCTCGACCATCACCAGCAGCAAGGATAATCTTGTAATTTTCGAAGACCGGATGGCTTTCTAATAACTTTTGTAGCGCCTTAGCACTAGCCACCCGATTTAATATCCAGAAAGTATGTTTCAATTCGTTACGAAGCTCTTTAGTTGAAAACGGATATTTCTCGTTATGTGTTAGACTATCTAACCATTTCACAATATCTTGCTCGTGAACAAAATCGCCATTATCCTTAGTCAAAAAGAACTCATTGAGGTCAAAAGTATAATCGATATTATTTCCGTCAATTTGTGCCCCTTTATTTACCTCGCCAGTAATCATTTGACTCATTTGATAAGAGAAGAGATTTAGCTTGGGTAATTTTTCGTATGGGTTATTCTCTGCATCATCAGACCGCCAGTTAACTTTGGCATTTTGCTCATCAGCATAAGTCCAGTTGTAAATCTGATCTTCTGAAAATTTGCCAGAGGCTACTGCCTTAAATGGGGTACCAGATAAGTGTAACGTAAATTTTCGTTTGATATTGTCAAAGGCAACATCCGTTTTTAAAGTATCGACTCCTTCATGACTTTCATCGATAACCAACAAATCCCAACCAAGGTCTTTCACCCACTTTAACTTATCGTGGACACCTCCAAAGGAAATCGCACCTTTTAAATCTTGGAGAGAGATGAAGGCGACTTGTCTGGTACTGTCATTCATTTGATTTATAAATTCATCTCTTGTTATGACAGGTCTCTCACTTAATGAATCAGCTGTTGAAACAAACTTATAGTCTGTCTGCCATGCGATAAATTTTTCAAAATCATCAAACCAAGAATTGGCAATCGCCGGACGATTCGTAACGACTAATACATTCACTGCATCTAGTTTTCGAGCTAAGTCGTATGTACTTAGCGTCTTACCAAAGCGGGGTTTTGCATTCCATAAGAATTCACCATTTTCATGGGATTTTGCGTACTCTACTGTCTTAGCTACAGCATCTGCCTGTTCAGCACGTAAAACGTAATCCAACTCTTCCTTAGACTGATTATGCTCGTTTTTTACGAAGTCCTCAAAATCCAGGTGAGCTTTATTTTGAGTACCATTGTAATAAAACCACTCGGATTTTGGGCGCTGTTTAATGTTTTTAAACTTTCTAAGGTAAGCATGAAGTTGCTTGTCTTTAAACCACTTATCGGAATCCTTAAATTTAGCTGGTTCTGACCACAGCTTACTGTATACCCACTTACCAGCAGCAGTTTCATTTTGCTCCTTGATTCGTGTATCTACATCTTCTCGCTCGGTATAACCAATTTTGACCCAACCTAGATCATTTTCCGTCTCTGGGTGAACATAAGCATAAATTTGTGGATAAATTGTTTTTGTTGTCTTAATTACCGCTTGATCTGCCATCTTCACTTAACCCCTTTATCAAAAAACTCCATTTTATTGGTATCCCAGTTCATTATTTTTACACGTTTCCCTGGTTTAACTATCCATTCTTCGCTTTGTTCATCTTCCTCGTCCCCAAAAAGGTCAAAGCTCATTTGAACTTCATTTACCTTCTCTCGTTTCTCGGTTAGTGGAATGATGTATTTTAATCCGTCCATTTGAAAAACGTTATAGCTAATAATTTTAGCAATTTCTTCAAACAACCCATATAAAGGTTCTTCATGCCATTTATCAAAATAATAATCACGATAAGTGTAAAGTAAGTTTTCCCTAGCAATTAATAAAGAGTCCCCGCTCCATTCAAAACCATAGCTTGACTTATACGCCAGTTCAACCAACCGCTGCCACTCAGCTTTATCAGTAATTTCTCGATTAATACGCGCAAGTTTCCGGTCCACAAAGCCTACGCGGTCTTCAAGGCTTACTACCTTACCTGTCTCCATATCATAGCGAGTAGCCATATATGGTGCCTCACCACAGGTTATCTCTAACCATTTCCGCTTGGTATAGGTTTCTATCTCATCTGATTGGTAGTCTTTATCGACTTCATCATTCTGCTTTTTCACTATCCAAGTAGGGGTAAAGACCTCAGCTTTAGACTTAGTACGAGCCTTTTGTTGTTCCATTGACTTCAAAGCTCTTGGTCGAATGATTTTCCCCATGATTCCTGTAACTAGTTCGGGTTTTATTTGAGCAGTAGCTCCATAAGCTCTTCCGTATTCCTTATAATTATCGTTTGCCCAAATAATATTTCTTGGTTTTTTTGCCGTGGAAATTGTCCAATCCAAAAGAAGAATGTCTAGTATCTCAGGCATTTTTTCTCGTATGGTATTTTCAAGGACATCCGACGTATTAATCTCATAAATCAGTTCTTTTTGGGGCGCAATCCTATCATCGCTCAACTGAACATTCTTTTTATTTTCCATGACTATCATACGAGCTCCTTTCGCATATTATGCTAATTCATTTTACCCCATTATTTATTACTTATCAGGTCTCTACTGCATTATATTTCCTTACTTATTCTTTTCTGATGATCAGACTGCGAACCAGTCTGCTACCTCTTTATTCTACTTAGAGTATTGCACATACCCTATAAATTTTGAAAGCAGGGTACCAGTATTTTAATCTTAGTACCTTGCTTTTTCGAGCAACGATTATTTCATCATCGCCTCAATTTCTTAATTACAGTTCTTCTTATTAGCAAAGTGCTAAATAATATCCTCTCTAAACCAATCTTCCAATTCATCCGTACTGACTTTACTATAAATTTGGATTAGTGCCGGACGTAACGTTTCAAATACCTCTACCAATTCTTCTCCACCAAATCTGCCAGAAAAAGATTTATTCGTTAGTTCTTCAGATAATCGATTGATTAATTCTCGAGTTTTTTGTTGATCTGCCAAGATATTAATTAGTTTTCCCACTAAATACTGATCTTCAAAATTACTGTCTGCAAAAAAATCGTATTTTTCGACTTCCTGCTTAACCATCTTAATCATATCATCTTTATTTTCATAATTAAATTCGTCAGCTACATCCATGTATTCGATGATACCGCTCGTAATAACGGTGACTGCCTCATCTTTCTTCTGCTTAGATAATTCATCGGTAATCGGTAAATTTTCTATCTGATCACGTACCATTTTTTGAATTTCTTCTTTAATGACTTCTTGTTGCAGTTCATAAAAATAATCATCAATAAATTCTTCACAAGGATATCCTACCTCGTTTTCCCAACCTGGATTTTTAAATTCTCCGGTATAGAACTCTTCTTTGATTTCTTTCACGACTTCTGGATGTTCTTGCACAATTCTGTTCTGCCCTTTTAACTGCAAGTAGTCCGCAATATATTCTTCAATATCACCAAAGTAAAACCAGCCTACGGGTTTCCCACTGATACTCGATAATTGGTTAATAACACTTTCGGGGGCTAACGCATAGCCTTGAACATAGGAACTGATTGTTGGTTTCTTTATCCCCAAGCGATTTCCTAACTCTGTAAAGGACAGATTCATGCTCTCTTTTATTTCCTTAATCCGTTGTCCTACCTTCACTTTATCAGGTTGTAATAAACCAAACATAGACTACTTCCTCCTTGTTGTTTTGTTCATTATATCACTCGTATAAAATTTCGTATACTTTTTTTGCTGAAATCACTTGACTTCGTATAAATAAACGTATAAAATACAAACCATAGATGGCCGTCTATATTTTTTTAAACCAATCGTATAAATTATCGTATAATAAAAAGGAGGGCTATTATGCCAATTAAAATCAATGATCTCACCTTACCAAAAGAAAAACTCGAAAAAGATTACCAAGTAGTCAATGTTACTCGCTGGCAAAAAGATGGGGAAATTCTAGGTTGGAGCTATGAATGCATCCTACCGAAACTGCGTTACGAAAAAAATCAGTGTCAAAGTTAAATCCGAACATCCTGTGATTACTCCGGAAGAACTTACCCAACAAGGGTTGGCCATGGTTACATTTACCAATTTAGTGATTGCACCTTGGGGACGATCCAACGGTCAATTCGTCAGCTATGGCTTATCGGCCACGGCAGATTCGGCAACTTTGATTCCGAAAAAACAAGGTAATACTACGCAAAACTAATTTTTCTATGGGTTTGTTGGGTGGTTAGGACGAAACGGCGGGGCAGCGCCCACAGAGCCGTTTCTGTCCGTTAAAACCGCCCAATAAACACATAGGCTAGAAGGACTGCAAAGCAGGCCTTCCCCTTAACTTGATTTATAGAACAACATCAGGAGAAAAAATGATGGTTCTTTGACAACTGAATACTCACCAAGGAGTGATGATTTTTGAAAGCTTATAATCAGAAAATCATTGAAACTCCCACGTACCTTGAAATTTATGATTATGAAGCAATCCTTACTCCCAAACAAAAAGCAGACAAAAATGAAACCAACCCAAAACGACAAAAAGAATTAGCTTGGCTTTATGAAGAAGATACGACTACCGACAAAAGAAAAAACTATGATGAACTATCTGCCCGAGGACAATACGACAGTTTAAAACGAAAACAAAAATACTATCAAAATATGCGTTTTGAAATTGCCCGACTCGTGGACACAAATTTTGACAATCAGACAAAATTTTTAACCCTCACTTTCAGAGAAAACATTCAAGACATTGCTTATGCGAATAATGAATTTAAAAAATTTATCAAACGACTAAACTACAAACTCTATCACACAAAAAAAGCAAATCTAAAATACCTAGCCACGTGGGAAAAACAAGAACGAGGTGCGATCCATTACCACATTATCTTATTTACCTTCCCTTTCATATCCGTGAATCGTCTTACTACGATCTGGGGACATGGATTTGTCAAAATCAACAAGATTGATGTGGATAGTATCGAAAATCGTGGGCGCTATATCAGCAAATACTTCGATAAAGATTTGGATATGAAAGAGCATAAGAAAAAAGCCTTCTTCAAATCCCGCAACCTCAAAGTGCCCAGCGTCACAAAACAACTGGTGGAGCAACCCTTTGATACCACAAATCAAGACGTACTTTATACCAATGAGTACCTCGTAAGACGTCCGATATTTTACAGTGCGATAAACGAAAGCGGAACTCCAGAACAAGTGATGGATTTTCAAGAAAGCACTGTTCGCTATACCAAGATAAAAAAATAATTCATTATTCCCTACGCAAAATTCAAAGGAAGTGAGAATATGACCGAAATGAAAATTTTACTCAGTGATGATCAGATGGGCATCATTTCTACTCAACTATCTAATTTAATCACAACTGAAATCGAAAAAATTAAGACACAGGAAAACCTGCAACACCGCTATATGAATAAGAAGCAGACTTGTAACTATCTACAAGTTTCCAACAATACGTTAGATGGCTGGATTAAAGAGGGCTTACCCCTTATTCAAATCCACGGTTCTAATAGATTTGACCGTATCGCCATTGATCAATGGCTAGCAAGCCTAGCAAAATAATTCCGACATCGTTATACTCCATATATAGTATTTGATTTCGGCTCGCAAACTCGGAGGGAAATACTATGGCAATTAGCAAAACAGAAAATGAGACTTACCGTTTACGGCTTTACTATCCACAAGATATCCAAGAGATGATAGGCGTAAACAAACTTTATTCTAAAACTTTCAAAACTAGAAAGGAGGCAAAAGCAGCAGAAATTGATTTTTATGCCAAGATTAAAGAGCTACGGGAAAACAAAGAAAAGAACGCTTTTGAACTAGGTGGCGAAGCACTGTTCAAAGATTTCTATGAAGATATCTGGATTGATGCTTATACAGCTGGCTTAACTTCTCGAAACACGAAGTCTCCTACTCCTGTCACAATCACGAATACAAAAGATATTTTTCGACTTCACATCTTACCAATGTTCGGAAAATACACGTTGAACTATCTGAATCAAAACAAAGCCTTTGTTCTAAAAATCATGACTCAAAAGGCTGCCGAATACGCAAACTTCAAAATACTACGTAGCTACGTTAATTCTATTTTCGATTGGGCAGAAGAGCTTGAATACATTGAACGGAATAAACTAGAAAAATCGCTTAAACGAATCAATGCTACTAAGAAAAACCAATTGCAAGAAGCTAAAAAAGAAGAAGATTTGTACCTCTCCTTTGAACAACTTCAAGAATGGCTAACTGCCGTCCAAAACGATTATGAAAGTGGGCAATTGACTTTACAGGACTATGTATTATTTCTGACTACCTTCTTTTTATCTGATCGCAAATCAGAAACTTATGCCATCAAATGGAAGAACGTGAATTTCACTACCTCCCAGATTACGATTGGTAAAGCCTTAGATAAATTCGGCAATGAAAAAAGCACAAAAGGGAATAAAACGACAATTTTCCATATTCCAAATGAGCTAAAGCAATTACTTCAACAGTGGAAAGCCCAACAAAAAGAAGAACTAGCTCAGTTTGAAATTGAACAAACCGAAGAGCAGCTACTCTTTACCTTCTTTGACGATAAAGGAAATGTCAATCAAAGGCTTCATACAGATTACTTGAACTACCGCATGAAATCCATTGAGCGACGACATAAACACCTTACCCATGCGACCCCACATAAGTTACGACATACTGGGGCAACTTTAGCCAAACAATCTGGTGTAGCTCTAGAACAGATTTCTGAGGCATTGACTCACAGCGATACCAATATCACGAGAACTTATGTAAATACACCCAACGTGATTCAAATGCCCATTGGTGAAATCGCCTATCGTAAATTGTCTCAAAAAGAGTCAGACCGGAATGGTGTCAACAATGGTGTCAACTCAAAAAAAGACGCTTCGCAAAGTGAATTGCGAAACGCCTGAAAGTACTGATATGAAGCTGTTTTTAACGTTTTGAGAATTGAGATGCTTTACGAGCTTTCTTAAGACCTGGTTAGCCCAACCATTTTTTCAAACAGCTTCACAATACTTTAATAGCAACGATTTAGAGAGATAAAAACATGAAAAATTTTATTGACTTTCAAATTATTTGAAAGCAATGGTGTCAATTTTCTGCGAGCCGATTCAATACTATCAAATACATATACCTATACTATGAACAATAAATAAAGGTCTCTCATATATGACTGATAAGTCTTTTCTTTTATTGATTTTTTTCTTAACATCTAATTTGATTACTCTTTTTCAGAGAAAAAGCTCCCCCTAATTTCTAACAGTAGTATGTTTATAGGGTTTCGTTACCGATTGAATAATTAGCCATTACCAATATAACTTCAGATTTTTCAACAGTAGCAATCCGTTTTGTTGGTTCATTTTTATTAATTCGTCCACTGTTCAATTCAATATTCTGCAAATCAAAAGCGTCGACGTATTCCTTAAAATTCATCCAAAATTCTTGAACATCGTTTGCGATATTTTGAACATAATCATATAGATCACTGTCTGAATCAATAAACTCAATGCGCTTTGCTAACTCCTGAACTTCTTTACCAGATAAACCAAAAGCTTCAATTTTTGATTTAATTGTTCCCCTTAGTTTGGGATTTTTAATACTATCTATAATATTAGATGCAGCTTTCTTAGAGGTTTTATCGGCTATACCGTCAAAATTATCTCTTGTTTTT
>JACRYO010001191.1_pt1 | contig 12216 bp, 10 predicted proteins | sample 8023221 | NCBI WGS metagenome assembly JACRYO01 (sample SAMN15823180, study PRJNA655841) | gut metagenome | isolation source: fecal sample D85 from dog with diarrhoea from SPCA | host: Canis lupus familiaris | place: South Africa: Mmabatho, Mahikeng | collected 2019-09 | reverse complement strand
TGAGAAACATAATGTTCTAGTCTATTCCATCTTTAACTTCTAGTTTATATCAACTCTATCGATGAAGCGGTTTCCTTTTTTCTGGTAAATAAAATAACTGGGAAAACATATAATCGTTTTTTTCGCCCAGTTATCTGCTATGCTATTTAGTTTTTTAGGCTATCCAATCGACACAAAATACAAGTATAGCATCTCTTATCTTTTGCCCATCCATAATTACTGAAAATTCGTATGTCATAGGTAATTGATTGCTTAGTTATTCAATCATGATTTGTTCTTTAATTACCGTTCTTGTCGCTTATTTTTTCTCATCTGCATATCTTTTGTCGTTGAATCACTCGTTTGCTTCAATTCTCTTTTTTTTATATCCATCATAGAAGTTCGTGGTTTTATTTGTGTTTCTTGTTGTGGCACAGAAAAATTTTGGATAGCGCGCTTATTCTCGTGTTCATATTTTTTTGAATATTTTTCCCATAAAACCGGATTTTTTTCCCATGGTGCAACTGTATTTTCTTTGCCATTATTGAATCTTACCTTCTTTTGTAATTCAGGATCGTGGTAAAGTTTACGCAATACCTTTGATACGGTCTCCTCTTTATCTTTTTTGAAGACATTTTTTTGGTCATACACAGTCCCGTTATAACAAAACAGCATTTCGACATCTGGACGTTTTTTCACTATATCTAATAATAACGTTCCTGCAACATCAATTACCTGTTGATCTACTTGAGTTGCAGTTTTTTTAGTTAGGATATCTGGCTTAAATTCTTCATATGTACTGAACAACTCATCAATATCTTTCCATAATGGCCAATCCTTATGCTCGGGTTTATCATTTATTACCTGCTCAATTAAGCTTTTACCAAAATCGAGATTTTGGTTGAAACTAAGTGTTAACCGAATATCAACTATGTACCTACCAAATTCATACGGTTTATTCTGTGCTCCTTGTTCTAAAACAAGGTTAACATCTGGATGACTTGCAAGAAATTCTTTTGTATCCTCTTTATTTCCGCCAATTAGAATTAATTTGTCCATCTGGCCGCTTTGTTCCATTTGATCGATACTTTTTTCTGTTTCGTTCATCTACTTTACCTCACTTTATTTTTTTAATAAGGTCAACCTTCTCACGGCTATGCTTTTGCTTCATTTTAGACATTTTGAATAATAAAAACTCCTCGTTTTCAGCCGAAATCCCTTACCATATCTAGTTTATACCACCCAAGTCTATAAAGCGGTTTCCTTTTTTCTGGTAAATAAAATAACTGGGGAAACGTATAATCGTTTTTTTCGCCCAGTTATCTGCTATGCTATTTAGTTTTTTTCGGACATAGTCCTGATTGTTTCGCTAATTCTGTTACCTAGCCTTCGTATAGAATACCTGCTTCCGATAACTTTTGCTTGATTTGTTTCAAAGTGATCGTGTCAGGATAGCGGATGGTATGCAAATGAATACCACCTGTTAGTTCAGATAACAAAGAAGCATTACTTTTTTGATAACGTTTCATAAATGAGTGGATATCTTTTTCAGTTTGGATGTGCAACATTCCTGTTAGTTCTCCATATAGCGGATGTTCAACCACCACATCGAGCACTTCCCCGCCATTTTCAACAATCAGGCGCAACTCTTCTTCTGTTTGCTCGCGTCCGTGTTGGACTGCGATTTTACTAACTAAACCAGTCGTAGACTCACTTGTTTCTAAAATGTAACCTCTAGCAGTTGCGACAACAGTTTCTCCCGCAGCTCTGAGAAGTGCGATATCACCGACGATGATCTGCCGACTGACACCAAATCGCTTGGCAAAATTACTGGCACTGACTGGCTTTTCTTCATTCAATAAGGTATGAAGGATTTGCTTTCTTCGGGTTTCTCCATCAATCATCTGAATTCTCCTTATCCATTTGTTTTTGGTAATCACGAGAATGTTTCATCAAATCTTGGTAGGTCGCAACAATGGTTTTCGTATAGTCGGAATCATCCACCCATTTTGCTACTTTATCTAGAACTTGCTTTTCCCGTGTTTCGTCATAAATCGCATGATTCGTTGCTTTTTTGACTCGACCGATTTTTGTCACAGTCAGCATCCGTTTTTCTAACAGTTTCACCAGTTGCTGGTCCAGACTATCGATGGTTAGTCTCAATGATTCGAGGGTTTCTTGTGGTTGTTCTTCCTCGACCATTTTGATGATACGTGCGGGGTTGCCTGCGATGACCACATTATCTGGAAATGATTTGGTCACAACGGAACCTGCACCAACAACCACGTTATCCCCTAATGTTACACCGGGAGTGATAATCACTCCGCCACCTAGCCAGACATTGTTTCCGATTTTGATCGGCTTTGCATATTCAAGGCCACTATTTCGTTTTACTGGATGAAGCGGATGAGTGGCCGTATACAGTTGGACATTTGGGGCAAACATACAATTATCTCCGATTTCAATTGTACTTACATCTAAAAAAGTACAGTTAAAGTTCGCATAAAAGTTTTCGCCGACAAAAATATTATACCCATAATCAAAATTGATCATCGGTTCTATATAAATTTTTTCGCCCGTCTTTCCGAATGTTTCTTTCAAGAGTTGCGCGCGTAGTTCTGTTGTTTCAGCTTGATTGATGATTTGGCTTTGGCTTCTTGCAAATTGGCGATCTGCTACTAACTCGGGGTCATTCGCAAAGTATAATTCGCCTGCTATCATTTTTTCTTTCTCAGATTTAATCGTCATAATTTGCTCCTAATTCTTTTATTTTATCGAACACCGTCACCCCATCGGTCTGGACAAAGTCATATTCCTGATCCAGATAGATCGGACTCTGATTGATGACTAAGATTTTTGCGCGTGGGGCGCGAAATTGGATCAGATCACAGAAAGGATGTACTTGGAAACTCGTTCCTACGATCACTACCAGCTCAGCTTGGCTAACCGCAAATGTAGCCTGTTCCAATACTTCTTCTTGAAATCCTTCGCCATATAAAACAATGGCTGGGCGGACTTGACCACCGCAGTTTTCGTGCGTATCACTATGCAAATAGCTTTGCCAAGCGACTTCTTTTCCACATTTTCTACAATAACAATGATAAAGAGTTCCATGAAAATTGACAAGTTGTTGACTGCCGGCTTTTTCATGTAACCCGTCAATATTTTGGGACACCGTCCAGACTTTTTTATGTTTTTCTAATCGTGCGATTTCTGTGTGAATGACATTGGGCTGTGCATTCGGATGGTAAATTTTTTTAACAAATGAATAGAATTTCTGCGGTTCGTGAACCATTGCTTCGTGACTTAATAAATACTCGGGTTGCTCAATTCCTTGATAGATTCCCTTCAAAGAGCGATAATCTGGGATTCCTGAAGGTGTCGAGACTCCTGCACCGGTCAAAAAGGTGATGCTTTTACTTTCGTTGATTGCTTGTGCTGCTTCTGCTACAGTTACCTTTTTCATATTTTGTCACCTCAGTTCTATTATAATCGAAAATATGCCCCACGCACACTTTTGTTCCTATTTCTTCTGGCAGAAATACACTTTCAAACGATTTCATTTTTTGAGAAATAAATCACAATCTTAACTGACAAAAAAATGAAAACGTGCTACAATACTGCTGTATTCATTGGGACTAACCTGAGATTTATTCGTTAGACCAAACAGACAAGATCAAAGTGAGGTGAATTGACATGGTACCATTCATTATTTATTGGGGCGTTATTTTAGCTTGTATCGCTTGGTTAGCATTAAGTATTTATTTCTCGATTTTTTATCTTGTACGTAAAGAAAACGGGAATCTTTGGGCTTTCGCATTTTTCAATGTACTAGCCGCTATCGTTTTAGCCATTACTTTAGTTGTTTACCGAACTTGGGGTTGGGGCATCACACAATATTCAAGTTTGATCTATTTAGTATTAGCAATATATGGTGTAACAGTTATTCTACAAGCAATCTTAGGCCGCGAGCCAAAGGTTGTGAACAAAGCGGCTTGATCGTTGTTGCTGGTTTCTTTAGCCAGTAACGATCATGGTGGCAAACAAAGTTTTTTTCTGAATACCACCGCTTCTTTACCTTCTGCAAGATTTTTTTGCGGAAGGTTCTTTTTTTGACCAATTTCGATTTAGAGTGAATATTTATTCTTTTCAAATCAAAGGGGAAACGCCAAAAAATCATGGTAAAAATGAAAACGAATGAAAATTTTCTATGTTTAGTCAGTGTTTTTATGAAAAAGACAAGTTATGGATTGACAAAGCACCTTGGCTATCGTAAACTGTTTTTGTATAAATAACTGAATACGAGTTACCTCAATCAATGAGGTAGAGGTCGCGAGAATCATTAACCCTGTGGAGTGAAGCAAACATGTCGAAGCAGGACTAGGGAGGATCGCCGAAATGTACTCTTTTTTGCTTAAAGTTTACGTTGGGACATAAGTTAAGAGCTTATGGACTGTCTTAGCAGTGATGCTAAGTTGCGCTATGTTTTGTGAGAGGTTTATCACTCTATGAAATTTAGCGGCCCCTTCATATCCTCGAAGTGGTCGTTTTTTATTTCCTCCTGATAAGCTATTGCAACGCATTTATTTGACCGCTCGTGCAAAAATTATGCGTAACAGATTAGAAAGTTCCCCATTCAGCGGTTCTTTCTAACGAAGTGGCTCATGGTTTTCTATTTGGAAGATCCTGATTCATGCGTGTGAAAAGAAAAGGAGAAAGAATATGAAAAAAAGTTCAGTTACACTCACCCTATTATTTGCATTTATCTTTTCATTTTTCAGTATCGGAAACTTAGTAAGTGCAGATGAAAAAACACCGAACGATGAATTTCGTGTAGGTATGGAAGCAGGTTATGCACCGTTCAACTGGTCACAGCAAACCGATGCGAACAATGGATTACCGATCCAAGGTCAAAAAAGCTATGCTGGTGGTTATGATGTTCAAATCGCCAAAAAAGTAGCAGATGGTCTAGGAAAAAAATTAGTCATTATCCAAACAAAATGGGATGGTTTAGCCCCTGCCCTTCAATCTGGTAAAATCGATGCGATCATCGCCGGTATGAGTCCTACTGCGGAACGTAAAAAAGAAATCGACTTTACCGATCCTTATTATGAATCTCAACTTGTTGTCGTAGTACAAAAAGACGGAAAATACGCAAATGCCAAAAGTTTAGCTGATCTTTCTGGCGCAAAGATCACTGCTCAACTAAATACTTTCCATTATGATGTGATCGATCAGATCCCTGGAGTAGATAAACAACAGGCAATGGACAACTTTTCTGCAATGCGTACAGCGTTAACTTCAGGTATGATCGATGGCTATATCAGTGAACGACCTGAAGGAGTAACTGCAACAAGCGTCAATAAAGATTTGAAAATGCTTGAATTAAAAGGCGAAAATGGCTTCCAAACGAAGCCTGAGGATGTTCAAATTGCAGTTGGGATGCGTAAAGGCGATCCTGACATCCAAAAAGTGAATCAAATACTTGGTGGAATCTCAAGTAAAGAACGTACAACTATCATGGATCAAGCAATTAAAGATCAACCAGCTTCTACTGAAGACGACGAAGAAGACTCAGGTCTGTTAAATGATTTCAAAACGATCTGGGATCAATATGGAAACATGTTCTTGCGCGGTGCAGGACTAACGTTATTCATTGCCTTGATCGGTACGATCGTTGGTACAACTCTTGGTTTATTGATCGGTGTTTTCCGTTCGATTCCTGAGTCAGACAATGCGGTTACTCGTTTCTTCCAGAAATTAGCAAACCTACTACTTTCTATTTATATCGAAGTCTTCCGTGGAACTCCAATGATGGTTCAAGCAATGGTGGTCTTCTATGGCTTAGCATTAGCCTTTGGGATCTCACTGGATCGAACGATCGCTGCCCTATTCATCGTTTCGATCAACACAGGTGCGTATATGACTGAAATCGTTCGTGGAGGGATCTTCGCAGTCGATCCTGGACAATTTGAAGCAGCACAAGCTATCGGGATGACACATGGTCAAACGATGCGTAAAGTAGTTGTTCCACAAGTCTTGCGTAATATCCTGCCAGCTACAGGAAATGAATTTGTTATCAATATCAAAGATACGGCTGTCTTGAGTGTTATCGGCGTTGCTGACTTGTTCTTCCAAGGAAATTCAGCTGCTGGTGCGAACTTCCAGTTCTTCCAAACATTTACGATCGTTGGTATCATTTACTTGATCATGACTTTCACTATCACAAGAATCCTGCGCTTTGTTGAGAAGAAAATCGATGGCCCTTCAGCCTATACAAAGATCGAAGAAATCGACAATTCAAACTTGCAGGAATAAGGAGGAAGCATCATGAGCGAAAAAATCATTGAAATCAACCATTTAAGAAAAAGCTTCGGTGAAAACGAAGTATTGAAAGATATCAGTATGACGATCAACAAAGGAGAAGTTGTCACGATCATCGGTTCTTCCGGTTCTGGTAAATCTACTTTGCTGCGTTGTATCAATCTATTAGAAAAACCAACTGGTGGCGAAATCGTCTATAACGGTGACAATGTTCTATCACCTAAATATAATTTGCCTAAATATCGGACAAATGTTGGAATGGTGTTCCAATCATTCAATCTTTTTAACAATATGAATGTTTTAGAAAATTGTATCTCTGGACAAACAACTGTGTTGAAACGAAGCAAAGAGGAAGCTCGAAAAGTTGCTCTTGAAAACTTAGAGAAAGTTGGTATGGAGCGTTATATCGAAGCAAAACCTTCACAACTATCTGGTGGACAAAAGCAACGGGTAGCGATCGCCCGTGCGTTATCGATGAATCCCGATGTCATGCTCTTTGATGAACCAACCTCTGCTCTTGATCCTGAAATGGTCGGTGAAGTATTAAGCACGATCAAAGATTTGGCTCATACCGGTTTGACGATGATCATCGTGACCCACGAAATGGAATTTGCCAAAGATGTTTCAGATCGGGTGATCTTTATGGATAAAGGTGTGATTGCAGAAGAAGAAACTTCAGAAGACATCTTTGTTCATCCGAAAGAAGAACGAACAAAAGAATTTTTATCTCGTATCTTACAAAAAGGATAAAACTGAACAGGACAAAAGAATCGTTAAGCACCAAGAAATAAACTGAAAAAGAGTTCTTAGCGTTTAGGCAAGCAAAACAGGGTTAGACAAAAGTAAATCACTTTTGCCTAACCCTGTTTTGCTTGTTTAATTTTTTGCTCTTTTTTTATAGAGAATCCCAGCCAATACGATGAAAAGACTTGCACTCAGATAAAATCCAAGCGTTCCATGTCCACCCGTTTGCGGCAAGATAGGTATTGCTTTTTTCTTATCCATTTTTTGAAAATAAGCTTCACTCTTTTGTTGATACAACTGGTCCACCTTTGCAGAAGCAACTGCTTCATCCTTTGTTTGCCATTGAGGAGCCGCTTGACCGCCCTTCAAGTGGAACGTCCCCTTTGCATCTACTGTAAATTCAAAGGTACTGTCGTCTAACTGGTAGCCTTCTGGCGCACTGATTTCTTGGATCTTATAAATGCTGCTTTCTTTTACCGTCATTGTAAAGTCGCTGGCTTTTTCTCCAGAGAGCTGTTGGACCTTAACTACTTTCGTAGGATCAGCTTGTTGATATTGCGTTACTTGAAATTTTAATTTACTGATATTTTTGATTATTTTTTGTGTTTGCCCATCATATTTCAACAGATGAAGTTGTAGCTGATCCATTTGCGTTGTATCGAACTTTTCAAAATATAGCTGATCTTTGTTTTGATAAAGTTGGTCTTCATTTGTATTTGCTACTACAAGATAGCCAGCAGACCATTCTTTCAAACTACCATGAAGCACCTTCACTCCTCCATCTGCTTTAATCGTAAAATAATAAGGCGTATGTTCGACGGAAAAACCAGTTGGTGCACTAGTTTCCGTGATACTGTAATGTCCTGGAGTCAATTCAGCAGTGTAATCCTGCGCTACATCGATTACTCGACTGGTTTTTGTATACTTCTCATCACTATATTGAGTGATCGTAAACTTCAAGCCAGTCAGTGTTCCAATCGGTGTACGAGTAGTTTTATCATATTTCAATAATTTGATTTTTTTCGTCACAGTTTGTGCTATTTTTTTATCAAATTTTTGGTAATACAGTTGCTTGCCATCTTGATATAAAAGATCTTGATTCGTTTCTGCTTTTGTCTCAAAAGATGGATTCCACTGTGGTACCCCCACCGATTTTTCAGAGGACAATTGCCCATCTTCGGTAATCTTGAAATCAAAATTACTATTACTTAGTTCATACCCATCTGGTGCTGTGACTTCTTTGATCGTATAATCATAACCTGGGTTTAACTTGATCGTAAAGTCACTGATTTGATTACCTGTGATCATTTGTTGCTCAATTACCTGCTTGTGTTCTCCGGCTTGGTACTGCGTCAATTGGAAGCTTAGTCCAGAGAGATCACTAACTTGTTTTTTTGTAGACTTGTCATATTTCAATAATTGTAAATTGAATTCCTTCGCCTGCTTTTGGTTTTGGTCAAACTTCTGGAAATAGAGTTGGTCCGCTGATTGATATAACGTATCTGCTGATCCAGGAGCTTGTGTCAAATAACCATCACTCCATGTGGCGATTGCTGAAGAATCGGCCCCTTTCACTGCTCCAGTTGAATCAATAGTAAAATAATATTCACTATTTTCTAGTGCATACCCTGTTGGTGCTGTTTCTTCTTGGACACCATAAAATCCTGGTTCTAGTTCAGCTTGATAGTCTTTTGTTAAAGGGATCTGCTCTTTTACTTGTTGTCTGGCTTCATCTTGGTAGCTCGTTAGTTTAAACGTTAAGCCTGATAGATCTGCCACTTCTTTTTTTGTTGTTTGGTCATATTTCAATAGGTGGATGTTCTTTTTGACAGATGTCTGTTTTGGTTCATCGAATTGCCGAAAAACAAGCTGATTGTCTTTTAGATAAAGGCCATTCGACGTTGGCTCAACGCTATCCACGAGTTGACTACCACTTGTCACTTGCATTTTTTGGTCGATGGTAAAGTTGATCGGGGTCGCATCTACTGCATACCCTTCAGGCGCATTTGTTTCAACGATTTGATAATCGCCTGGTACAAAAGAAGCCTCCCAGTTATTTTTCTCTGTCAGCTCAGTTGTTTGCTTACTTGCTAAATTCGTTACTGTATAAGTCAACGTATCCATGAGTTTTTCATCTGTGAGTTTTTCTTTTGTATGGTCGTCATACTTTTCGACCATTACTTTTTCCCCATTGGTTTTGTTCGGTGAGAATTCTCCTTGCCAATCCCATCGGTATAACGAGCCTGATCCCAGATAGGTATCTGCGATTACAGATCCTTGAATATTGACCCCTGTCCCGTCTACAGTAGCATCTGGTGCCAGTATACTGCCGATCCATGGGGAATGGAGTTCGATATTTTTCATCTTACCAATTGAAAGTTTTCCAGCCACTTGGGTCGTATTTGTAAAAGACCATAAAACCGTACTATCTGCAAAATCCATCAACTCAGTTTCTAGACGTTCCTGTTCCGTATTTCCTTGATTATCAACGAATGTATTACCTGTAACATCTGCAGGATTTTCTCCTGCTTTATAATACAGTTTGATTTTTCCATTGATAGTAACACTGTCACTACCTTCGCCATCAACGACAATGAATACTTCTTTATTTGTATCACTGGCATTTGCAGCCTCTAGACCTACGATATCCAGTGTGTAAGTATCCGCTAAAACTGCTGCGTTCAATTTGATAACAACAGCTTCTTTATCAATTTGCGATACATCGATCACTCGATTGTTCAAATCCCCACTAGCGGTATAGACTGCATCTTTTCCTTTAGTACCCTTGAGAAATTGATCATCACTTTCCACCACGATATCCGCAGATTGCGCATTTTTTGCTAACTCATCATTGGCACTTCTCAAATGAGTAAACTCGCTGTCAAAATCAATAAACGTTTGTCCATTTTGATCTTGAACAATTTGTTTTGCAGTTGTTTGATCATTTTTTACCCCATTGATCGTTGGTTTGCCGTCGGTTCCAACCGCCTGGTAATCAATGCCCTCTCCTAATGCCAAATAAGTTGTCTGATTGTTTCCCGTATTCGCTGGGATTCCAGTTCCCATAGGTGCAGGAGTCCCATCAGCCGCCAAAATATTTTGGATATAGTCATCATCATTTTTGATCAGATCCATTTTTTCTCGTCCACGCCAAATATCAAAGGATTGCTGCGTAGAATATAAATTTTGTGCAGCGACATTTCCATTTATATCTGTTGTTATATGGACATTGCGGGCAAATACATTGAAATGCTGTGCTGCGCCTAAAAAGTCATCTTCCTGACCGGGATGCCTCTCATAATAGGTTTGATACGTTTCTGCTGTCTGTTCGGCAAATGCACTACTAGGGATAATCGTATGAATGATCATCAATAATAGAATAATAAAGTTACTTGCTTTTTTCATGACTTATCCTTTCTCCTAATTTGAATGATCGGGCTATCCAACTGGCGATCCTTTGTCCCAATCATTCGGATGTATCGATTTTTACGAAAAATAAAATAGTTCTCTGTTCTGCTTTTAGGACGTATTTTTACAAAAAATGAATGTGTAGAAGAAAGAGAAATTTTCACTTGATAGTATTTCCCAGGTAATTCTCCTAAGTCAATAAATCCATTCTGATTGGTTACATCCGATATTTCTTCTTGCGTTCTAGTGATGATTTTCTTTTTGTGGGGATCATAGACTGTGATCAGTACTTCGTTTAAAGGTAACCCGACTCGGTCAATCAATGAAAACCGCAGAGCATACTGCCGTTTCCCCCACATACCTAAAATAGTCCAATGACAAAGTATCCAGATAATCAAACAGCTGCCTATGATCCCTAGCAGCCCCCATAAGTAGATCAAATGCGCTTGTATGAAGGAGATTCGCTTCATTTTCGTTGTTTCATTCGTTTCTTTGTAAGGGACTCGATGCCCTCTCACAAGTAAGCGATGCGTGTTGATCATATATGGTGTACATGTCATCAAAGTGACTAAGTCTTTATTTGCTTGTATTTTCAAAGGTTCTGTGTTCGTTGGTTCAATCGTCTGTATATTATCGACTTTATACGCATGGTGTTGCTTATTGATCTCAATGTAGAAAGTATCACCGATTGCTAATTTTGGTAAATCAGTAAATAACCTGGCAGTAGAAAGCCCTCTATGGCCAGATAAAACCGCATGTGTGTTTTTGCCACCTGTAGGATAACTTGTTCCTTCTAGTAACGAGGTCCCTTTTTGTAAAAAGTATTCATTCGTTTCATCAAAAATCGGTAATGAAAGATTGATTTTAGGTATCTCCAACACAGCAATTGTGTGTTCTTGATAGTAAGTTTTATCTACTTTGCGTTTTTCTTTTTTTTGGATAGCCTGATCGTACTGATCCATTCCAGGCTCCGCCTTGTTTTTAACTAGTTCAGCGTTTTTCTCATTCATTTTTTTGATCACTTTTTGAACTACAGCTTGGTTTTCTTTGTTTGCTTGATGTTGATATACGGTGATCAGTTGCTGATCCAAGAAATTATTCAACGCATCACTAACAAAAGGATAGGCGAGTAACAAAACACCAATTGTTAAAAATAAAAGCATAAGGATATCCATTACTCGAACAGTCTTACGCTTTCTTGGCGGCTTTTTCATTTTGAAAGCCTCCTTTTTTTTGGTATGTAGTCGAAAAAACCGTGCAAATTTTTGCTAAATTGCTTGTAGGATCTTGCCATTCTTCCTTAGCGCATTACCAATAAAAGGACACGGACTTCTTCGAAAAGAATTTTTATTATGTGCTTGGTACGATGTTGTAAAAAACAAATGAGGTTGGAACAGAAGTGTTTAACTCCGAGAAATAAGAAGAAATTAATGAAAATTGCTTTTTCAAATTTTTGTGAATTTCGGCTTATTTCCGAGGAGTTGCTTCTGCTCCCACCGTTTATTCGTTTTTAAAGTCTGTGACAAAAGTGTTTCTTACTTTTGTCCCACGATCTTCTTTTAACATTGACCATCTCAGTTGATTTCTCCAATGATCCATTTGTTAACGATTCATTATTATTTGATATGATCATTCAATGAATGGTTAGACTTAAACAGTTTGTCCATTTCTTTTTTTGAAATAGATGATTGCCACTAGGATCAGCATACAGCCAGTAGCAATAAAGATGATTATTCCTTTTCCTCCTGTATGGGGTAAGAT
>JACRYO010000180.1_pt1 | contig 12369 bp, 9 predicted proteins | sample 8023221 | NCBI WGS metagenome assembly JACRYO01 (sample SAMN15823180, study PRJNA655841) | gut metagenome | isolation source: fecal sample D85 from dog with diarrhoea from SPCA | host: Canis lupus familiaris | place: South Africa: Mmabatho, Mahikeng | collected 2019-09 | reverse complement strand
TTTTTTGATCAAGCAGTGGAATAAACAAGTATCAGGTGAAGATGTGATTTATCATTTGGGGGATCTAGCGATGGACTATTCTAGCGAGCATGAGGTCTTCACCTTATTAAAAAAACTCAAAGGTCAAATTGTTTTGATTAGAGGAAATCATGATAAACAAAATTTGATTGATTATTTAGCCAAGCATAATTATTCCTATCGGCAAAAACCGAAATTTATTTTTGCAGATGGATTGGAATTCAAGTACCATAAACGCACGATCCATTTGACGCATTATCCGATGTTATTAGACAGTCCAAAACAGTTTGGATTCTATGGACATATCCATCAAAAAATGCTCCCTATTGGAAATATTTTAAATGTTGGGATTGATAGTCCAGAATTAGGTGAACATTCATTACCAGAAAAATTTGGCAGACCACTCAAGCTGGACACCGCCATTCAGCTAGTTGAAGAAAAAATAAAAAAATTTGAGATTCCCACACTATAGTTTGATTCAAGAATAAATCAATTATGAAAAGAAAGTGTGGGACAAATCTAACATCAGTTTTGCTACAGACCATAATTCCGAATAAACGGCATCCAAAAGTCAGGTTTTTCGGAAATTTAAAAAAACGGGCTCTTCGTCAATAAGGACTGATGAGTTTTGTAAAATGAAATCTGGGATAGAAGGACTAACCTTCTGTCTCAGATTTTTTTGTTATTTCACTTGAATCAATTGATTGATCAAAAAAATCCTGATTTTCATGTTCTCAAATGATTTAAATCCGTAAGATAAAATAGTGTGTTAATCGCGATAATTTGCGTGTAGGCAAATTATCAACGAGTTTTCCTGTCTCACCATCCGCACAAATAAAGCTCATTTTATCCTCAATCGAAGCATGCGAACGAAATTCATCCACCATCAATACTTTTGGCAGGGTCCTTTTTCTATTGCTTTACACGAAATTTACAAGTTTTATCTTTATCTAGGAGAACGAAATTTTGATAAAACGTTATACAGTGAGTATATATATTGTTCTAGATAGTCTTATTATCGGCATTAGAATAAAAGATTGTTCAATAGAATGATTAAATCCACATTTTATTAAACTTTCTAAACACAGAAGAAAGACATTCCAATATATCTATCTTCTATAGTGCGTTCTATTATTTCATTATTTATGATAATTTATTCTATTATTTTTATACTTATTGATATAATTTGACGTATATATAATTAGAAAAGTTTGGAAAGTTATAAAGAAGAAAAAATGAGCTTTCTTCGATTACCGCTCAAGATTTCAGCTACGGATATTCCTAGTGAATATTTTTACTAAAAAGGAGGGGAAAGAGATAAATAGCATAAAATTTTTTATTTCCTATTGTTGGAAACATAATAAAAAGTATATTGTTTATACATTTTTATATCAATTGATTTTCTCCATCATGCCGTTACTGCTGATTATTTTACCTAAATTTATTATTGATGAATTAAGCAGCTCACAAAGAATAGAACGTCTTTCCTTATATGTAACTATATTATTGGGATGCCAATTGATTGGGGGATATCTAGCGAATTATGTAAAAAAGCAGGCATTTATACAAAAATCATTCTTGTTTATTACATTTCAATCGGAATTAACAAAGAAGATTGCAACAGCTGATTTTGAAAGAATTGAAAGTGCAGAATTCTTAGATCATAAAGAAAAAGCATCAAAATTTTTATATGGTGATGGGCAAGGTTTTGGAGCTGTATTTGATCATTTTGCTAGTATTATGGGAAACATATTTGTATTTGTGGGAATTATGGGAATTATTTCAACCTTGAATGGTTACTTGTTATTTATCTTTATCATTCTATCGCTTAGCACAAGCTATTTTGATAATAAAATAAAACAGAAATATGTTGATTGGGACATGGAAAAAGCACCTATTGAAAGAAAGACAACTTATTTAATTAATATTATTGAATCGTTTCAGTATGCTAAAGAAATTAGGATATTTGATTTAGCATCATGGTTGACTGACAAAGTTGAAAAGCATTTACGTGAAGCTAATGTGTTTTATACAAATCAAGTAAATGAATCAATCAAGGTAGAAAATACTAACTTAATTTCAAACTTTATAAGAGAAAGTATCACATACATATTTTTAATAGTACAATTTTTATCTAAGAAAATTACGATAGGTGATTTTTCAATGTACATTTCAGCGATTAATACATTTAATTTATTGTTAAAACAGGTATTAGCGAGTGTGGCAACGATCAGGCAATATCAAAATTATTTTGATTCTTTGCTGTCATACATGCAGTTACCACAAATGAAAAATACAAATCTAACGAATAAAGAGATTGATTTTACTGCTATCGAAATCGTATTTAACGATGTTTGGTTTAAATATCCTAACGCTACTCACCACACCTTAAAAAGAATCAATTTTAAAATAAAATCAGGTGACAGAGTAGCAATAGTTGGTGAAAATGGAGCAGGAAAGACAACTTTGATCAAACTAGTTTGCCGATTATATAGACCAACGAGAGGGAAAATATTGATCAACGGTATTGATATACAGAAAATTGACAATAAAAAATATTCTGAACTAATAGCAACTGTCTTTCAAGATTTTAAACTGTTTTCTTTTAGTATAAAAGATAATTTAGTATTTGATAATAAAAGGAATATTTCTGATTCATCGATCTATCATGCTTTGAAAAAAAATGGTTTTTCTATTGGAAAATATGAAAAAGGATTAGAGACATCTGTATATAAAAATTTTGATGAGAGAGGATTTGAACCTTCTGGTGGAGAGAGCCAAAAATTAGCTTTAGCTAGAGCAGAGTTAAAGCAGTCTCCAATTATTATATTAGATGAACCAACAGCCGCCATGGATCCAATAGCTGAAATGGAACTTTACTCAAGATTTAATCTTTTAACAAAAAATAAAATGACTTTTTTTATCTCCCATAGATTAGCTAGTACTAAATTTTGTGACTATATCTTTTGTCTGGCTGATGGAGAAATTACTGAAAAAGGAAATCATGAAGAGTTGCTAAATAAAAAAGGTCTATACAGTAAAATATACTTGCTGCAATCAGAACTATATTCTATGGGGTAAGATGAGATGAAAAAAATATTACCAATATCAACGAAACCAATTGTATCTTGTTATAATGATGAATCATTTAGATATAACATCATCAATCAATATCCTTCTTTTGAAGGATGGATAGCAATGGAATACTTTGATTTATGTATGAATAAGGATGTCTTTCAAAAAAATAGTCAATTAAAAGGGTATCATACATGGCCATATGTTGTACCAAACTTAGAAGAAAGTAAGATACAAAGAAATTTCATGAAAAGATATCTAAATAAAATAAATATAGTTGATTTGATCGTTCAAACTATAAAAAATGATACCTATGTCTATCTATTTTTAAATGAATATTTTTTACCTAATCGCTTTGCCTATAAAACGGAGAATTGGATTCACGATAACTTGATTATTGGCTTTGATTTGGACCAATCCATTTTTTATTTATTGGGGTATGGTATGAATGGGTTAATAGAAATTTCAGAAGTTTCATTTGTAGAGTTTGAAAATTCATATGAGTGTTTAAATGAAATCCATGAGGAATTTTCGGATATATTTTTTATAAAACCGACAGTATGCACATTTGAGTTTGATTTAACGATCTTTTATAAAAGGCTAGTTAAATATTTTCGTGGAGATAATTTAAATGACTATCTAGTCAATTTTAGTTTTGGTTACAATACCTATCATAATATCTTGCAATATTACGCCCAATACTTACTAGAGTATGATATAAGAAATGTACATAAATTATTAGAGCAAAAAAAGTGCTTGTTAAGATCTTTTCAATACATAAAAAAAGAGATTTTATTCAACAAAACTGAACTGGATAGAGTGATCAATGAATTTAAAGAGTTAGTAAGTAAATGTGAAGAAATCAAAAAATTAACAATAAAATACAATGTATATACTTATAATTATAAAAAACAAAAAACAGAATATATCGAAAAAATATGTTTTGAATTGTTGAAACTAATGAAAAAAGAAAAAAGGTGTCTAATTACCGTTATAACAATGCTTGAAGAAATATTGTCATGATGGTAATTAAAATATTTAAGTTGAAGGTTAGATGGTATCATCAAGTTTTTTGACTATAGTTAATTTCAACAAAAACAAAAAAACTATGGATAGAAGAATAGAGGGCTTAATAAAACTTATTGACTTAAAAAAACAAGAACATGAACTACCTATAAAGAATTTCAAAAAAGTTTAGTTTAAACAAAAGAGATTTTCCAAGTAAAGTTTGTTAATATAAAATAACAAGAAATGTTTTGTATTAAGTGACAAAAAAGCTTGATCAAGATGATTTATAGCAGTAAAAGTGCAGTCAAAAATTAAAGTTAGCGTAGTTTGGTTTTACGTTGATTTTTCTTTTATAAAAAATTATGAAGGAGGCATTATGTTTTTAGTGAAAAATAGCTCCATTACTTTTTAGGGGACGATGCCAAGGGCAGTGACTTTGAGATACACGTACTGCTGGGGCGTGGAGTAAGTCTGCGACACAGTGCATAGTACAACAAATCATAAAACTATGAGAGGTTCGGATTAGAATTTATTCTATGAAGTAGGAAGCAGAAGTAATCGCATGATTGCGGTGAATATGTCACTACTCAAAGAAGCCTGCGAAAAAGAATAAACGGAACCCTTTTCTCCAAAAATAATTATTTTATTATTGGAGGAAAGTAAATGAGAGCGAATGAAAACAATGGATTTATTTGTAGATATTGTAATAGAGAGGTACAGCGATTGACGAATGGTTCTTATCGAAATCATTGCCCATTTTGTTTGTATTCTCTTCATGTAGATCGTATGCCAGGGGATCGGAATAGTGATTGCTTTGGATTAATGAAACCGGTCACTTATAGATATACGTCAAAAAAAGGGTATCAAATCATGCATAAATGTGAAACATGTGGGAAAGAACAATGGAATATTATCGCAGAAAATACTGTCCAAGAAGATGAGTTTGTTCAGTGGGTTCACAACATGATTAGATAAAGGTCAATAGAATTTCCCTCATTACCATACGTGAAGAAGTACTAAATACGAAGTTAGCATGAATCAATAAGAACAAAATTTACAGTCAACTTAAAATAGACTAACGAGACTAGGACAGAAGCACTTGACTCCGAAAACTAAGAAGAGAATCACGAAAATTACTTTTTAAATTTTTTTATGAATTTCGACTTATTTTCGAAGGAGAAGCTTGTACTTTTAGTACCTATTCATACTTAGAAGAGGTCGAGAAAAAAGTCGTTTAGGTTTGAGAAATTGGAGAGAAAAACGAACAATACTTTTTTTGTATTGCTCGTTTTTTTTTGGAATTTCCGGAAAAGCCTGACTTTTGGAGCTCTTTGTTCGAGAATCTGTGGCAAATCTGATTTTTAGATTTGTCCCATATTCTTCATTTTTGTGCAGTAAGACTACTTTCTTATCCATCAAAAAATAGGGAATACATATTTATTTTTAAATTCTAGAGGAGTCAGCTTTTCAAATTGCTTGAATACTTGGATAAAGTGACTTTGACTTGAAAAATTGAGTAATGGCGCGATTTCTTTATAGGATTTATCTGTGAAAAGCAGCAGATGTTTGGCTTCGGCAATTTTCCTCTGATTGATATAGGTGTGGATGGTCTGACCAAGGGCTTTCTTAAATTCTGCTGTAATATGTGTCGGATGTTTTTGCACATAGGCTGCTAGTTCTTTGATCGTGATCCGATCGTAAATATGGGCATCAATATAATTCAATAGATTTTTTACTAGATAATTTTTTTCGGAATAAGGATAGTCGTGGATCAATTGCATGAATTGTAAAGAGCTTGCTTTGATATAGGACATGCATTCCGATATTGTATGGATCTCTTTCAGGTTTTGGATCAATGAGTCAGAGAGGCTGTATGCTTGGCTGACTGGAACGCCTTCATTGACGCTTACTCGGGTCAAGATCGTGATGAGGGCGGAGTATTTATATTTCAGATTTTCGATGCCATTAAGTGACAGTTTAGAATTATACGTATGATTTACTTTTTTGAATAACCATTCGATTTTTTCGGGTTCGTTTCGACGAACGGCTTCTACATATCTGCGTTCGAATTCAAAGGAATCGAGAAATGGGTCTTCAAGTCTTCGATTATAAAGATTGTCGGTGACGATTGTTTCTGTATGGGCGCCGGTTCTTTGATTTTGGAAGATCCATTTGCGTTGTTCTTTAGAAAGAAGCTGACCTTTCAGCAAGGCATAAAATACTTCGACAAACTCAACAAATGCTTGTTGGGTTTCTTTGGCATAATGTACGCCAGCTAAATAATCGTGGTCATGGAAAGTAAATGTGCTTTTTTTTGTACCTAAGATGCCACATGGTCCGATCAATACTCGACAAGTATCATAGTTGGGTAGCTCACACTTAAAATTACAAAAAAAGTAGTGGGGTTCCTCGAAAAAATGGACGATATCTTCTGGGGCAGAATTTAAATAGTGATGATCTAAGTAGTCACCAGTCCAGTCAGAGTGTTCAGGGATGAGGATGTTGTTGTTTTCATCAAGGATAAAAAATGGGATCAAATATTTATGATAAAGTTGTTTTAAAATCAGCGCTAATGCATCGAATTCCATGGGATACTCCTTTTTTGATATAAAGTCATCTATTTTAATATATCTTAGTATGGATTCTTTATATAATCAAGCTGTAATTTAAAACGGTTACAGGAGGGCGAGATGGAAGAACAAAAGTTAAGAGAATTATTTCACAGATTATCGGTCCATGATAAGATTGCACAGACGATCCAACTGAATGGCGATCTTTTTGTTGAAAGTGGCGTGATGAACACTGGGCCTGCCAAAGATCTAGGGTTTCAGAAAGAACCAAATTTTTATGAGATTGGTTCGATCTACAATGTGAATGACCACCAAAAACTATACCAAATCCAAAAAGACGTTTTAGAAAATAGCTCTCATAAAATTCCATTGTTATTTATGTCGGATATTGTTTATGGTTTTCGAACAATTTTCCCGATGCCTTTGGCGCAAGCTGGTTCTTATGATTTTGATTTGATCCAACAGGCAGCAGAGATTTCTGCGAAGGAAAGTTATTTGAATGGGATCCATGTTGTATTCTCTCCAATGCTAGATTTAGTGCGTGATCCACGCTGGGGTAGAGTGATGGAATCACCAGGAGAGGATGTTTACACGAGTAAAGAGTTTGCCAAACGTGTGGTGACTGGTTATCAAGGAGAAAAGGCTGACTATTTACAAGAAAATCATGTGGCTGCTTGTATCAAACATTTTGCGGCATATGGCGCGCCAGAGGGTGGTCGGGAATACCAACAGGTGGAGCTGTCGAATCAAAAATTATTCAATGAGTATCTACAACCTTATGAAGCTGCTGTAGAGGCGAATTGCGAATTAGTCATGACGGCATTCAACTTATTGAATGGGGTACCATCGACAGGGAACAAATGGCTGAATCGAGAGATCTTAAGAGAGCGCTTTGGCTTTAATGGTGTACTGGTATCGGATTATGCGGCGGTCCAAGAATTAGTGTCACATGGCTTTGCAAAAGATGAACAAGATGCAGCCAAAAAGGCGCTAGAGGCGGGTGTTGATTTCGATATGATGACGGCTGTCTATGCCAATGCTTTACCGGAACTAGCCAAAGATCGAGCTTTTGCAGAATTGCTGGATGAAGCGGTGTGGAGAATACTGATTTTAAAAAATAAATTGGGGCTATTTGAACAGCCTTTTAGAGGATTGACTGAACCGAATACGGGAGAAGTTTTGACGGATGAGGCAAAGGAAGTAGCCACTAAGTTAGTTGAAAAGAGTTGTGTCTTATTGAAGAATGAAACGGCACTTCCTTTAAAGAAAACGAAGGATCAAAGGATCGCGGTGATCGGCCCGTACGCTGAAAGTCATTTTACTCTGGGCTTTTGGGCATCAGTTAGTGGGAGGTCCTCGGATGTATTGACGCTGAAAGCAGGGCTGTTGGAACAATTTGGGCAAGACCAGCTTCTATTTTCAAGAGGGTTTAACTTGTATGAAGATTACAGTTCTTTTGGACCGTTGAAAGCAGGATTTGAACAATTGAACGGCCCTATCGAGGATGAAGAATTTCTATTGGAACAATCACTGGAACAAGCTAAAAAGGCAGACGTGATCCTTTTGACGATTGGTGAAAACTTTTTAGAAAGTGGAGAAGGTGCCTCGAAGACGAATCTGCGATTACCGGAAAAACAAATTCGACTGATCAAAAAATTAGCAGAGTTGAAGAAACCGATAGTGGGATTGCTTTATACGGGACGTCCTTTAGTGTTGACAGAGGTTGAATCGTATTTTGACAGTCTATTACTGGTATGGTTTCCTGGCGTCATGGGTGGAAGAGGAATCTGTAACCTCTTAGTGGGCGAAGCGAGTCCTTCTGCGCGTTTGACGATGACTTTCCCAAGAAGTGAAGGACAGATACCGATTTATTCTGCGCAAACTTCTACTGGACGACCATTAGGGGAAAATGCACATAGTGAACGGTTTGTTTCTAAATATATCGATGAAACGAACGAGCCACTGTTTTCCTTTGGGTCAGGCAAGAGTTATGCGGATTTTGAAGGTACATGGCAAGGTGTAGAAGAGAAAACTGATGGTATTCACTGCTGCTATGAGATCGTGAACCAAAGTGAGAGAGAAGCTTGGGTAACCCCACAAATCTACCTCTTGAATCATCCAGCAGAAATTGTTCGGCCGATGAAACGGCTAATTGCGACACAACATCTTTTATTGGCGGCAAAGGAGCGAAAAGTGGTTACTTTTACGCTGTCTAAGGAAGAATTCACTTATTTTGACAATGAAGGAGCGCGTCATCTGACATCTGGTAACTATACGTTACAATTGGATCTTTTGGGTATCAAAAATAATCAAACATTTCATTTAGTTAAAGGAGAATGAATATGGAAAAATTAGAAGCATTTTTAGGAAATCGATTGTTACCGTTATCACAAAAGCTGCAACAGAATAAAGTTTTGGCTGCTTTGATGGAAGGGTTTATTCGGACAAGTCCTTTGACTTTAGGGATTGCGTTGTTAACGATTGTTGGTAATTTTCCTATACCTGGTTGGATCGATTATTTAACGAAGATTGGTGTTTATCAGCATGTTGAAGCAATCACGAATGGCGTTACAGGTGTTTTCTCTTTATATGTTGTGTATAGTTTGGCTTTTTCGTATGCCAAACAATTGAAAACGAACGAAAGAAATGCAGCATTGATTTCTTTGGCTAGTTTTATCATGTTGATGCCGCAGCAAATCATGACTACTGTCACGCAAAATGGCGAAGTGACGGAGCAAGCGATCGGGGCTTTAAGATTAGACTATCTTGGTGGACAAGGGCTGTTTATCGGTATGCTTGTAGCGCTGTTAGTCACACGTTTCTATGCTTTCTTATCTGCTAAGAAATTAATGATCAAATTGCCGGAAAGTGTGCCACCAATGGTTACACAATCACTTTCACCCGTTTTTGTGGTAACGATCATCTTTACGTTGGTCTTTTGTTTACGTGTTGGATTTGGCTATACAGCATCAGGCAGTATTTTTCAATTTTTCATTGACGTGATCAATGCACCGTTGAATTCGTTGGTTGCAAGTCCAATCTCGATCATCATCATCATGGAATTGTTGGCAGTATTATGGTTCTTTGGTATCCATAATGCTGTATTACAGGGTCCTCTTGGGGCAATCAGTATGACGATGATCGTTGGGAACATGACTGCTTTTCAAAGTGGTGAAAAACTGCCTTATTTGATTCCTTCTGTTATCTACATGGGAATGTATGCTGCTGGTTTTATGGGATTTGTGACATTCTTCATGATTCGTTGTCAGTCAGCGAAGATGAAACAACTAGGGAAACTTTCCTTTATTCCGTCACTTTTCAATATTACTGAGCCGCTGATGTTTGGGATGCCGATTATTTTAAATCCTATTTTCTTTATTCCGCAAGTCTTTACACAACTGATTGCTGGCTTTGTGACATGGGGCTTGACGACGACTATTTTACCGATTTCTCTAAATCCAACAATGTCATTGCTTCCATGGACAACGCCTACTTTTATAAAAATGCCTTTTGCTGGTGGTTTAAATTACACTATTTTAATGGTGATCTGCTTAGCTATCGGGGTAATTATGTGGTATCCATTCATCAAGATTGCTGATAAAAAGGAATATGAATTAGAACGTGCATTAGAAGAGAAGAAACAAGAAGAAGTAGAAACGTTACAAACAGCAGCAATCACAGAGAACAACGAGATCCAAGCATAGGTTGATGAAAGGTTAGAGAAAAATGAAAACATTAAGTATCGATATTGGTGGAACGTTTATTAAAACTGCGGTGGTTTTTGACGGTCAGTTAATGAATAAAAAAAGCGTAGCTACACCGAAAAACTTACCTGATTTGACCCAATTATTTCAAGAAATCATCCAATCCTATCACCAAGAAACAGCATATGAGCGAATAGCTGTGGCTGTGCCTGGGGCGGTAAGTGAAACAGGAAAAGTAGCGTTTGGTGGGGCAATCGCTTATTTAGATCAAGTCAACCTGATCCAACTTATTCAGCCGTTTTTTTCAGGTGAGATCGTCATTGAAAATGATGCCAAGGCAGCCGTACTTGGAGAATGGAAAAAAGGAAATTTACGAAAAACTAAAAATGCTGCAGCGGTGGTCCTTGGAACAGGTGTTGGTCTGGGGATCATCCTCAATGGGGAACTCTATCAAGGAACCCATCGGCAAGCGGGTGAGGTGAGCTTTTTCATTCGTGACCGTGAGATTGCAGGGACTGATTCTTTTGCAGGGATGGGGCTTTCAGCGGTGGTACTTATTCACCGTCTTGCGAAGTTATTGGATGTCTCAGCAGATGGGAAAGAAGTTTTTCGACAATTGAAAAAAACGGAGCATGCTGAAGCACAACAACTTTTTAACAGTTATTGCTATGGGGTGGCAGTTCTTTGCTTTAATTTACAAACGATCTTAGATTTAGAAAAAATCGTCATTGGTGGGGGAATCAGTCAGCAAGAAATAGTGATAACAACGATTCGACTATATTACGAGAAACTATTTCGAACTGCACCAGTGATCGAGCAGACATTAAGAAAGATCCCAATCGAATGCACTGCATTTAAATCAGCAGCAAATTTGATTGGTGTTGCGGAGGTTAGTAGATAATGAGAGATGATTTTTTATGGGGTGCATCAACTAGCGCCTATCAGGTGGAAGGTGCATGGTCAGCAGATGGGAAAGCACCTTCTGTTCAAGATGTCAAAGAGATCCCGGAAGGAACGACAGATTTTAAAGTAGCAATCGATCATTATCACCGATTTAAAGAAGATGTGAAATTGTTCAAAGAGCTAGGATTAAAAGCTTATCGCTTCTCTATTTCTTGGAGTCGGGTGTTACCGAATGGACAGGTGAATGAAGCGGGGCTGGCGTTTTATGAAAACCTGATCGATGAATTGATCATGCAAGGGATCGAACCGATTGTCACAGTGTTCCATTTTGATCTACCAGTTTATATGGCGGAAAAAGGGGGCTGGGAAAACAGAGAAACAATTACTGAATTTGCAAACTATTGTGCGCTTTTATTTGAACGGTTTAGACACAAGGTACGATACTGGCAAACGATCAATGAGCAAAATGTGATGGCGTTAGCGGGATCAGTTATTGGCACAAGTAATAAAACAATGAAAGAAAAATTTCAGGAGAATCACCATATGTTAGTCGCACAAGCATTGGTAACGAAGAATTTCCATGAACAAGCTTATCCTGGGAAAATCGGCCCAGCGCCGAATATTGCTAGTGTGTATCCAGCTAGTGACCAACCAGAGGATCAGTTAGCTGCGTTATATATGAGTGCGTTGCGAAATTGGTTGTTTTTGGATGTGGCTGTTTTTGGTGTCTATAATCATAATGCGTGGCATTTATTAGAAACAATTGGTGCAGCACCTGTGGTCACTGAAGAAGATCAAGAAATCTTAGCAGCTGGAACATGTGATTATATTGCGTTCAATTACTATAATACGATGACAGTGTCGGCGTATTACGAAAAAGAGAACAAGGTGGATCAGCAGTCCGGCTTTGGTATTCCTGGTTTTTTCCAAGCAACGGAAAATACCCACTTGCCTTTAACTGAATTTGGTTGGCCTATTGACCCAGAAGGTTTTCGATTTACATTAAACGAAATTTATTCACGTTATCGTTTGCCCCTGTTGATTACTGAAAATGGTATTGGTGCAAAAGATACCTTGACACCTGATGGACA
>JACRYO010002497.1_pt1 | contig 12439 bp, 15 predicted proteins | sample 8023221 | NCBI WGS metagenome assembly JACRYO01 (sample SAMN15823180, study PRJNA655841) | gut metagenome | isolation source: fecal sample D85 from dog with diarrhoea from SPCA | host: Canis lupus familiaris | place: South Africa: Mmabatho, Mahikeng | collected 2019-09 | reverse complement strand
ATATCTATCTTACCTGCTTGGGTCAATGTTTCCGCTAAGCCCATCCCGCAAGTGTGCTTGGTTCTCACTGCTTCCCAAGATGTTATCTAGGCCTTTCTGACCTTCCGAAACCTTATCAAATACTTGGCTTACTGCCGTGTTCTTGGTGGGGGCTTGGTATGGCTCAATCTGCTCCTTCAATCCTCCGAACCAAAGTGTGCTGCTAACGATAGCAATCGTGATCATTCCTTTGAACATTTGGTTTCCTTTCGGTTGGCGGTACATCCGCCCTGATGCTTATACATCTTTCCTAGGAATATCCAAGGACCGGGGTTAAAAAATCGCCGCCAGCGGTGCCACCATAAAAAACCCAAAAATCGCCATAGATCCCAGTTTTTTGGCCTTCTATTCCCGATAGAGAAAGGGAGGGATCAACAGTCCCCATTCATATTTACCGAAAGGACCAACATGGCAATGACCAAAAGCGAGACTGCTTATAAAATAAGCATCGTCGCCGCCGGGTCGAAAGACTCAATTATTATGCCCAAATCCCGCACACGGAAGGCCGTCCGTAAAGTATCACGCAGAGCCGTTACCGTGGTGTTGGCTATTATGATCGCCTTCTTAGGGATCTTCGCCTCTATTGGGGCCGCTACGCCTGCCCACGCTAATCCCGTCGAGGATGGTTTCAAAAACGCTATCTGCACCTACGGCTTCGGTTTCTATGACCTAGAAACCAAGACCGCCCTCTTTTCTCCCAGTACGGGAGATGAGAACACTGACGATGCAACTCCCTATGAAAAATATGGTAATGCTGGTTTGCAATTCACTGTTTGGCAGGGGCCATACCGCCAAGAAGGGTTGGATAAAGACGGTGAGCTCGGCGGTAAGCAGATCGTGAATTTTGTTGGCGGCAAGGGAAAGTCAGTCATTGACCAAATCGGTGACTCAGGCCCTGCCGGGGATGGCAGTGCCGGCAAGGGTGAAGCAAATCAAACTTACCAAGGATTTTATAATAGCTCTCAGACCTGCGTGCCCGTTATGAAAATCGGAATGACCGCTATTGCTAACGCCATTTTTTACATAACCACGATTACCGTATGGTTTGCCGGGTTCGTATATCAGACCGCTTATGAGGCTAACGCTCTGCTTTTAACGACAGCGGATGGTCCTCTTACCCTCATCACCAACGCATTGAAAGATGCATTTTACCTCGAATTCCTTACTCCTGTGGTTATGCTTGGTGCTCTTTGGATGGCTTGGGTTGGTTTGGTTAAAAAGAAATCCATTGAAGCAGCCCAAGGGGCGGTCTGGATGATTGCCTCCGCCGTTGCTGGTGTAGCCCTCCTAACGCAACCTATGGTTATTCCAAATACCGTAAATACTGTAGTCTCGTCGGCTTCATCTGCGGTAATCAGTGCCGTCAGCAACATTGGAGCAAAAGACGATAATAGCCTCTGCCGGGTAGAGATCCCGACCTTCGGAGAAGGTGGCGGCGGTAAGGGTGCTTCATTAGGTAACGACAAGCCCCAGCCTGAAGTCCTAAATGGAGCACAGACCCGAGCAAATGTCCGCAGCTTCCAGTGTGCACTTTGGCAAAACTTTCTTTATACCCCGTGGGTTATGGGCGAGTTCGGTGTCAATCCCAATAGCCCCGGTGCTGAATCAGTAACTAAAAATGGCTGGGCAGACGCAGTAAATGGTGGAGCTATTAACGGGCAACCGCAGTTGGCTCCAGTAGAGAACGTCGCCTTCAATCTGCAGGGAACTTCGCAGGCCCCAGCAGGAGGCCAAAGCTGGCCGCTATATCATCTCGATAACAAGGTGAAATTCAAAACCACCTCTTCCACCGAGATGATCGATCAGCAGCGGAACCTGATCAACGTAGCTGTAGCTCAGCTTCATACTGCCGAAGGATACAACGATACCTATAAGGGTGAGGGATCGATGAATAGAATCGGCCTCGCTATCATGGCTTTTCTGGCTGCTTCTGGTGCCGGTATTTTCGTGGTTGTCGTTGGAGCAGGGATTATCCTTCTTCAGCTCAGCCTGATCCTTCTAATGATGATGGCCCCGGTAATCCTACTGGCAGGAGTTCACCCCGGATTTGGCCGTCGAATCGCAATGGATTGGCTGCAGCAGATTTTCGGTATTGCTGTAAAACAGATTGTCCTCTCTGCATTCCTTGGCATCATCATCAGCTTCTACTCGGTGATATTCACTATCAATGCAAGTGGTGACGTTTCTTGGCTGCTCAGCATGTTCCTGATCGTTCTTGCTTCCATCGGCGGCTTTACCTTCAAGAAGCAACTGCTCAACATCTTCACGAAGTTCCTTCCGGGAAACTCGGTTGCTCCTTCCGATGGTAAAGTCCCCGGAGTAGTGAAGAACGTCGTTGGAGGAGCCGTCGCCGGGGGCACCGCCGCTGCGTTCGGCGGTTTATTGGGCCGTAGCAAGGCAGGCATGAAATCTGCGGTAGCTGAGGTTTCCCAAAAAGCGGGATCAACGGTAGGAGTTGGTGGTGGTGCTGGAAAACGAGTTAATAATAAGAAAACTCCTTCCACCTCATCCACCAGCACTAATACCAGAACCGCAGGAGCGGGAGCAGGAGCCCATCCAAACCGCCAGTATCCTACTCCCGCTGCTTCCACTCCGAAGGAAACCAAACCGGGTTCAACCGTGGATCGTGCGGGTAGGAAGGCTAATGATGTTAGTGAGATGGATACGTCTCCTGCTCCGTATCGGGAGCCTGAGAAGTCTTCACCAGTTGGAGAACGGGTCGAGTTCCCTGCGGAGTATGTTGAATCAAACCCTGCTCCACGGAACACGATTGATCGCCGGCAGGTGGTCAAGGATCTCAAGGAAGCTGGCTATCGATCCCACGTTGGGACTAAGACCATTGCCAAGGCCGCACTCAAGGGAGCGGTGATTGGTACGGTCACGGGACGCCCTCTCGCCGGCATCAAGGCTGGTGCGACCGTTGTTTCAAAGGAAAAAGTAATGCTTGGAAAACGTAACGCCGAAGCCGTGGAGATTGCTGCTGAGAAAGCACGGCAGCAACCGCGATACCAAGCTGCTTCCGTTTCAGTCCGTAACCGCATCGTTCAGGAACGAGGTTCCGCTACACAGGCACCAAGGAAGAATACTGCCAAACCCTCAGTAAGTGGTTCACAGGGCCGACCGCAGCGTGTGATTCCTGCTGAGAAGCCTCGTAGAGGAAATGGGGGCCTTCCCCCGCTTCCAAGACCTGTTCCTAGGCCGAAGGAATAGTTAGAGAGCAGGAAGGGAGTCAACATAATGTTGACTCCCTTTCTGTTTGTGAGAGGAAAACCAGTGCTTCTATCGGTGGGTTCCCCAGTGGCTGCGGATCGCATCTTCTACCGCTTGCCGAACAGTGATCCCGTTGCTTTCAACAGCATCATCCAAAATATCCTGAACCTCCTGCGAGATCCTCGTGCTGAGCGGGAGGACGATTTCACGCTTGCGTGCCCGCACAGGTTTTGAGGAGAACTGTTGCTGAGGAACTGGGGTAGGATCGACAGGATCGATGCGTTCATCAGGAGAAGGCTGAGGTCTCCTGCGAGGCAAGCTGACGGGTCGATCTTCCAGTGGTTCAGTCATTGCTTACCTTCTTTGCCAGTTCCTTGTATGCGTTCCAAACGGGGATGCCTTTACGATATTTAGCAAAAAACTCATTGGTTACCCGCACCTCCTGAACGATGGTTCGGTGAGGTACAAGCGGTGTAAGCAGAAGCCCTGTCTCCCTGAGTTCATCAACGGAGGAAGCCATGATGCGAGGCGTAATCGGAGCCTGAAAACCTGAAACAATAATCCCTGCTTCACGGAGATTGTCAGGGGCTCCCATCCTCTTCCTGGAGGCCTTGAAACGCCCCACAGAAATCTGTGCTCCCCTAAAACCATCAATCCCATCCGCACTAGGAATGGCCGCATAAACAACGGTGTCAGCGGCGGACAGGGCTGAAAGAGTCAATGTCCCGCCCTGCCTGTTCGGGCAGTCAATAATAACTACGTCAGCGTTTAGGCCCTCCAACGAGGCACCCAGCCGAAGTTCAGCGAACGGTTCCCGCTCTGCTTCCCGATTGCTGACGGAACGGGCGGAAGGGATGACCCGAAGATTTGGATACCATCCGCTACTGACAGCCAGTTCCTCAGCCCATCCCTCAGGCGACTCGCCGGAGAGGATGGCTCCAACGTGGAGACCTTCTTCTTTTGGTTCCAATCCCATCCATCGGGTTGCTGCTGCCCGAGGATCCAAATCAATCAATAGGGTCTTCTTCCCCATCTCAGCCATGGCGCAGGCAAGGGAGACCGCTGAGGTTGTCTTTGATACTCCCCCAGCTTCCGAATAAACCATGATTTTTTGCATACCTGAATGCTATCATGCTTACTATCATTCATACATACATGCTTGCTTGCTTTCATGCGTGATGGTGAGGTGCCGGCACTAATAGCGACCGACGCAGAACCATTCATGCTTGCTTTCCTTCATTCAGGTATGACAGCAAGCAACCCGACGTAGGGGACTTGCTTGCTGGCATGAAGGAAGGCACATCTGCGGGGGTCTATGTTGCTCACGGAACGCATACATACATACATGCTTGCTTTCATGTTTTCCTTCAAGCAAGCAGGATTGATTATGTCCTGAGACTTCGGAGATAGTCCCTCACCATTTGGGATCCAGCCTTGATACTGTCGGCTCGATTCTGAGCCTCAGCACGGGCCTGAGCGGCTCGCTGAGCGGCTTCCATGGCAGACCGCCGCCGTTGTTCAACCTCGGCGTTCTGATGCTTCAAATACTGACGACGGCGTTCCTGAGCCGTAGGGGAGATGCCTTGAAGAAGCCAGCGGAACCAACCGAGAGGATTCTTTACGATATTCGGCGTATCCCACCCCTTCGCCTTCCTCAGACCATCCAGTTCAGCGATCAATGTTGAAGCTGTCCATATCTCAGGATCAATATTTGCTTCCGTCAAAGCGTCAGTGACTGCTCCCAAGTGCCTGATGGTACGTAGGAATGGCAATCTCCCAGAAAGTTTGGCTGAGAGCCGTTGGAGAGCCAGAGGGCGGGGAGAGTCGCTTCTGGGGGGTTTTGCTGTTTTCCTTCTGGGCTTCGTGGCCGGCAAGCCGTCAGGCTTGCTTTGGTGAGTCCTACGGAAGTTAAGAAGAGTTAAAAACTCTTTAAAGATTGGTAGGTGGTCGGTTTTCTCACTGAGTCGGTGAAGGGAATCTGCGAGGTGACGGGGGACAGAGAGGTGCCGTGTACTTGCTATGGCAATCTGCTTCCCACCGTGCCGTTTGCGGGCTTCTTCCCGTTCCTCAGCAGAGAGATGTCTGCCCTGAACCATGGTGATGCTAAGCCCTAGCCGTTCCATGACCTGACGTGCTCTCTTGGTCACGGAGGGGGACACAGCCTTGCCTTTGGAAGTCAGCCTGCGGGCGACAGTCTCATGCGATGTCTGTACGTTCCTACCCGTGATCCGATCAGCAGCAATAGCATCTTCGGAGCAGACTCGTAGGAAGGCAGAGAGAGAGATGCTGCCAAGCTTCTTACGGTGACTTTTACCTTCAGGACTGTCGGCGGCAATCAAACATGCGGCTAGGAATGCCTCGGGTGTACTCCAACAGGGAAGATAGATATAGAAAGAGCCCCGTACCTAACAGGTACGGGGCTCTTTTGGCGTTCTAAGCAGAAGTTTTTGTGGGAATATCGGCGGTTTCGTCCCTCTGCTTCTTAGGCAGATTTGGAAGCCCGAGGGACGTATCTGGGTTCTGAAGCACTCTGCGCCGAGTTATCGCCTGTTGATAAGGATCATCATCATCAATGTCGTAAGTGGAGGTTGCGGGTTCAGCATGGTCTTCTTCGCTTTCCACCTCCACCTGCGGATGTTCTCGGATGAGCAATAAGGATAAGCCGGATGCTAGGGCGAAGAGGCCTGCCATTATTGCTAGTATGCCTAATCCCCTTCGTACATCTTCCTTCCCCGTATCGGTTTCATTATTGGACGTTTTAAGAACCTCAGGAGAGGCCTCAGGAGCGGGGGTGGAGGCCTCTGTGGCCTCAGGAGTGGGGGTGACGGAAGGAACTGCTGTGGGAGTGCTTTTAGGCTCTGAAACGGGCACAGGTGGCTTTGATGATGATGGTGAGGCAACGGGCTCCGGTACAGGAGCGGTCTCTGGCTCGGGTTCCACAACAACAGGTTCTGAGACGGATTCCGGTTCTGGTTCTGGGATAACTACAGGAGCAGGAACAACTACCGCCGGAACCTTCACCGGAACAGGTGCAGGAGCAACCACAGGAGCGAAGTTGGCGACAACATAAACTTTGCCAGATGCTGATGTAGCCACCCCAGTCCCGATGAGGCCGTATGAAGGATTTACTAGGATACTGTTGGCTCCGTTTTTCCAGCTTGTGATGACAGCATTAACGTCTCCGACACTGTGGGAACCGACCAACTGGGAACCGCTGCGGGAGCCGGCCTTGGAAGGATCTTGGGACGCGGGAGCATCCGATAATGCCAGTTTCTCAGCCCAAGCCTGAGCAGCCTGTGACATCCCAGCGTCCTCAATTTGGACATCAACACCGGATGAAACGCGGTGATTACCTATTGCTGACTGAACATCCTTGGCAGTCCATCCAGCAGCATAGGCGGGGGAGATGCTTCCAAAGATGCCGGCTGTCATCATCCCGATGGTGAGGATGAATATTAGAATATTTTTCATAGCTCTACCCCCAGCCCAATACGGCGAAGGCAAGAGCAGATCCCCCGGAAACTGTGGTGGATATGATGATGCCGATTTTTAGGAACCGGCGAACTTTCAGTATCCTTGCGTTACTGCGAGCGAGGTGCTCTGCTTCCGCTAGCTTTTGCGAGGCTAAGAGTTCCTCTTCTGCCCTGCGGGCATCTTCCTTGGCAGCGTCAATATCCCGACGCTCCTGAAGGATTGATACCAGCTGGAGTTCCTTCTCAATGGGTACATTTTTAAGGGTCTCGATTTCTGCTTGAAGATCAACCATTGAAATCGTGTCACTTGATACTGCCTCTCTAAGGCGTTCAATCTCGGCATCGATGTCAATGGAAGCCTCAGGCTCCGGAGTAGGAAGCATGGCCTGTGCTTCCAGCCGGCGGCGTTCCTTACGGGTTAGAACAATATCAGTCATGTTGGTCCTTTCGGTATGTGAGGTTTTCCTCCTCTTGATATATCGCCCATTAATCATCAAAAAAATGGCTTTAGGTGAACTTGCTTAAAATAAAGGAGCCCGGACAAACGCCCGGGCTCCTTCGGAAGTTATACGGCTTAGTTGCCCCAGTTTCCCCCCAAATCGCTTTCCTGATTGATGTTCTTGCCAAGGTTGGCAATAACATCGGGAGCATAGAACAAGATGGCTACGACAACTGCGATTACGATGAAGATCATAAACTGAGTCATTTCACGGCGGAACAGGAAGGTGATGGCTACGATGCCGATGACAAGCATCAGGATGGGGCCAACGAAGTTGCGGATACCTGTAGCAAGAGAATCGCCACTGGCAGCAAGAATGAGTGAATTGAAGTTTAGTAGAATGTCAAGTAAAATCATGATATAGCCTTTCGGGTTAAATTAGTTTTATTTCTCACCTGCTTTCTAGCGGGCTTAGGTGGTGTAGTAGCCTGAGTGTGTGTTGTTTATGATGATCCAACTGGCTGTTCCGCCTCGGGAGACGAGGATTTCTCTGAGATCCTCAGGCAGGTTTGGATTTGCTGCGAAAACAACATCCATTGGCTCAATGCCGTAACCAAGACGAGGTTCCAAATATGCGAAGTCCTCAGCCGTGGAAGCTGAAGCGATTTCGCAGAGAACATCTGCCATCTCAGTCTCAAACTGGGCTTTGATCCCCAGAGGAGCAGATTCTCTAAGATGGACGCTGCATCCCGGATTCGCCATGACGATGCCAGCGGTCTCCGCATCCTCTAGGAGGAGCGTTCTGAGAACCCGGCATCCAACTGAAGGATTTGCCGCTAGGGCCTGCTTCACCTCTTTGTCCCTTGCGTGGACTGCGAGCAGAAGTTCATAATCTTCTTCGCTGAGACTCGGGTTGGCTGCCAACCTTCGGGCGAGGATCAAGGATGCCGGCGGGGTGAGGCGATCAATAATTAAACTTGCGATTCGACCAGCTGCGAGGGCATCCAATCTAGGATTTACTGAAAGATAATAGAGCCGGGCCATGTTTCTATAATCTTCATCGTTCCAATCCACTGCTTGCTCAAGAGCTTCCGTCGCCCAGAGGGAGGACAGGATCAGTTCTCTGCTCCCCGTGTCCTGTAGATAAGCTTCGGTGTTTCCAAACTCATCTATTGATGCGAGAATCGTTTCCTCGGTAACGGCCTCGTGTAGGAGTGCTGTACTCATGGTTTTCCTTTCGGTAGATAATATGTCTCCTCCTATATCGGGCGAAGGAGCGGGAAAACCCAACGAAAGTGGAGAAAAAGTTTTATCCGGTAGTCTGCAACCCTACATAGAGGCAGGGAGAAGAGGATGAAACTACAGAGTATTTATCAGCAGGGCGGAGGCTGGCCGGCATGGCCCGGGTTCTATGATTTCCCGCCTGACAGCTGTATTAACCTGATTCGGTTGGTTCCCGCTGAACATGAAATCAGGCACATCAGCGACGTAATCCGGGCTGAGGCATACATAAATAATGAGCTCGAGTGGGATGAACTGGCCCCTGATGCCCCAGCAACATCAAAGTCCGCAACGGAAGAGAACTATTTTGGCGACAGAGGATCCATCGCCATCATCTACTCCGCTCTCCGTAATCCTCAGCTTAAATGGACGCTGGAAGTATCACGGCTTCATCCCACACTAGTTATTAGCCATGACTACTCTTGGGATGGTGAGGGACTGATGGGAAGGGTTCTATACAGCGAGGGAAGGGTCACCGCTGCCTGCCATATCAAAGCTTTTCCAGAGGCTCTGAGCCCTTCTGCTGGCATGTAATCCAGCGGAAGCACCTGAGGCTCGCTGGAACGCAAAGAAGCCCCGTACCTAACTGGTACGGGGCTTCTAGGTTTGCTGTGGGACTAGCCCTGAGCCTTCTCATAGGCTTCAAGAATATTCTGAGAGATGCGACCACGTTCGGAGACTTCATAGCCTTCCTTGCGAGCCCATTCGCGGATTTCCTGGAGCTTCTCCCGATCCGAAGTGGATCGATTCTTCTTCGTTTCGCCGCCCCTGACGCGGCGGGCAACGGCGATGAACGGCTGGAGGTTGTGATGGAAGTCCTCAGCCTCCTGTGCCGTCAGATCAATCTCAAAGGAACGCCCATACACCGAGAAAGTGACAGTTTCGCCTTCCCCCTCGGGGATGGACACTCCGCTAAGATCGGAAAAGCGTTCAATGCGAACCTTCTGGCCCATTGGGACTCCTTATGATTTTAAGCCGTTGTTTTCTCTATCATTACATAAATGGCATGGCACCGCAAAACTATAATATTTAGCCCCAAAGCATCGGGGCTATTGAAGCTTCCTTCCGGCCGGTTTGGTCATAAGCAAGAAGGCTGCTAAGGCTCCGGTGTCGAGTGGTTTTCGCTATCTGAGCTGCATCCAATCTCTTAGCAAACGCTGTAGTAATAAAGCTGTGCCTCATCCCGTGAGAGGAGACCTTCGGCTCCGTGGTATCCAAGCCGGCTCGTTGGGCTGTGTGGTTGAGGATCCTGCTGATTGAGGATGAAGCAAGCCGTGTAGGTTTGCCATCTTTCAAGTAGAGAGTGGTGCCTCCCTTTCGGAAATTCAGGAAGAGTTGGTCATCATCCTTATCAGTTGGATATCCTTCCCGCCAGCGAAGCCAATCCTTAAGAACGTGACGCAGATCAAGGTGGGATTGGCGAGGGGCAAGCCCCCCGATGAAGATGCGTTCTCCCAATCCTTCTTGATCCGTTTTGCTGGAGCGAATCAGGATGTCTACCCCTTCTGCTTCGATAGTGATGTCAGAGCAGTTCAGGTTTCCTATCTCTGATGCCCTGAGGCCACTCGATACGCCTAGGAGGAGGACGGCGACGGCCTGTACCTCGGCGGCGTTGTCCTTTCCCAAGACTCCCAGCATGGTCTCGATCTCCCGCTGGGAGAAGGGACGTGGTTTCTTCACCACACTCCTGCCATCTCCTGCCATCTTTCTCCTGATGGACCGCAGCGTTGCTTTGACCTGAGCGTTGGAGAAGAACACCGCTTGGCTGCCGTTGTCCTGATGGATAGCGGAGATGGCAGCAAGGCTCTGAGAGATTGAAGAATATTTCTTCCCATCATTATTAAGGTGTGAGAGCCAGAGGCATACCACCTCAGGGGAAGCAGGATAAGGAGAAAACCCCTTGGAAAGGCACCACTTCATGAAGGATCGCCACTGGATTTTATAGGCCCGCATGGTGGCTTCGCTTCTTGATGATGCCAAGTGCCGCTCAATGGTTTCTTGCTCAGAAACGGTGAGGGCTCGAGAAGGGATGTGGGGCGAAGGTGATACCAGTGCGGTTGGATGAATGATGGAAAGCTCGGTCATGCCTTCGAAGATATCAGGATTCTATTATTAAAGAGTAGTAGCCTCCCGCCTTAGCCGGAGGCTACTACTCTTTAATAATATCTCTACTGGGCTGGGAACTCGGGCTCTGCTCCATATTCCGATGCAACATCAAGGAAGCTGTAGAAACTATCGCTGTCATAGATGCCGGCAGTGTGAGTGTAAATCTTGTAGTCGTCCCCATCCGGAATCATGGTAAAAGTTACTTGAGCAGATCCTTCGGGCAAGTCCTCAGCATGAGGAGCAATCAGGTCATCTACTTCGAACGGATCCGCTGGAACGTTGGTTGGGGCCGGTAATGAAGATCTATTCATGGGATTTCCTTTCGGGATTATTATAGTTACCTAAGGTGTATCGGAACCTAGGCGGATTTTTCTTAGCCGTTGGTTGCTCGGATGACTCGCTTCAGGAAATCGCGGGCCGGATAGTATTTTCTCTTCTGCTTCAACCGCTTCTCGGGGGAGAAGGGGAGAAGTTGTTCCTTGGCCGAATTATCAAGGTTGTCAGCCAGTTTCACCCAACGCCCAATGGGATTCCTTGCTGCTCGGATGACAGCTTCCGAATACTCTTCTCCCTGCCGCTTGGATACGGAATCCACCCCCATCACCACTTCTTCGGAGAACCCCATGATCCGAAGGTCAGAAAGTTCGAGAGCAGAATCCTCCACAGCATCATGAAGCAGGGCAACAACGATGGTAGCTACGGGGTGGTTGTTGTCAGCAAGCTTCTTGGCTACACGAAGAGGATGATTAATATATGCTTCCCCGCTCTTCCGCCGAATACCGGCATGGGCTGAACAGGCGAGGGCATAAGCCTTCGCAACGAGAGGATCCCTTGTATCGGGACGGTTTTCTTCGTCCCCTCGCCATTGCTCATCAACCTTTGAAATATCTAGATGGAAAGTGGCTAACCTGCGAGCCTGTGCCAATCTTCTGGAGCGTTCCACCCGTAGCCTTCCAGCAAGAGCTTCATCCCTCTCAGATACGCGGCTGATACCAACAGGAGTAAGCAGGAACGCCGTCTTAGCCTTCCTGAGAGCCTCAGCCTCTACTAGGCCAGAACTGGCTTGAAAGGCCCTCTGAGCCCGCTTCAAACGGTTGCCGGCAACAGTAGAGCAGGGGAGGTTGCGGCTACACATTATTGCCCCCAAACTGTCCACATTGTTGACCGTTAATGTCCAGCCCGGATGGATCGTAAGCGGTTCCCGTATCTCGGTGGACGGTTCCCCTTTGGTTCCACCCTGAGACATCAAACCCGGCTCTATCAATGCCCCAACGGTTGTAACCGCTGCGGTTGTATCCCTCCCTGTCGTAACCTGCTGAGTTGTAGCCTTCAACATCAAAACCGGCCTTGTCGTAACCTGCTTCGTTGTAGCCTTCAACATCAAAGCCAGCCTTGTCGTAACCCTCAGGATCGAAGAGGGAGCCTGTTAGCGTGTGCGTGCCATCGGCGTTCCATATCCGCTGCGGTCGGTGGGAAAGCGGAACGTAGTGTTTCTTGTTTCCCCCTAACTGGGCATTATAGGTATCAATAAGCTTGTTACGCCGAGCAATGAACTTTTCGGCCAGTTCAATACGGGCACTACTTATAAGGGTTTCAATCCCCTCTTCAGTGGTTAGATATTCGATCTTTAGAGCTTTGAGTTCATCGGGGGAAGCATCCCGGGCCTTTGCCTCTTGAATCTTCTTCTTCCACTCCTTTGCGGGAGCATGAGTGCTGTGGGAGAAGCACCTTTTCCCGCCTTCAGCTAGTGATTGGCACATGTGGTTCCTTTCGGTAGATACCTTTTATATCGGAAATAATCCTCCGTTTCCGGGAGGTTTTTGGGGTTTTATAATAAGAAAACCCCCGCGTAATATACATATGCGGGGGTTTTCTTATTGCTATATTAATG
>JACRYO010000669.1_pt1 | contig 12475 bp, 23 predicted proteins | sample 8023221 | NCBI WGS metagenome assembly JACRYO01 (sample SAMN15823180, study PRJNA655841) | gut metagenome | isolation source: fecal sample D85 from dog with diarrhoea from SPCA | host: Canis lupus familiaris | place: South Africa: Mmabatho, Mahikeng | collected 2019-09 | reverse complement strand
TAGGGGTTCGCACTTAGGGGCTGTAGGGTTTAAAAGGGTTTTTGAAAGATACTGTTTTGAAAAAAAGTGGTCATGAAAATTTTTTGTTTTCTAATGGTGTATTTACTTTGAAATAATTACTTAATGTATTACAAAAATGTATTTACAAAATGTAGTTGTGAGGTTATGATTAACTTAATTAGTAAAATGAGGATGTGTTAATTATGACAAATATTAAGGAAAAAGTATCACGTACTTATCGTATGGACAAGGTATCGCTTGCTTATTTGGATGCCATGCAAGAAAAAGCGAAAGCAGAGGATGGCAAAAAAACTACTCATACAGATTTGATTAAGAAAGCTATAACTTATTATGCGAACCACATGTTGAGCAATGAAGAAATGCGAAACATTCAAATTGAAATTTTGTTCGGTAATTTTGATGAATAAATGCTTGCGGAGCAAGTGTTTATGAAGGGTTTCGGAGTGTTCGAGATCCTATGACCCCAAGCCTTATAATATGGGGTCATAGTAGAGGGGGGTAAAACACAAGAGAATACAGTAATACCAAGGTTTTGACCTTAGACTCACAAATGGCAATTTGAGTCTGGTGGGAATATAGGAAGGGGATTTGCTAAAAATGCCACCAACATATAGCAAAAAATGCGGTGTGACTCCTAAAGGGACACAACGATTTAAGCCAGATCCTAAAAAGTATCTTTATAACGTGGACACATTATGGTTGAACGTTGGTGCTGCTCATTATGACACAGTAATGGATTACGCATTGAGAGATATATTGATTTCTGGTCGTGAGTCTCGTAATGATGATGGGGAAAACACTGCTATCGAAGTTGAATTAGAAGGTTATGAAAATCCTGTTTTATTTGAGGTACATGGAGGAAATCCACCACTCTATCAATATTCTTTAAGAAATGATAGTATGGCAATTTATTTTGCTAAAAATGACCGTAAAAACGGACAACTACCTATGCGTGTACAAATTAACCAATTCCCATTGTGGGAAAAGGGTGTGGAAGGTGCTTATTTAGAAGCTATGTCAGTTTTGAAAGCGTTAATGTTTAACGTGACAGATGTTAAGTTAAACAGGGTTGACTTTGCTGTACATAGCGATCAGTTTAAATGGACATTTTGGGATATGGATTCATTTGATTATCCTCGTAACATTAAAGATGATAATAAACCTAATTTCTTTAAATTAGATCCTGCCACTGGAGATTTTGGGACAATGATGGTTGGTGATCGTTCTCGACTAGCTATCAGAATTTATAATAAAACTAAGGAAATTGAAGATAAGCAAAAGTTTTATTTTTATGATCTTTATAGAAAAAGAGACATGGACATACATAACATCTGGAATATTGAGATTGAATGTCGTAGACCATTTCTAAAAGATTTAGTAGAAGAGAGCGAAAATGCAGAGGATAAAAAATTGTTTGATGACTTTAATTATTGTCTTGCGAACGATGGATTATCGAGATTGTGGTCGCTATTAATGACGAAATATAACCATAAAAGCACGCATTGGGGCATGTTAAATAAGTTGGACAAGCATTTTAGATTTAATGATGTACATGGTTTAACAGTTGAAAAAGATACTGCCGCAAGTTTTGAAAAGGAAGTACCACAAATTCTAGGACGTTTATCAAGGGCTTTGATAACAGAAAAAGACATGTCTTTAGGAAATGCCATAAAAAAATTGTATGAAGCTATTCCAGAATATGAAGCAAGACAAATAAGAAAAGGGAAGAATGTTGTTACCTTTGAGGAAAGGGTATTGGAGAAAAAACTTAGAATTTTGAACAAAGAAATTAATTCTTCTATAACGCCAAAAGAAAATGTTTCTCCTGGAGATGAAACTATTAAGATATCTAATAAAGAAAAGTTAGATAGATTAATGTCCACTTTTATAAAAAACAATAATGATTCTGTTCAAATAAAAAATCTGTCACCAGAAAACAACTGATAACAGATCCTTCTTGTTACCAAAAAAATTGATAACAATTCCCGAATTAATTGTACAGCAGTTAAGGTTTTGAAGCAATGAAATGTGATAAGGTAAAAAAATACAAATACAAAAATTAGAGTAGCATATGCTACTCTTTTTTTATAAGGTGAAATGGAGTTCACATGCAGTAATACACGTATGAGTCTGTATGAGTTTATGTGAAATGAGGGTGAAATGCGTATGATGATAGATGAAAAGGTAACCATTGGAAGTATTATGAATGCATTGAAAGAGGGCAACAAAGCCGAACAAATAGCAAAAGCGATTGATGGTATCAGCCAAAAGCCTTTTTTAAGAGCGTTAAAAGACGCAGGGTATGTATATAGCAACAAAGCGCCCAAAGGGTGGCGTTATGTAGGAGAAGGGGAAGAACCACTGGACAAAAGCATTTTCGACTATGTGAAATCGAGTTCACCTAAAGTAATACAGAGTAATACAGATGTGAACAGCAGTTCACACGAAGTAATACGGGGTAATACGGATGTGAACAGTAGTTCACCCATAGTTCACCCACAGTTCACACGAGATGAACTGTCAGACCTTATGGCAATGTTACATGAATGGCGATCTAAAAAAGGAACAGTACAAGAGCATACCCAGGTGCATGAGCGTATAAAGGCGTTGACGAAAGGTGATAAGACGAGGAAAACGATTGTTATTGATGAAGCCATAGCAGCACAACTGGATCAATATTGTGAAAGGGAACGTGTGAATAAATCAGATATACTTCACCTGGCTTTGATAGATTTCTTTAACAACAATTAAAAAAATTTGATTTTGAAAAAATCGAAAAAACGAAAAAGAATTCTTTTTGAAAATTTGTTGCGGTGGTAAAAAGTGTAAAAGAGTTTTTTGTTAAAAAGTTTGAAAAAGTTCAAAACGGTAAAAAGGTTCAAACGGTAATCCATTTTATAAATTTATATAAAAAATCAAGAAATGAATGAACAAACGGCAACTTTGAAAACTCGGGGCGGTGCAGAATATTAATAATATATAATTATTTAAAACACGACACCGTCACGACGTTGTGACATGTTAATATATGTAAAATAATAAAGGGCAAAAGCGAGACAAAGTTGAGTAGATAAAAAGAAGCACGCAAGAGACAAAAATAGTAATTTTTTTGTTTTCACAAAAATTATTACAAATTTGTTTAATGCGTGCTTTTCAGCTATATATAGCCATTTATTGATACAAATTTCACTCGTTTTTATGGTTGACCTTGCAATATTTAGTAAAATAGCTATAGACAATTCAGAGTTTTATGTTTAAAATCGCAAGTATAAACAAGCAAATAAAAAAATAAAAGTTGCAAGCCCAACAATTCGCGCCAACGGATTGTCGGGTACGTCCGATAAATGCCCTATCGAAACGCAACTTTTTAGCAAAGCCATGCAACAAAGACAAGTGTAGTATATTTTGTCGTGGTTGTATATGCCTATTTATGCTAAAAAGCGTCAGTTTCGTATGATTTCTATTCGGAACTGGCGCTTTTTTATGTCCAAGGCAGGTGATATATGGTGGAAAATGAAGAAAATGTAAATGAATTGGATGAAAATTCAACGCAATCGACTGTTTCTGACGATCAGACAGAGACTACCGACCAAAAAGAAGAAACGAGTCCTAGTGCTGAACCAGTAATAGAAGTTCCAATGGTTGAATCAGAGAACCAAGCGTACACACATGATCTCATAGAAACTAAAAACTTTACATTGCAAGTTGACCACTATATGACAGCCGGAGACATGCTTGTAAGTATGCTGTTAGCTGTGAACATTGCAGTCATGCTTTTATGCAGATTGTTGAGGGATCGCAAATGACAGTAGAAGATATTTACCTTGTTTATGGCGGTACGCTTGGCGGTTGTATTGCCGTGTATCTGATGGTTGTACTTATTAGCAATGTGGTTAGGAGGTAGATCGAGTGGATGAAGAAATAACGCCAACCGAAACACCAACAGATCAGACTACAGATCTAGCTCCACTGGATGATGTCACTAATTATATTGATGTCACTGATGATCGCACGCTAATTGGTACTATGTTGCACTATGTCTTTGGAAATGTTGATGTAATGGTGTTTATTGTTTCAACAATGGTATTGGTAACGTTGCTAATAATCAGCACGGATTTTATGAGATGGAAGGGGCGTGACTAATGTATGACTTAGAAAACATATGGAATTTCGATTTCATGTGGAATAATTTTTTCTTTATTTTAAAAGTTGTTGCTCCTTTTGTCATGATTATCATAGCTATTTTAGGTGTTGGACTGCTAATAAAAATGGTGGTCGGTGCTGTTAAGGAAGCTAGGAAATGACGAGAAATAGAATTCCTGAAATAGGGACGTTTTTCGATACCAAAAACTTAAACACTCTTTGGGATTTTGTTGCTGTATTGCTGAAATATGTTGCACCGGGAGTCATGATCCTTGTTGCTTTTACCGCAGTTGGAATGCTTATTAAAATGATCTTGAAAATGTGGAAAAAAGGCGCTGACGATGACGACGACAGGCGCAAAAATGAAGATGAATACGAAACAAAATACTACTAACTAATATTGATTTGGAGGAATTTAAAATGGATTTAGATTTTGCAGGAATTACTTTACCTTTCACAGCTGGTGATCTTTTAAGTGCAGGGGTTGCGCTAATGAAAGTTGTAGGACCAATTATATTACTAGCTTTAGCGTTTGTTGTAGCGCCAAAAGTTATTCAACTTATTCGACAAGCTTTAGGTGGAGCACGTAAAGCATAATTTTAAACCCTTGTGGCAGTTGGTAGATGTTTCTGCCGACTGCTTTTTTATTGGGAGGATTGAGAAATGCGAAAGTTTTTAGTGGTATTAATGGCTTTGGTGACGTTTTTAAACGCTACACAAATAGCACAGGCGGCTAGTGTGATTGAAAAAACAAGTAGCATTTTTAGTGAACCAAAGCAGTATGACGGAAAAATTAGAATTGATGTAACTGGTACTGTCAAGTATGTTCGTCACGCTAAGTATGACGACAGTAGGCAAACGAATGTTGTACAGGTAGCGCAAGTGAGGGCTGATAAAATCACAGGCTTTGCCTATAGTTGCCCTGGTTACTACCTTACAAGGGCGTATAGCGATAGCAACGGAACAAAGTTACTAGGCTATATCCGTGTACACGTAAAAGAAGGTGACGTAACAACAAAAGGTTGCCCTAAAGTCGAGAATGAAGAACCAAAAGCACCACCACCTGTTATTAATAAAACTCACCCAGTTCCAACCGTTGAAGAGGAAGGAAACATGTCAAATGATTCAGGTGGTAGTAGTGGTGGCGGAGGAACGACACCACCCCCACCCCCTCCAGAAGAAGAAATTGATTGGACGGAATGGGGTAAGCCTGCTGATTTTGCTGAAGCATGTGAACGAAAAAATGTTAATGGCATGACTGACTGGACAATCAAATGGGCTGACAAACATACAGATGGAGCAATGCCTGGTCCACACTGTGTGCTGATGTCAACTTGTATGTATGATGACAGCGCATGGTTCTGTACAGCACCAGATAAACCACCTTCAACTGGTGGAATACCTCCAGGTGGATCTGGAGATGGTGTACCTCCAAGAGAACAATATGCTGTTTTAGAAGGTGACGACATTGATTTTGGATCGTGTGATATTGGCGATTCTATCGATGAAAATAACACTCCCAATGGGCGGTGTCTCGGAGGTGGGGCCACCAGTCCCGGCGAAGAAGATGGCGGCGATGGGAAAGAAGATGGCGGTGCAGAGGGTTGCGAATTATGTAAGATCTTTGAGTGTCCAGGATGGGAAGACTATCTTGGCACGCTCTACGATGTAGCAGCGTTTGCTGTTGGAGATGTAGAGCCACCGCCAGTACCAGACATACCGAGACCGAGAACACCAAACATTTTTGAAATTTTAAATGATGTAGAACAGAGAAACCCAACAAAGCCCACTGGTCAAGATGGCATGGGAAATACACCATTTGATGCTACAGATGTAAAGAATAGCGCACCAGAACTTCCAGTGCGTGAAGATCCGACAGGAGGCTTTAATATAGTAGATCCTCTGACAACTTTACCGGAGGATGGCAGTACAGCCCCTAAGCCGGAAAACGAACAACTACAATACCCGGGAGGTAGTGGAAAGCCACCATTGGAAGGCGTACCAAAACCGGGCGGAGATTATAACAGCAAAGTTGAAATACCGAAAAACCCCGGGGGAACTGCAAAACCGCCTGACAATCCGGGAGGTACTGTGAAATATCCGATCCCGTAGGAAAGGAGGTGACGGGGAATTGTTTAAAAAAGTAGTTTGGTTTATTGGCTTATTTGTTTGCTTGTTTATTTGTGTAAGTAATGCCCAAGCTAGCGGTTTTTCTTATGCCGATGGTTGGTTTGATAATAATAAAGGACAGTACACTGTTTCGCCAACAACTGCATCAACAATTTTAGACAATAATTTGAATACTGGGTACGTTTTGAAAAGCAGAGAGAGTAACCCTGTTGAAATCACCTTAAATGATGCGGTTGAAGTTGAAGCATTGACTTTCTATGTCAATGGTGAAAGTGACAATGCGTCTAGTATAAGATTCATTTTTTACAACAAAGGAGTTCAAGTATTTGAAAAGAGATTTACTGAAGTTAGCTCATATGTGACTCTGGAACCTTCAGTGAAATTCGACAAAATCAGAATTAGTAATCCGGCTGGGACAACCAGTTATGATTATTCATTTTTGAGAGAAATAGAATTTTTTGATAAAGATAGTTATCCGGTTGTAGCTAACATTAAAGTCAATGAGGGTTATAACGATGCGACTGTTTCGTATGATTTGCCGGATGGTGCGTTGAGTGCTTCTTTCTATTTGAATGAGGTTTATGTGGGTAGTGAGAGTACAGGGAAATATACCTTAAAAAATTTGAAAAGCAACACAGAATATACGTTAGGGATAACAACAGTGTACAAAGATGGTATTAGTAGGATGATTACAACACCTTTTAAAACCAAAGCAATTCCGGATTTACCGTCAGAATTTGTAACTGTTGAATCAGTGACAGATACCACGGCGAATATATTTATCGGTATAAGTAAATTGCCGATTTTACCTAAAAAAATTGTTATTTACGATAAGGACAATAAAGTCGTTGATGAATATATCGTGATGACCAATGTAGATATGAGACCTACGATACGGAACATGGAAGCAGGCACGAAATATACTTACAGAATAGAAGCTGTTTACCAAGATGAAGTAAAAAAAAGTATTGATTTAGAAATTCAAACGGTTGAAGCAAATAGAGAGGTTAAGGAATTAACTGCAACAGCAACCTCTAAAGATATAAATCTAACATGGAAAATGCCTGATTATAAAGGTTTAGATGTTGCTCGTATATACAGACAAAAAGAAGATGTTGGAATGTTTAAACGTCTATTTATGGCTTCAAGTAATTACGAACCTATTTTCGAAACAAATGGCACTACATTTAAAGATTTAACAGTTAAAGCAGATACAGAGTACACATACAAAGTTACAACTGTAGACACAAAAGGAAATGAAACAGACGGTAAGACCGTGAAAGTACGAACTAAAAAAATGACTGTAAGTGGTGGCGGGGCGGAAAAGGATGAAAACGGTGATTATGTGATCACATGGACAAGTCCAACCACTGGAAAGATAAAAGTTTTAGTTGGCGGTAAGGAATATGCCATTGTATCGGCTTCAGATAAAAAGATTGTCATTCCGAAAGACAAAATGGCGTTTGATATTCTTGGTAATCCGGATGTACAGCTAGTACCAATTGATGAAGATGGTAACGAAGGTCTACCCAGTAAGCCGGGAGCCGGAGAAGGAACCGGGAATGGCGGAGGAATAGGCGATATTGTAGGCGGTAGTGATCTAGCGGACTTACTAAGTCCTAGCAATTTATTAAAAGCCGGTATGGGTTTGGTTGCTTTAGTCGGAGCGATTTTATTACTAAGAATGGCGTTTGTTCTTGCACCAAAGCTTATAAGGTTGATCCGGAATGCACTTAAGAAGGAAAAGGACGTAAATGTTTATGTGAGGAGAGGAGCAAGAGAATGATCGGTGTAGTGTTTGGGGAAGTATTTGCAAAGGTTTTTCCGTACATTGCGCCATTGGTTTTTATTATATCGGCTTTTGCGGTTGCGGATCGGTTTATTGATCTGATCCGTAACGCAATCAATGGCGGTGGGAAACAATCCCGTAGATCGGGGTGATCTAGATGATCGGTAATTTATTTAGTAAACTATTTAATTTTTTAATAGCGTTACTGCAAAGCATAGGGAGCTTTTTGTCAGACGCTTTTCAATCGTTATTTAACCTGCTGTTTGATCTGTTCAAATGGTTAGGACAGCTACTAGCAAGGTTGTTTCAAGCGTTAATAGACGTACTCGTCAGCTTTTTTATGGTCATATACGAGTTGATAAAAGGACTGCTTTACCTGTTGTATATGATTGGTGTTTGCGCAGCCAAATTATTTTTGATTTTGTGGGAGGTTGCAAAGCTGATCTGGGCGTTCATTGTTGGTCTAACAACAACTTTCCAGAGCATTTTCTTTACGCCGGGAACAGGATCAGGACATGGATATGGTGCAATGATGGGACGTGTAGCGAGTGGTTTAAATGTGTTGCAGATGGACGTAGTAGCTTATATCTTGCTGTTTGGCATTTGGATATTCGGTGCGTTTGGCGTTATTAAAATCATTGGATCATTACGAGGTGCAGGCGAATGAATGTATTTGACGCAATAAAAACCTTTGTAGACAAGATTTTTAGAGTGCCTATTTCATTTCTCGATCTAGCTAGAGAAAAGTTGCAGAATGCGGGGTTAATCACTCGACAAGGGTTAAATTTCAGCAGTTATATGTCCATTTTTAGAGATTTACCGAGTTCATGGCAACTGGTACTCTCTTCTCTTTTGCTCATGACGGTGCTGTTAGCATCCCTTGTTATGTTCCGGGTACTCATGAGGTTGTATTTCACTGTTAAGTCGGGAGTTAAGTGGTGGTAAGAATATGATTTTTTCAGCTGTCATTTTACCAGGTATTCGCAAGATTTTTAATAAAATCCGTAGACCTGCCAATATTGATAAAAATATGACGCCAGGCTTTCCGGAATTGCAAGATTTTTAACACGGTTAGAGAGAAACATAACATTGCTGTTGCAAGATGTGTAGGCGGTACCGGACCGCAGGGAGGATAAGGAGCCGAAACGTCTTGTCGACAGGACAGCCCTACATCCTCTTGCACGCCCTTTCAACTTCCACGTTGAAAGGCTTAGCCCTCCGGCTGGAGGAAGCCCCATGAATGGGGTTGGGGCTGATATTATAAAAGTTTTTGGGATTGCCTTTTTTCTAAAAAGGCGAGGTCTTGAAAGGGGAAGCGACTTTGTTTGGACTAGTAATCGTTGCTATCGTTTGTTTTTACATTGGATACCATTATACAGGGTTAATAGAAAGGAAGAAGGAAAATGACAGATCAATTCGGTGAAACGTTAATGCTTGCTATGTTTTATATGTTTTTTGTGGCTTTTTCAGCAGGAATGGGCTTGTTATCGGCTGTTGGGATCGGTTTTAAACTGTATAACCGTAGCAAACATAAAACAGAGCGCAGAGGGCGTAAAACAGGGCGTAAAGGAGCTGTAACACATGTTTAAAAGTAAGAGAAAAGAAGAAGATCACTTTCTAGATCTAGATGATCGTTTGATAGTTTATGAGAATGATGGTCACACTTGCGAAATTTATTATGTCACAGAAGTTAATGACGAGGCTGTGATCGCCGCAGGCAGGGCTGTAGTGCCGAAAGGTGACTGTGACGTAAGAACAAGTTCGGAGGGGCGTGTGTGGCTTTATAACGCACCTAAAAAGCATGTTCACGAAGTCGAACGTTTAGCGCAATTAGAAAAAAGCATGGTATTGCAAAAGATCACGGATTACAAACCAGAGCCGAAAGAAAATCCAAACTTAGACATGAAATTCTGGGCACTTGCGGCATTGCTATTTGTAGCGATCATTGCGGCTGCATTTTAGGAGGAATCTAGATGAAAAAAACGATTTTAAAAACGGTGTTTGGTGCTTTGTGTATAAGCGCGGGGATAGTGTTTTCTATGTTATTTGCGTATGGCATATTCGAGGCTATGTTAGTGCGTGATAGAGGGGCGATAAAAATAATGATAGAGCAATTTTCAACACTTAACGTTGATGCCGCCTTTATATGCGCAATGATTTTAGTTTTGTGGACTGTAGACCTTATTGTAAGACCCTTAATCAAAGATTTAATAGAAACTGGTATGAAGTTATGGAGGGATGAAGAAGATGGAACAACAACAACAGCAACAGCAAAAGACGCTTAGAAGTGCCAACACAGTACAAGATATTTTAGGCGACAACTTGTTTCAACAACCTGTTCATGTAAGTGATGTTAAACAGGTACTAGAGTCAATGAGGGATGTCGCTCAAAACATAAGTCAAGATCAATTACGAGCGATTGTTTTATTGAAGCAAATGGGCGAAAACAAGACGATCCATAAAGATGGAAACCCGTATGAAAGTCTTATAAATGCTATTTTGACAGATTATAAAGTTGCTATAGCTAATCCTGCATTTTATTTAGACACAATCGAAGAATTAATACCAAAGCCACCAAAGCCAATTGTATTTGCACCTAGTGGCAAGCAAGTAAGTACAGGGAGGTAATTAAATGCACCATTTATTGATACAAGGCGGTTTAGGTACAGGTAAAACATTGATGATGTCTGTTTTAGCGCACCATTTGAGAGAGCAAGCCATGAAACAAGGGGCAAACGTTGAATTGTTTAGTAACTACGATCTAAAAGACAGCACAACAATGCTAGATTATACCGACTGGTACAAAGTAGCTGAAGCTGATACAAGCATTATTTGTTGGGATGAAGCGCAAGTGGTTTTTAATAATCGTGCTTGGAGCAAATTTGGACAGGGGATAGCGACAGAGGTTGCTATGTACACAAGGAAATTAAGGAGTATACAGATCTATGCAACACCTAACGTTGGGAATGTAGATTCTAGGATACGAGATATTATCGAAGTCCTTGTAACTATGCGAAAAGACAACAAAGGTTATCATCTTTACTTTACAGATTTTCAGACAAAAGAATTTATCAAAAAAGCGTTTATACCACAATGGAAAGCAAAGCAAATATACAAATTAAATCTTTACGATACATATGCTTTTGTTCGTGGTTTTCCTTTGCCGAACAATGAGAAACAGGCGGCAGAATTTTGGGAAAAACTAGACAGCATACACCGTAAGAAAATGGGGATCTCGTCAAGGGGAGGAATTTTGATTGACTGATTTTAGTATTGTGCCACCGAATTATAAAGATAAAGATCCGAGGGGGCTTGCAGTGCTTTTTCCCAATTCAATCCGTAATAGCGATCAAAGTTTTGTTGGGTTTATTAAAAAAATGCAGGTTTTCGATTTTTATAACAGTCTCAGCATGTTTGAAGAATATGCACATAATAACGGTTTTATATTGGTGCCAGCGTCCGTTATGCACTGGAGAAGAAGAAATACTTTTGGAACTGAAAGACGTGTCAGAGTAGGGCGTAAGTCGTTTTATCTGGTACGTGAACATGAATTGACAGAGGGCGAAAAAGAAAAGCTATTAGATCACATAAATGAGGTTAGGAGAGTGAGTATATGATACTGGTTGTTAATCAAAAAGAAAGTGCTGTGCTTGCTTTGCATTTGGCAATTATGCGTAAAAGTTACAAGAAACTCATTAAAAGGGATTATAAGGCTCGTAGAGACGTTTTAATGCAGAGCTATGATTATCTATTAGAAATGGTAAAAGAGGCTCTAGAAAGCGAAAATGAAGCGAATGAGGTGCATATGGACGAGGTAGACCGAGAAGTTTTGTGTGCTTTTCTATCAAGCTATGTAGATAAGTTGGGAGAATTAGAGTTAGACGAAGAAATGATGGATCAACTGCAAACCATGAAAGAATTGGAGTTACGTTGCAAGGAGTTGAAGCAGTATGAGCATGAAACAGCGTAAAATGCGCCAGTTGAAGAAAGCCGCAAGGAGAGAAATGATTTATCAAATAGTAAATAGTATTCCGGGGTTACCTAGAGGGTTAAAGAGAATTCTAAGAGGTTTCTTGTCTACGCTAGCATTTAATTTATTGTTTGCTACTGCACTAGCTTGTATAGTTTTTTGGTTTGTGAGTGGCGTCTAGCTACTCTATTTTTTTGAGGTTTTGATCTTGGTTTTTGGAAAGGAGCGAAGCGAGTTTTCTCTTATCTTGATACTATACGTGATTATTATCGCACGTATAGTAGGGGTTCGCACTTAGGGGCTGTAGGGTTTAAAAGGGTTTTTGAAAGATACTGTTTTGAAAAAAAGTGGTCATGAAAATTTTTTGTTTTCTAATGGTGTATTTACTTTGAAATAATTACTTAATGTATTACAAAAATGTA
>JACRYO010000090.1_pt1 | contig 12509 bp, 10 predicted proteins | sample 8023221 | NCBI WGS metagenome assembly JACRYO01 (sample SAMN15823180, study PRJNA655841) | gut metagenome | isolation source: fecal sample D85 from dog with diarrhoea from SPCA | host: Canis lupus familiaris | place: South Africa: Mmabatho, Mahikeng | collected 2019-09 | reverse complement strand
TGGAACGACCTCAGTCATAGGGTTATAAGCTGGATTTCTTCGAGTATTTTTGGCAAGCTGATCGTTTAGTCTAAGCTTTTTTGCGTGTTGCTGTATGTTAACCGTTTTCTCGGTAGTAGACGCTGAATAAATTTACTTTTTCAAATTGATATATGAAGAAAGCTGGTGTATTCTTTTAACTAAATGTTTTAGTGAAGGTGGGAAAAGGGTTTGTCTGTACGTCTACGGGGGTTTATTTATGTAATCAGTGGTTCGATTTTATGGGGAGCATCTGGGAGTGTCGCCCAATACTTTTTTGCAAAAAATGCTGTTAGTACGGAATGTATTGTTGGTCTGCGGTTGTTAGGTGCTGGTTTTTTATTGTCTTTCTGGGCTTTTTTTACGCAACGAAAACAGTTGACTCAACTGTTCAGTCGGCCGAAAGATATAGGTCATGTGTTGTTGTTTGGTTTTGCTGGTGTTGTGCCATCGCAATTTACTTATTTTATGGCGATCCGCTTGGGTAATGCCCCGACCGCCACTATTCTGCAGTTTTTAAACCCAGTTTTTATTCTGCTTTATTATTCGATCCGTCAGAGAACAGCTCCGCGACGAATTGATCTCTTATCGATTGTTTTAGCGATTGCAGGGACCTTTCTATTGGTGACACATGGTAGTTTGAATCAACTCGTTTTATCACCGTGGGCGGTTTTTTGGGGGATCATGGCTGGGATTGCGGCAACTTTATACACCTTATTACCGAGAACCCTTTTGCGGACGTATGATGCTACCTTAGTAACTGGCTTGGCAATGTTAGCGGCTGGAATTGCTCTATTGCCGTTTATTTTACGGGAGTGGCCGCTGCATTTATCAAGATCGAGTATTCTTTCTTTGGCCTTTATTATTATTTTTGGTACGTTGTTTTCTTATTTATTTTATCTCAAAAGTTTGCAGTTTATCGATCCCACTACGACAAGTTTGTTGAGTTCGTTTGAACCGTTAACGGCCACTTTTTTATCTGTTTTATTCTTGAACACGTTATTTGATTGGTCTTCTTTTGTGGGGATGGGTTTGATTTTATCTACTACGATTTTACAAGCTTTAGCGAGCAAGTTGCCTTTTAGACGTTATCATGATAAAAGGATAGGAGTTGTGGGAAAGCCGAAATGAGATCTTTTAGGGTTTTTGCAACACTGTAATGAAGAAAATGATGACCAAAAATGGTATGAGAAGGCTGATGTCTGGTTGTTGGATTTTTTGAACGATAAAAATAGTGATGCTGAGAAGACTATGACTTTGGTCTTCTTAGCATTTTTTACTTTGTTTTCAGAAGGTAAAAGTAGCATAGAAAATTCAATTATGGCAACACACGATCATATGATTTTTACTAGGAGTGAAGGATCATTGAATGGAGAGAACTAAAAGAATGGGGGTCATGTTCTAAATACAAATAAACTGCGGGAGCATAAGCAATTCCTACATAAACAAACCAAAAGCACTTGGAGTGAAACACTTCTGTTTCAGCCTCTTTTCTTTCTTCTATAAAACAACTATAATATAAAGTGACGTTAAAAGAGAAGAGGAAAAAGTGTGCGGGTTTTATTTATTGGTGATGTAGTAGGTTCAATGGGGCGAGAAATGATTACAGAGTATCTTCCTCGATTAAAGAAAAAATTTCGACCACAGGTGACGATTGTCAACGGGGAAAATGCGGCTGCTGGAAGAGGGATCACAGAAAAAATCTATAAGAAGTTCTTACAAGATGGTGTAGATGTGGTCACTATGGGGAATCATACATGGGACAATAGAGATATTTTTGAGTTTATTGACCAAGCAAAAAAAATGGTACGTCCAGCTAATTTCCCAGAAGGAACACCAGGACAAGGGATAGTATTTGTCAAAGTCAACCAGCTTGAATTAGCAGTTATCAATATGCAAGCTCGTTCTTTTATGGTGGATCTAGATGACCCTTTCCGTAAAATGAACGAATTGATCGAAGAAGCAAGAAAAAGAACGCCAATTATTTTTGTTGATTTTCATGGGGAAACAACTAGTGAAAAACAAGCAATGGGTTGGTTCCTAGATGGAAAAGTTTCCGCAGTCGTTGGAACACATACCCATGTGCAAACGAACGATGCGCGTATCTTGCCTCAGGGGACAGCTTATTTAACTGATGTTGGTATGACTGGTCCGTATGATGGAATCTTAGGGATGCGACGTGAACCTGTTATCGAGAAATTCCTAACTGCCCTACCTAAACGTTTTGAAGTGGTAGAAAACGGCAGAGGGCTTTTGAGCGGTTGTTTGTTAGAGATCGATGATGTGACTGGAAAAGCCAAAACGATCGAATTGATCCAAATCAATGAAGATCGGCCATTTTTAGAATAGAGAGTGAGCGAATATTGCCAAAAGAAGCGAACATTCAAAAAGAAGCAGACAAGCTTATGGAACAATTAAGTCTGAATGAAGTAATCATCCGCTACAAAGAACTAGAAATGAAAGTACAAGAGAATCACTATCTAACGCAACTTACAGAAGAAATCCAAAAAGCACAAAAAGAAGCAGTGAACTTTGCACATTATGACAAGAAAGAAGCGGAAAAAGAAGCGATTGCACGAGCGAATGAGCTGACTGAAACAATGGATCAGCATCCGCTTGTCTTGGCTTACCGCCACCAATTGGTTGAAGCAAACGATCTTTTGCAACATTTGACGAAGATGATCCAAGAGGAAATCAATGAATGGATAGAGGAGGAAGAGCATGCCTCAAAAAACTAAGAATACTCCGATGATGGAACAATATTTAAGCATCAAGGCTCAATACCAAGATGCTTTTTTGTTCTATCGTTTGGGTGACTTTTATGAATTATTTTATGAAGATGCTATCAAAGCATCGCAAATTTTAGAATTGACGTTAACGAGTCGTAACCGAAATGCAGATGATCCGATTCCGATGTGTGGCGTGCCACACCATGCAGCCCAAGGGTATATCGATATTCTGATCGAAAAAGGCTATAAAGTGGCTATTTGTGAACAAGTCGAAGATCCCAAGACAACTAAAGGAATGGTCAAACGTGAAGTGATCCAATTGGTCACTCCAGGAACAGTCATGGACAGTAAAGGTCTTTCGGCTAAAGACAATAATTTCTTGACAGCTGTAGTGAATGATGGAACTGATTTTGGTTTTGCCTATGTTGATTTGAGTACGGGAGAATTAAAAACAGCCCATTTACATGATGAGGAAGCTGTTTTAAATGAAACTTCTGCTTTGCAGACCAAAGAACTTGTTCTGGGAAATGAAATCAGCGAAACACTTTCTGAACAATTGAAGAATCGTCTAGGTTTAGTTTTTTCAAAACAAGAAACAAGTGAAGAAAATGCGGAATTTAGTTTTTTGACAAGTGAATTGAATGACCCGCTTGAAAAAGAAGTGACTGGCAAATTATTGACTTATTTAGCAGTTACACAAAAAAGAAGTCTCTCGCACATCCAAAAAGCGGTAGAATATCAACCCGATCATTATTTAAAGATGGACTACTATTCAAAATTCAACTTGGAACTAAGTCAGTCTATTCGGACAGGCAAGAAACATGGGACACTCTTATGGTTGCTGGATGAGACAAAAACAGCTATGGGTGGTCGTCTGTTGAAACAATGGCTAGATCGTCCTTTGATCCAGTTGAAGCAAATCAACGCACGTCAGGACATGGTAGATTCACTTTTAAATAGTTATTTTGAAAGATTGGATCTTCAAAGTGCCTTGACGAAAGTCTATGATTTAGAACGCCTAGCAGGAAGAGTGGCTTTCGGGAATGTCAATGGGCGTGACTTGATCCAATTGAAAACTTCATTAGAACAAGTACCGTTACTTCGTCAGTTGATTGAAGGCATCAATGAAGGACAGTGGACAGAACTATTAAAAGAAATGCAACCGATGGACCAATTAGTACGCCTGATCGATCAAGCGATCCAAGATGAACCTCCTTTACAGATCACTGAAGGAAATGTCATTAAAGATGGATTCAATGAACAATTGGATGCCTATCGTTCAGCAATGAAAAACGGTAAGCAATGGCTAGCAGAGTTAGAGGCAAGAGAACGACAAAATACAGGGATCAAAAACTTAAAAGTTGGCTTCAACCGCGTTTTTGGGTATTATATTGAAATCACGAAAGCCAATCTTGCGAACACTGAACTAGAAAAGTATGAAAGAAAGCAAACACTAGCGAATGCAGAGCGCTTCATAACCCCTGAATTGAAAGAATTAGAAACACAGATTCTTGAAGCAGAAGAAAAATCAGTAGATTTAGAATATCAGTTGTTTTTGGCAGTAAGAGAAGAAGTGAAAAAAGCCATCCAACCATTACAAACACTTGCCAAGGCTATTAGTACAGCAGATGTTTTGCAAAGCTTCGCTACTATCAGTGAACGCTATCAATATGTGCGCCCTGAAATGGTTACAAACCGTCATGAACTAGTGATTCAAGAAGGACGCCATCCAGTAGTCGAAAAAGTTTTAGGACATCAAGAGTACATCCCGAATAGTGTGAAGATGGCAGAAGATGAAATGATCTTGTTGATAACAGGACCAAATATGTCAGGTAAAAGTACGTATATGCGGCAGTTGGCATTGACTGTTCTAATGGCACAAATGGGTTGTTTCGTACCCGCGCAAAAAGCCATCCTACCAGTATTCGATCGGATCTTTACTCGTATCGGGGCAAGTGATGATCTTATTGCTGGCCAAAGTACATTCATGGTTGAAATGATGGAAGCGAATCAAGCATTGCTCCATGCTACACCGAATAGCTTGATTCTATTTGACGAGTTAGGTCGGGGAACGGCAACATATGATGGTATGGCATTAGCCCAAGCAATCATTGAGTATATCCACAAAAACGTACAGGCAAAGACATTGTTCTCTACGCACTACCATGAATTGACTGTTTTAGACCAAGAATTACCTCAGTTGAAGAATGTCCACGTGGGTGCGGTGGAAAAAGAAGGGGAAGTGGTCTTCCTCCACAAGATGATGGACGGACCTGCAGACAAAAGTTATGGGATCCACGTAGCGAAAATCGCTGGCTTACCTCCTAAATTATTAGAGCGGGCAGCCAAAATTTTAGAAACGCTAGAAGCGGGCGATACTATCCATCATTCAGTCGCTGTCGAAGTTGAAGTGGCATCAAGCAAAGAAATCTCGTATCCAGAAGCTAACACGCTACAAGAAGAGCCAGCAGAAACACAACAACTTTCATTGTTCAGTGAATTAAGTGAATCAGAAACAGCTGTCATCACCGCTTTAAAACAAATGAACCTTCTAGAAATGACGCCGATGGATGCATTGAATCAATTATACGAACTAAAAAAACAACTATAGGAAGAAGGCGTTGAGATGGCAAAAATTCAGGAACTATCGGAACGATTAGCCAATCAGATCGCAGCTGGTGAAGTTGTCGAACGGCCAGCATCCGTGGTAAAAGAACTCGTTGAAAATGCCATTGATGCCGGAAGTACGCAAATTGATATTTTAGTTGAAGAAGCAGGCTTGAAAAAAATCCAAGTCATTGATAATGGCGAAGGTATTTTGACTGAAGATGTGGAAAATGCGTTCAAACGCCACGCTACAAGTAAGATCCATAGTCGTGATGATCTTTTCCGCATCCGTACATTAGGGTTTCGCGGAGAGGCGCTTCCTAGTATTGCTTCCGTATCGTTGCTCACGATTGAGACAGCAAACCAAGACGAAACACAAGGAACCTACTTAGAATTGAAGGGTGGAGAAGTAATAGAGCATCGCCCGGCGCCACTAAGACAAGGAACAAAAATCACCGTTGACAATCTGTTTTTCAATACACCTGCACGGTTAAAATATGTAAAAACATTGCATACGGAGTTAGCCAATATTGGCGATATCGTCAATCGCTTAGCTTTAAGCCATCCCACGATTGCATTTCGTTTAGTTCACGACGGCAATAAAATGTTGGCAACAGCAGGAAATGGAGATCTAAAACAAACGATTGCGGGGATCTATGGATTAGCTACAGCAAAAAAAATGTTGAAAATCGAAGCGAACGATTTAGATTTTGAAGTCTTTGGGTATGTTTCTTTGCCAGAAGTTACTCGTGCAAGCCGAAATTATTTATCGACGATCATCAATGGCCGCTTCATCAAGAATTTTTCGTTAAACAAAGCAATCGTGGCAGGTTACGGCTCGAAACTGATGGTTGGCCGCTTTCCAATTGCTGTTTTAGAAATCAAAATGGACCCGTTATTAGTCGATGTCAATGTCCATCCTACAAAACAAGAAGTCCGTTTATCCAAAGAACAAGAACTGACAGATTTGATTGCTCAGGCGATCCAAACAGCACTATCACAAGAAAACTTGATTCCTAGTGCTGCAGACAATTTAAGATTTAAGAAAAAAGTACCGGATCAACCAAAAGCTGAACAAATCGAGATTGATTTATCTTATGCGTTTGAAGAGCAGAAACCAAAAACCCCGCAAAGTTTGGGTTACGATCAAGCGACAGGCGCATTCTATGTTTCTGAGGAAAAGAGTCCAGTTGTGAACGATTCTGTTGATAACTCTGTGGAAAGTGTTGAAAACAATGAGGGATTTTCTGAAGAAACAGGGGATTATCCAGAAAAACAGGAGAAAACGGTGGATAAACCTGGTGATACTGTGGATAACTTTGTAGAAAAATCAGTGGATAAGTCTGCAGATGAGTTATCCACTGTGGGTAACTTTTTAGAACAAGAAGTTCCTAGTCAAGATGTAGCGGAAACTGTGTACGAGGATGAATTAGCTTTACATCCAGAATTTGATCTAGGGAAAAAAGATCGTGGATTGGAGCAAGCAATCCAAAAACTCGAGACTGAAAAGGCAACGCAACGTTTTCCTCAGTTGGAATATTTTGGACAAATGCATGGAACATATCTCTTTGCTCAAAGCAAAGAAGGACTCTATATCATTGACCAACATGCCGCTCAGGAACGGATCAAATATGAATATTTCCGGGAAAAAATCGGGGAAGTCACAGATGATCTTCAAGAACTGCTTGTTCCTTTTGTTTTAGATTATCCTAATAGTGACGCATTGAAATTAAAAGAGCAGAAACCTGTACTTGAAGAAGTCGGGATTTATTTAGAGGAATTTGGCCAAAATAGTTTTATTGTTCGTGCACACCCAACTTGGTATCCAAACGGGGAGGAAGAAGCGATCATTCGAGAAATGATCGATATGTTATTGTCCACTGGAACGGTTAGTGTGAAGAAATTTCGTGAGGCAACAGCAATCATGATGAGTTGTAAACGATCGATCAAAGCGAACCATTATCTGAATGAAGCACAGGCTAGGGTACTGTTGAACGATCTTGCCCAATGTGAAAATCCGTTTAATTGTCCGCATGGAAGACCAGTACTGATCCATTTCACTAATTCAGATATGGAAAGAATGTTCAAAAGGATCCAAGATCCACACTAAGGCGAAGAGGGGAAAACAGATGAAAGTTGTTTTGGCTTCACAGTCACCAAGAAGAAAAGAATTACTGGGACGATTGATTTCCACATTTGAGGTTCAACCTGCTGATATCGATGAAACGCCATTTGAAGGGGAAAACCCTAAACAATATGTACAACGAATGGCTCTTGAAAAAGCGAAGGTTGTTAAAAGTAAACAACTACCAGATACATTGGTTATTGCAAGCGACACGACGGTGGTGCTTGAAGACGAGATCATGGGTAAGCCTGAGAATGAGGAAGAAGCGCAAGAGATGCTTCGAAAACTAAGTGGCACCACCCATGATGTCTATACAGCAGTCGTTCTAACAAATCATCAAAAAGAAGAAAAAATTTTAGCACATGCGGCAGTTACTTTCTACGATCTAACAGATGCAGAGATCGTTGCTTACTTAGCAACTGGTGATTATGCTGATAAAGCAGGCGCATATGGTATCCAAAGTCTGGCTGGTGCGTTTGTCAAAGAAATTAATGGCGACTATTACAGCATTGTGGGATTTCCCATTGGTGCCGTCAATCAAGCGCTGAAAAAATTTAACTGAAACTAAAAAAGACTCATTATCAAAGGATAGTGGTAATGAGAAATTCTGGAATAAATTGGACGACGTCGAGACAAAAGTCATTTAGTTTTGAGAAATTGGAGAGAAAAACGAACAATACGCTTTTTGTATTGCTCGTTTTTTTTTTTGAAATTTCCGAAAAACCTGATTTTTAGATTTGTTCCATATTCGTTTATTATTGTAGGTTTTGAAGACCACTTGTATAGTAGGCAGTTCCGGAAAGCTTCCAACGAAGTAAAAAAGCCTCTTAAACTGGTAAGATGAGGAGAATGGGACAAAAGTAAGAAACACTTTTGTCTCGACCTCATTTTATTTCCAAAGATTAGTCCTTGTTGCATATAGATGTCAAATTCATTCTAAAGAATTTCAAGCTGTCTTTTCTATACTTTTGAATCATAAAAAATATCGGCGAACTTCACCAACATCAAAAAGTATAGAACCAAAAAAATGAGCCAAGTAACCTCGTTATGCAGAGGTTATCTGGCTCATTTTGTCTTACTTGATTTTTGCTTTACCGACTTGTTCACCATGGCGGACAAGTCCTGTTTGATCGAGTGATAATCCAGCTACTTTTTCATCGTTAGTTAGAACAACGAGGATATCGGTCTTTTTCCCTGCTTGCTCAACCGCAGCTAGATCCATTTCAGCTAAACGTGTATTTGGTGTGACAAGGTCGCCTTCTTTCACGTGTACAGTGAAAGGTGCTCCTTTTAACTCAACCGTATCAAGCCCCATATGAACAAGGACTTCAAGGCCTGAATCACTTAAGATACCGATAGCATGTTGTGTTTCAAAAACGCTAGTGACTTTTCCGCTGACAGGTGCATACACATTGTTGTTTGAAGGTTCGATCGCGTATCCTTCACCCATCATTTTTTGAGAAAAGACAGGGTCATCAACTTCGATGATCTCTTTAACTGGTCCATCTGCTACTGCAAATAATTCTTCAGTAAGAGCTACACTAGTTGTTGCTGTGTTGACTGGTTCGAACTGTTTTGGAGCAATAGTACTGCCATCTGCTGTTTGTAATTGGACACTTGATTCAGCAACAGGTACAGCCGGATCAATTTTATTTAAAATACCTTGACGTCTAAAGATGACAGTCAAACCGAAAGGAACAATGACTGCAATTACCATTGCAATGATGAACGGTACCCATGCTTGTGCTTGGATAGCCAAGATGCCAGGCAAGCCTCCCACACCGATAGCATTCGCGCGTACACCCATCAAGTTAGCGAACATCCCTGCTAGACCTGAGCCAACCATTGCTGCCACAAATGGATAAACGTATTTCAAGTTGATCCCGAACATTGCAGGTTCTGTTACACCTAAGTAACAAGAGATCATTGCAGGAATAGAGATTTGTTCTTCTTTTTTATTCCCTCTGTGTAAGAAGATGATTGCCAGTACAGCTGAACCCTGTGCGATATTTGATAGAGCAATCATAGGCCAGAGGTTCGTTGAACCAAAATCAGCAATCAACTGCATATCGATCGCATTTGTCATATGGTGCAATCCAGTAATTACTAATGGGGCATATAAGAAACCAAATATTGCACTGAATAGCCAGCTGATTGAAGAAGTCAACCCTGTATTTACGACATTTGAGATCCAGCTACCAATTGTCCAGCCGATAGGACCTAAAATTACATGAGCTGCTAAGACTGTTGGTACTAAGGAGAATAATGGTACGAAGATCATTGAAATCGACTGTGGGATATACTTACGGAAGAAAATTTCCAAATAAGCTAACATGAATCCGGCAAGCATTGCTGGAATCACTTGTGCTTGATAACCAATCATTTGAACTTGTGCAAATCCGAAATCCCAGAAAGGAATATCAGCAGCAGCAGTTGTAGCTACACTATAGGCATTTAATAATTGCGGTGAAACTAATGTGATCCCTAAAACAATTCCTAAAATTTGTGTAGTACCCATTTTCTTCGCGATACTCCAAGTGATCCCGACAGGTAAGAAGTGGAAGATTGCTTCACCTGGTAGCCACAAGAATCCATTGACACCATTCCAGAACTGAGAATGTTCAACGATCGTTCCACCAAGACTCGCAAATTGGATACCTTCTAATACATTACGAAAACCTAAAATCAGTCCACCCACGATAATTGCCGGAATCAGTGGTGTGAAAATTTCCGCTAAAACAGCAATTGCTCGTTGGACCGGATGAAGATTTTGCTTGGCTGCGACTTTACTTTGTTCTTTGGATACGCCTTCAACACCAGATACAGCAACAAAATCATTGTAAAATGTGGCTACATCATTGCCGATAATTACTTGAAACTGTCCTGCGTTAGTAAACATTCCTTTGACACTGGGAATATCTTCGATTGCTTTTTCGTCTGCTTTTTGCTGATCATTCAAAACGAAACGCATACGTGTAGCACAGTGACTCACAGCGGCAATATTTTCTTTTCCGCCGATACTCTCTAGTAGTTTTTCGGCATCTACTTGGTACTTTGCCATAGGAATAAACCCCTTTCTTTTCAACTTGTGTATACAAGTTGTTCATATCCATACTATACTGTTTTATTTAGTTAATTGCAAGCGTTTTATTTGAAAATAAAAAAATCTTGTAACCGCTATAAAAACGATGGAGTGAATGGAGTAAGAAAGTAGCCAGAACATTGAAATCAGAAAAAAGCTGTAGTATAGTTGATTAACGAGTAAGAGATTTCAACTGTTTAGTGGAGGAGAAACGAATGAATAAATTCAATGAAATTTTTTTAGATTTGGAACAAAAAATTTTGGAAAAAGAATATCCTCCCCATACATTGTTGCCAAGTGAGAATCAATTGATCAAGATTTATGGTGTTTCACGGGAAACAATCAGAAAAGCGCTTAATCTTTTGACAACAGAAGGTTATATCCAAAAAAAACAGGGAAAAGGGTCAATCGTATTAGAACGTAATCGATTTGATTTTCCAATCGCTGGTTTAACTAGCTATAAAGAGCTACAAGAAGCACAACATATTCCTAGTGAAACCATCGTGCAGACGTTAGAAGAAACAACAGTTGATCAAGCACTTAGCGATGTTACTGGTTGGGTAAAAGGAACACCTGTCTGGCATTTGATACGTCAACGAAAAATCAATGGGGAAATCGTGATCTTGGACAGAGATTATCTATTGAAGGATGTAGTTCCTGTGTTGACAAAGCAAATCAGTGAAGGTTCTATTTATGAATACTTTGAAGATGAGTTACAGCTGACGATTGCTTATGCCCAAAAAGAAATCACCGTTGAACCTGTGACAGCAGCGATAGAAGAAGCTATGGATCTAAACGGAGACCAATACGTAGTGGTTGTGAGAGGTTTAGTCCATTTAGAGGATACGAGTTGTTTCGAATATACCGAATCGATCCATCGTTTAGACAAATTTCGCTTTGTAGAGTTTGCAAGAAGACGAAAAGTATAAGCTTGTAGCAAAATGAGCAGATTGTTTGCTTCTCCCTCCTTTGTCATTATGATTAAAAGACAAGGAGGCGTTTTTGATGAACGAAATTGAAAAGAAAAAACAAGAGTTAAAAGAACAAGAACCAATTTCCTATGCAGTGACACAAGAAAACGCGACAGAACGACCATTCACAGGAAAATATGATGATTTTTATGAAAAAGGGATCTATGTTGATATTGTCAGTGGTGAGCCACTATTCAGCTCTGCCGAGAAATATGATGCAGGCTGTGGGTGGCCAGCTTTCAGTAAGCCAATCACAAGAAAAGATATCAAAGAAAAAGCTGATTTTTCACATGGGATGCATCGAGTAGAGGTGAGGAGCAATCAAGCAGACTCACATTTAGGGCATGTCTTCAATGACGGCCCCACAGAAAAGGGTGGCTTACGCTACTGTATCAATTCTGCGGCTTTAAAGTTCATTCCTTATGAGGAAATGGAACAGCAAGGATATGGCGACTATCGCTCGTTAGTTGAATGAAAGGTCTGACCATGACAAATTAATTATCAAGTATAATCAAGAAAACGTCTAAGGTAGACAATCAAGCGGCTTTCAGTAAAATAATGACCAATATCTGAACTTTTTATCCACGATCAAGCGCTGTGAACGATGAAATTTGAGGCTGGGACAGAAGTGTTTAACTCCGAGAAATAAGAAGAAAATAACGAAAATTGCTTTTCAAATTTTTGTTAATTTCGGCTTATTTCCGAAGAAGTTGCTTCTGCTCCCGCCGTTTATTCGTTTTTAAAGAATGCGACAAAAGTGTTTCTTACTTCTGTCCCAGCCTCAAATTTCATCGTTCACAGCGCTTGATCGTAGATAAAAAGTTCAGGTATTGGTCATTCTTTTACTGAAAGCCGCTTGATTGTCCACCTTAGATGTTTTCTTGATTATACTTGATAATTTGTCATGGTCAGACCTTTCATTCAACTAACGAGCGATAGTCGCCATATCCTTGCTGTTCCATTTCCTCATAAGGAAT
>JACRYO010002460.1_pt1 | contig 12538 bp, 5 predicted proteins | sample 8023221 | NCBI WGS metagenome assembly JACRYO01 (sample SAMN15823180, study PRJNA655841) | gut metagenome | isolation source: fecal sample D85 from dog with diarrhoea from SPCA | host: Canis lupus familiaris | place: South Africa: Mmabatho, Mahikeng | collected 2019-09 | reverse complement strand
TTTACAGCTTCTTAGTTCATCCACAAGTCGCTGACTTTTTCAACGACAAAATCAATGAATTAGCCCCCATCATTTATCGCCAATTAATGGCGAAGTTAGCTGAAGGCAACCTTACCAACCCCAACCAAATTACCAAACTTTTAGAATACTTACAAAAGCTTACCGATAACAACCAAAAATCGTTCGCCTATGTTTTTGTATCCCCCACTCAAATCCAATCAACCACACCAACCCTAAGCCCTTATAAACCCATCCCAACCATCAACCCCCAACCCAATCCTTTAACTCCGAACATCAGCACCATCAAAAAAGTCCCATCACCAACCATCAAATCTACCAACTATACTCTTCCTAAACACACCCTGAAAGCAACAAATGACTATGACGAATTCTTTGACTAACTACCCCCCTTCCACACTCAACATTTTTATCAGCCCACCCCCTTCATCACCCATCACCAAAATCCTTTGTCAATCGTGCCAACTTTTCACTATCACCAAACCCGAACATAAGTGAATTAGTCGTTGTCAAAAGTGCAACGCCTTACAACTTTTCTTCACCCCCACGCCCTTACAACAGCAGTTTCTAAACGACCCGTACAAAACCACTATCCTGATGACCAGTTACGGTTCAGGCAAAACCACCACATCAGCCTACTACTGAAGTCTGCACCTTCGCAAATTTCCTAACTCCCTAATTCTGGCTTGTGCGCAGACCGTCGAACAACTAACCAACATCATCCAAACCGAACTTGATAAGTTCTTTCTCCCCGAAGAATTTATTTCCAAATCCAAAGACAAATGAACCCTAAAAAACCACAGCCAAATCGTTTTTGTTTCTGACAAGAACGACCAAGCCATTCGTTCCGCCAACGCATCAGGCATCTGGTTAGTTGAAGCATCACAAATCAACCAGAACTATTACAAAGAAGGCCTTGCCCGACTTCGTAACAAAGCAGCATTCATCACCGACCCCAACACCCTTATCACCACCGACCACACCAAAATCATCATCGAAACCAACCCCACCTTCGGCTGGGTTAAGGACTTGGCGTTCCAAAGCGACACCATCACCTTAACCCCCAAAGTTAAAAACAAAGACTTGTTAGCCCAAAAGGCCAAAAACCACCACAAGTCCATTTCAACTTATTTAGCCACCATAGAAGACAACCCCTACCTTCCCAAACAGTTCATCATCACCAACCAACAAAACCGAACCCAAGCCGAAGCTGACTTAATGCTTTACTGTGATTTAACCCAAGCGCATGACCTTGTGTTTGAAAACATCGTGAAGAACAAAACCAAGTACTCCACCCCACTCTCACCATACGCCCAAGCCCACTCCCAATTTGTAGAAAGTATTGACATCGGGGGGGCAAATCCAGAAAACCACGCTACGGCCTATATTCTCGGCCGTTTCTCGCCCATCACCAAACAATTAGAAATCCTTGCAGCGTGAAAGCATACGGGCACGGTCATCGCCCAAGACACCCAAAGAATTCAGCACACCCGAGAACAGTTCTCTTTCAACAAAGCCCAATCCCTTTTTTTTACAGGCGATAATATGCTAAATCGCTCCGATAAGAAAGACCGTCACAGCCTGAAAAGCGAATACGAAACACGCCTTGCTACGCACCTTGATGTTTCCAAGGTTAAGGTCGGCGGCATTAAACAGGGTAATGAACTCATTAAGACTTGATTTTTACAAAACAAAGTCACCATTAACTCTCAACACACCAATGACCTTTGGGAAGAATTTAACGACTATAAACACATCACGATATCAAAGTTTGACAAACACGCTCAAACCAATATCACCACTTCCAAATTCATCGGCAACGACGACTTAATCGACGCCCTTAAATACTTAATCGTCAAACTTAATCAGTACTACCCACACGACCAACAAACCATCACCACCACCAACCAAATCTATACGCCAACCACCATCCCATCATCCCCATCCCAATCAAATCCAATCACCCAAACCTTTTGAAAGCAAATGGAAACTAAATTCAGTCCAACCCCAACCCATAAAAACCTATACCCGAAAGATAAGTTTTAAAACCCCTTTCATCTGCGCTAAAATATAAATAACTGCAATAACTTGCGACAACGGCAGGGTGAGCACAAAGAGTGAGGCGTGGGACAAAAAGATAGTTGTAGTTGATAATTTTGTTCCATCCCAACAGAAGGAACAATCAACACGATGGATAACTTAAACCAAACAACAACCCCACAAGAACAAACTGATTCTCAACCAGAACAAAAGCCCCAAACGCCAACAACAAATGGCTTTGAAAGTTTAGTTCAACAGAAGAATAGTGATTATGTGGCTCAACAGAATATCATTACGAATTTACGGGAAGAATACAACGCTTCGATTAACGAAGTGAAGAGTTACAAAAAAGAATTGGAAGCTCTAAAAGAAGCTTTAAACGCTTTACAAAAACAACAACAAAATCAATTACAACAACAAAATCAACCAGAAGCATCAACCCCCCAAGGGTTTGATGTTGAAGCGTATAAGAAGCAGATTTTAGAAGATGTTAATAATCAGCTTAACCAAATCAAAACCCAAGATTTGATAAACAACGAAATTCGGTTAGCAACAACGGATTTGAATAACAAATACCAATCACTTTCCCAAGGGATGTTTGACGAGTTCATTAGTTGAACTAAAGAATTGTATGGTGATAATTTTTTTGCACAAATGAAGCCCCAAGCGATTCGTCCCACTTTAAAGATGTTGTTTGATAATTACTATCAACTAACCGTTCAACCTAAAGACGGACAAACCAACACTTTAAACTTAAACAGCTCATCCCAACCTATCGTTAATCAAACCAACAATACCGACCTTCATAAACAGGCCGTATTAGCGAACTTAGAACAAGTTTTAAAGCGACAGGTTGGTTTAAACGACGAACAAATTAAAGCTTACTTGCAAAAAGTTAAATAACAGTTATCCAGCCGTGTTCTTTTTTAAAACAATAAAGGAACATTTATGGCTGAAATAAAATGAATGCCCGGCGGAAATATTTTCGGGACTGCAACCCAATTCACTGGGATTGACTACACACACAATGGGGGGATTAATCCCGACCAAAATAAATCAATTAAAAAAACTTTCCAACAGTTGTTATTAGACCAACGGGTTTTAAGCGACACGCTGTTAGAGTTTTTACAAATCAAACGAGAAACGGGCTACCGTCAGGTGTTTGGACAAGTTCAAATTCCTGAACACCAAGGTTCGTTAGTTGTCTCGTTTGCTGGCTTTAAAGGTGGATTAGCTAACCCGAAAGACTTTATGATGTCTTACGGGCAATATAACGATGTGAAAAACGAACAAACCTTTGACGCATTTACAACTGAATGTGGAATTGGTTACTTTGGTGCATATATGAAACACCAACGCCACAACATCGCAACCAGCCCATACGATTTAATCAGCACGGCGAATATGATGTTGCAACAACAAGCAGCAGTCGTTTTAGACAACGTTGCAGCCCAAGCGTTATTCAAAGGTGGAAGCGTGGCAGTTTCGGGAACTTATACACCTGATGAAACTAACGGACAAACGATTACATTAGTTGATACCTTTACTCAACAAGCAACAACTTATGGGCCGTTATCGTGAGACTTATTATCAGTTGTTGAAGAAGAATTCAGAAACCATACAGTAGAACTTCCTAAGATTAAAGTAGATCCACAAGGCACGCACAGCGTTGAGTATATCCCTGTAAGATTACCAATCTCACCACAAACGGATGGGAACTATACTTGTTTAATCTCTCGGGAAGGGGTAAGACAACTAATCAATGACCCTAAATTCATTAACACTTTTGTCAAATCTGGCTTTGAATTAGCATCTGTTTGAAACCAAACATATATCACAACAGGTTCAACGGTGCGTGGGTTTAGATTTATTGTGATTGATAATCCTGTAACGGTGAATTTCGACCAAGTTAAAGTTTTATTCCCTAACGACCCAACTTTAAACCAAAAAACCGAAATCATCCCGTACTTAAACTTTGAAGGTACAGGTATCTGTCACTTCGCCACAGTTATCGGGGGATACAACACGGCTGACACTTGTAAAGAAACTCACTTCTTAAACGGGATTCAATGAAACACTTTAGGGTTTGAATCTAAAGCTGGAGACCTATACGGAAATATGATGATTACAGGATGAGCTGCGTTTTACGGAGCAACGGTTTTAGATACTTCAAAAGTTTATAACATCATCTTCAATCCAAAAGCCCGTGCATTAATTAAGACTGGTAAAATCCACCGTCTTCCAGATGAATTACAACGCCCCCACTATGACGAAGTAACTAAAATTCGTACTCGTCAAGCAGAAGTTGAAGAAGAAATCAAATCACGCAAACGCTAAACGGCGAAACATAGGTAACCCCTATGTCTGGGTGTAAGTCACTCACTGATGAGCCGAACGGCCTATCCAATTCAAAGGAAATCAATATGAAAACAAATAGTGAATTTAATAAGTTAGCAGCAGAATTTGGTTTAGACGAAACTGAAATTTCGTCCGACCAATGAAAGCAAAAGATTGCGCACGAAGAAGGATTAGAAACTTCACCAGCTTATGAAATCCAAAACCAAGGGTTTGACCCGACCGAAGTTTTAAAGAAAGCCAAACGCAAATTCCAATTACGCTTAAATGCTTATTTGGCTTATGAACGAGAACAAAAAATCAATAACCCTGAATACAGCATTATGAAACCTGAATACCACGCTGATGCATATAGATTTGGGTTGGTGTGATTTTTATATGATGAAAGTATGGCACGCTACCGTGGCGAAAGTAGTGTTATTAAAATCAACGGCCGTACTTATGCGTTCTATGTTAATCAAAAGACCTTGTTGTTAAAAGAAGATGAAACGTTGATAATTGAACGAATGCGTAAAGACCATTTCAACAATCACCCCAACAACAACAATCACTTACGCACGCTTTCCAAAGAAGAAGCATATAACCAAATTGTGAAAACTGCGAGAGAGTTTTAGATGGACGCATTGAACTATTCCATCAAGCAAACCCTTGATGAAGCTTTAACAAACTATACCAAGCAATTACAAATCCAAGTCCAAAACCAAGACCCAATCGCATATAGCAACCAGTTGGTTTTACAAAAGATTAAAGCATCCCGAGCGTTTCGTAAGGACAAAGGGTTTGATAGTTTAATTGCGAAGTTGCAGTTGTTTTTGTGCGGAAGGGGCTGAGAAACCAAAGAACTATCCCAAGAACACGAACAAATCTATGGACTAAAAAAAGAAACTGAATATCCCCAACTCATCCAAAACTTAAAATCATCAACCATTAGCATTGATGAGATAAATGTGAATTGTGTTCCCAAAGGTCAAAGCGAAACAGCCACAGCGATTGCTGCGAATTTGTCTGACATCTTGGGAACTTTTTTTAGTGATAACAACAACAAGAAACAAATTCATAAAGCCAAGGTAGAAAGTCGGGGCTTACCGATGGCGATAACAATGGTAAATACTGATGCCTATACCCAACTAATCAACTTTAAGCATATCGCCTTGGAACGCTTTTGATGAGAGCCCACAGCGACGGATATGAACGATTGTAATTATGTGTTCGTGGGTGATATTGCTAATTGGGATTACATCTTTTCAATCAGCAACAACGACAATAGTTTCAATCACGACCTTATCAATGAGTTGTATAGTGCGTGTTTAAGCACAGCCCAAGGCCAATCAAAACAATACGCCAACCGTCACGATAACAATAACAATGTTATCCAAAACATCTACGAACGCTACTATAAGCATTTATCCGTATCCCCACTAACAGCCACTGATATCGCCCAAAAGGTTCCTGTGGATTACTTTTATGAACGGACTTGAAACCATAAAACTAAACAGTTTGAAATTTATCGGTACATTGTTCTGTATCAAACCGTCGTTATTGCCAAACAAAAACTAAACATTACTAAATTACCTTTTGCTATCTTGAAAGAATATAACTACCACGGTTCGTTCTATGGGCGAAGTTCGGTTGAAATTGGCCTACCCATCATAGAAGCATTAATGTTTTTAGACGCTCAAATCATTACGGCTGTATCAAAGAATATGACGAATACCTATCCTGTACCTGATACTTGAAACATTGAAGAACTTTTAAACAAACGCACGAGTGGCTCACAGTTCGTTTCCGTGCCTGATAATGTGTTTAGTTTTTTAGCCCAATACGGTAAGGGCTTACCCGAGTTTGCCCCGTATAAGATTGACGAACAGGTTGTTGCCTTACGCCAAATGTTAGTTGAAGAATTACAAAGCCTTGTCGGCATTAACGCTATCACCTTGGGTGAAGGGTTTGGTTCAGCTACTAACGGAGCAGCGGTCAATAGTATGATTAACCAATCAACTTCAAGAGACACGGATGCGATTGTTGAGTTTAGTTTTTATTTAAACCAGTTAGCCCTACTGGTGATTGATGCGATTAGTAATGAATACTTAAACGCTACCGACCAATACACTTTCTATGTGCCTAACCAAGACGCTACCGACTTAACCCGTACCGAAGCGTTTAAACCCGTCACCATTAATAAAGACGATTTAAAAGACGGCATTGATACTGTGCTTATTAACACCGAACTCTTACGGGCGAACCGTAACGATGTGTTGTTTGCTAACTTATTATCAATCTATCAAATCTCTTCGCAAAACCCTGTAAGAGAAGATGCGATTGTACGTCCTGAAGATTTAATTAATCTCTTACGCTTACCAAACAAAACTGCTATCTTACAACGGGCCGTGTCTAATAGTGATGTGGTAGGAATCGCCCAAACTGCTCGTACGGTTCAAAAGGCGTTCCAATTAGCCCAAACGCCACAAGGAGCAATGCTTGATGCGAACACGGCTGCAGCGATGATTTACATTGATAATAAGAACGAAAAAGAAGCCATCTTACAAGGTAAAGAACCTGTCAGTGCGATTGATGAACTCCAAGCCCAAGCACAGGCCGTACCAATCCCACAAGATGATGCGACCTTATTAGAAGCCCAACCCGAACAACCAATCCCTTATGACGAATATGAAATTGATGAAAATGAATTAATATAGTGAGAAAGAATTATGAGTAACGAAAACAAGCCGTTGTTGAATTATTTTGCTGTTAATGAAGTTTTAACAGCAGCCAAACTTAACCAAGCATTAGACATCTTAAATACGAACATTAACGCATTGCGTTCAACAATCAGCCAGTTCGTTACTGATGATGTGGTTGATAATAAAATCAATACCTTAAAAGACCAATGCGTTTTATTATCTTCACCCAACAGTCAAATCATTAATAGTGCGATAAGAATAGATAATAAGTTGGCTGTACAACGATTAGCAGCCAATGCGTTATTATCAGGCGTTGATATTGCTACTGACCTTTCTAACCCGTCTAATTTATTTAGTAGCCAAATCACCAAGATTGAAAACGGTACCATCCATACATCCACCCTTGTCGGTACGAACGATGGCACCGATGCGATGTCAGCCAATATTAAAGTTCAATCACCTTTATTGTTTGAAAATGTTTCAGCATATGAAGGTGATTTAATTGCTGCTAATAAGTTCCAAACCTATGATGAAGTAGTAGAACGCATTAAGGCAATGAAAGCCATTAAGCAATGAAATAGTGCTTATGAATACCAAACAGGTGATACGGTAATGGACGGTGATAAGTTCTATGTATCGTTAGTTGATGGTAATATGGGGAATGTACCTGTTGATAACCCGACAAAATGAAAGCCGTACTATTTAGATTTTGATAATTACTATGATAAATCCCATATTGATAGCACTTTCATCCCGATTGATGCTTTAACCAAATACAACGAAGGCCGTTACCACCGACCAACTAACATTAATCAAATTGCTCCCGACCAAGTGATTACCTTACCATTTAAGTTTGCTTATAACAAATCTAACTTAATCGTAACGATTGGGGGAGTGGTACAAACTTTAAACATTGATTATATTGAAGTCCCACCAACTGACGGAACCGATAACACCCAACAAGTTCAATTTAAAAAAGCCATTGACCTATCCTTAACAGGTGCGTTAGAGTTTCGGTGCTTACCTTACGGACAGGTGGTTGCTGAATTTGGAATTGATGATGATGCCCCGTCTAAATTAAGTTCATACTCATCAGCCAAATTAGAAGAGATGTACCGTAAGTTAGTGCGTTATGTTAATGCCAACACTGCTTTGGCTAACAGCGAATGGGCTTTAACCAAACAAGTAAGTTTTGCTGATTTACCATCATTTAAAACGACCAAGGGCTGAATTCCGTTAGCGAGATTAGGATTGAAATGAACTGACATCTTCCCTAATGATGCTGAAGTTATTAAAGTTAAACCTGCTCGCCGTATCCGTATCTTTGTGAATGGGGGCTGTTATGAAGGTTATATCCAAGACGCTACCCAAGAGCAAGTCGTATTAACTTCTACAACCCAATACAATGAAACTTCACAAGTTTTAATTAACCGATTGACTGAAAAATTCTTCGTTCAAAGCGATGGCGAAGTGTATTTTTATCAGTTCGTGGTTCATCGTTCCCGTTTAATGAGTATGGGCTTAGACCCTGATGCTCCCGACCAAGATATGTTTGATAATGTGATTGATGATAACAACATCCTTGTTGATAAAACTTGGTCGTCATTAAAGATTAAACAGAGTTTAGACGAACAACTAACCCACATTAGTGACTTATACAACCATACAACCGTTCAACAAAACAAGTTAGCCACGCAAATCGGTGAATTAAAAACTTATGTTGATGGTGCAGATGCTACTACTTTACAAAGTGCGAACCAATATACGGATAACCAAATCAATCAATCCAAAACTGAAATTGCTGATGAAGTATTTAATCGGGTCAATAATCAATTTGTTGCTGATGATGAACTAACTGCAATTATTACACCCATCCAAACCGAACTAAACAATAAGGTTGATTTAACTAACAACCAAACCATTAACGGTAATAAAACTTTTACAGGTACCACTGCATTAAACATTGCTACTATCAACCACACGGCATCTCGTCCCGAACATATTACTAACAAAGCATATGTAGATAATTCCATCACGACCAGCAAAGGTGAAGTGATTAACGAATTAAACACGACCAAAGATACTTTACAAGCCCAAATCACACAGAATACGAATAACACCCAACAGATTATTGACGACTTACGACGGGCTAATCTGTTGTCGTTTGAAGGAACATATAACCCTGATACGACTTACCAAAAGAATGATGTGGTCGTAAATCAAAGCACTTGGTATGTTTCTTTAATCAATGATAATACCGAGCCATTAACAAACAATACAGCGTGAGAAACTATCACGACACCAATTAACATTGATTTAAATGACTATGCGTTAAAGACCGAAGTTACTAATCAATTAACTACCAAGGTTAATGTTACTGACTTTGATACATATAAACAAAACATCCAAAATCAATTACAACAAAACCAAACATCTTTAAACAGTAAGGTTAATGTTGATGACTATAATGCTGATAAATTAACTTTTGCCAAACTTAACGAAGTTAATAATTTTACCCAACAAATCAATGTTGAAGGTGATGTAGTTGTTGGTTCTACCACTCGGGCAAACAAACTTTTAAAGGTGTTCGGTAAGATTAAAGCCACACAAACTGATGAAGCTGATAATGAAGCTGTGGTTAATGTTGGTTTATTAAAGCAATATAGTTTAAATGCGAACAATGATAACAACTTTACAGGGACAAATAGTTTTGCTAACAACATTACTTTAAATGCGACACCGACCGATGATTTACATATCATTAATAAAAAGTTTGCTGATACTAACTATGTGTCTGTCGCAACCGACCAAACAATCAATGGAAACAAAACCTTTGTTGCTCCATTGTCTATTGCTACACCTACCACCGACACTCACGCAGCAACCAAAGCATATGTAGATAGTTCTATTGCTAACAATCAAACTAACCTTACCGATAGAATTGACGAACTCCAAACGAATTTAGACAACAAAGTAGATACATCTACATACGATACTGAAAAAGCCAAATTTGCTCGTACCGATATCCAAACGACTTTCAATGCTGATGTGGTGTTTAATCAAAAAGCCGTGGTTAATGACCCTGTAAATCCCCGCAACCCTGTAAATAAACAATACTTTGAAACTAACTTAACTTCATCAATCAATACTGCGAAACAAGAATTAACTAACCAAATCCAAACTAATAGCACGAACTTAACGCAACGGATAGAACAAGTTAATACTTCATTAAACACGGTGATTGATGAGTTAAGAAATGTGCGTATCTTTACAGTTGTCGGCCAACACGATACGAACCGTACTTACAAAAAGAATGAAGCCGTGGTTGAAGGTAAGAAAATGTATCTATCATTAATAGATAACAACACCCAACCTTTAACTGACCCTGATGCTTGATTTGTGTTAGAACAACCTGTGAGTGTTGATTTTTCAAATCACTATACCAAAGCTGAAACTAACCAACTCTTACAACAAAAAGTTGATACAAATACATACACGCAAAAGGTTGATGAACTTAACGCTACCATCACAACTAACCATACGCAATTAACTCAAAGCGTTAATCAATTAACCCAAAACCTTAACAATAAGTTAGATACGGCTACATATGAAGCTGATAAACCAACTTTTGTTAAGACCAATACGGCTAATACTTTCACACAGGCCAATACTTTTACAGGTGCTGTAAGTGTAGAAACACCTACGACTGATAAGAACCCTGTGAATTTAAAGTTCTTTAATGATAAGAAGGCTGAGATAGACAACAACATCAATCAAAAATATACTGAACTTACTGATAGTGTTGCGACCAAATTAGATACATCTATCTATGATAACGATAAAACGAACTTTGCTTTAAAGAATGCGACTAATACTTTCACTAATAAGCAAGTTATTAATAAAGCCGATTGAAACGACCCCCACGCTTTAAGCATTGAATATCCTGCGAATAAATCAGGGCACATTGTGTTTAGAGAAGGTAACACTGTTACGGCTCATCTGGGTAGAGAAAACAATAGTCAAACCCAATTTATGATTTCGTCAGGTGATCGGGAATTAAAACTACGGGGTGGTAATAACAACATCCACTTAAATCGTAGTGGTTTAAGAGCCGTGATGGATGTGGAGTTCGGCCAAAACATCCGTGTTGGTTCAGGGGGAACATTAATCCGTTTCACACCAGAAGATAGTACGACTAAAACCTTACAGTTTTATAACAACGCTCCGACCGATAGCAAACGGTTGATGTTAAGAATTGCTGCACCAACTGAAAACAACCACGCAGCGAACAAGCAATATGTAGATGAAAAGGTATTAGAAGCCCAAACAGGCAACAACCAAATCAATACCGAAGTTGCTACTATCAAACAAAACATCACAGCCCTACAACAAAAAGATACAACCCACGATACTTTAATTGCTGAATTAGAAACTACTACTTCACAATTAGAAACCGATGTTGCTGATTTAACACCACGCCTAACTGCGACCGAAGCCAAAGCCAATGCTAATGAAACGAACATTACAGCCCTTCAACAAGGCATAACTACCAAGTTAGACACAGCAACATATACAACTGACAAAGCCAACTTTGCTTTAAAGAATGCTGAAAATACTTTTAGTAACTTAAACACCTTTACGAATGGATTGAAAGTTGGTGAAGTTAAATTAAGTCCCGAAGCCAACAATTTCAGGTTCATTCCCCACGGCACGAATAAATGAATTTACTTTGGTGGGGTAAATGGTGGCGAACATTACTTTGCTGGGTTAGATTTAAACAACCGTGTGGTTTTACAAGGATTACCAACGCCGACCGAAGCCAGCCACGCAGCGAGCAAGGCCTATGTAGATAGTTCAATCACGACGGCTAATGCGAATGTAGCGTTAAAGAATGAAAACAACAATTTCACAATCGCACAAACCATTAACACTAACACCACTGATAACTTATTAAAAATCACCACAGCGACTAACCAACGCAAGGGGATTGAGTTTGTTAGTGGGAATGCTGTTAAAGCAGGGTTCTGGAACGATGGAACGCATCGGGATAGTAAGTATTGATTAGAAGTTCGGGACGGGGATTTAAATGTTAAATCTACGGCTGCTTTATATTTATCTTCAACAGGTGGTGATGTTAATTTAACTACGGCTACTAATCGTAAGGTTAATATCCACGGCACGGTTGAGTTCGGCCAATTGATTTGCTTTGGTCGTGGAACGGGTATGGCTCGTATCTTACCCGAAGACAACTCCACGAAAACCATTAGGTTCTTTGATGGTGATAGTCCAACAGCCCAACGCCGATTTATGTTAGAAATCCCTGACCCAGTCCGTGACTTACACCCTGTTAATAAACGCTACTTAACTAATAACGCTGTTTTAAAAGCAACGATAACAGTTAATAAAGATGAAGTGACTTTAACTCGGGTTAATAACTTAAACGG
>JACRYO010001400.1_pt1 | contig 12685 bp, 9 predicted proteins | sample 8023221 | NCBI WGS metagenome assembly JACRYO01 (sample SAMN15823180, study PRJNA655841) | gut metagenome | isolation source: fecal sample D85 from dog with diarrhoea from SPCA | host: Canis lupus familiaris | place: South Africa: Mmabatho, Mahikeng | collected 2019-09 | reverse complement strand
GATTAGAAGACTACTGTCAAACACAGCTAAGTACGGGATTGACACGTAAAAGATAAGTCCAATTAATATGTACAATGCATAACTAGTTATCACACCTGTATCTAAACTAGCTATATTTCTACTTAAAGGAACTAACACTTTTTCTAATCCGTAAGGTCCTAATAGTTCTACACTACCTTTATCTAAAATTTTAGTAGATTGACCACCTAATTTTAAAACAAGTCCTGTTATATATTTGTTATATAAAAGCTCAATTAAGAAACGTTGATTAAAGAAACTAAATATATTATAACCTAATCTAGTAAACTTAAATTCAATTAAAGCTAATGGTAAGAATTCAGATAAAACTATAGCTAGAATACTAAGTGAAACAGTAAACACTAAAGGTAATAATTTGAATAAAACAGGTACAGCAAATTCAGTGTCTAGCATTATTTCATGTAAAGGATGAATAAATAAACTATTATCAATAAAGAACCCTGAACCTAATCCTATAAATAAATCTTTAGTAATATATCCAAAAAAGATAGAAAATACCGCTAAAATAATTAAAGGTAAACTCATAAAAATATCTCCTTCGTGGGCGTGTTTATAGTTAATTAATGGTCCATTAGGGTTAGTTAAGAATGTTAAATATAAAACTTTAACAGAATATAAAGTAGTAAACATTGCACCTATAGTTGCTATAAAGTAAACAACAGTACTACTAAAATAGAATTGACCGTATGCAGACTCTAATATAAAATCTTTACTATAAAATCCAGTCATAAAAGGGAATGCTACTAAACTAAGACTAGCTATTAACATAACAGAATAAGTTAAAGGTAAGAAAGGTTTTAATCCCCCATATTTCCTGAAATCTTGATTATCTGCTACTGCATGTATAACAGCTCCTGCACCTAAAAATAGTAATGCTTTATAAAAAGCATGATTAACTAAATGGAATAAAGCAACATTATATGAAGATAAACCTACTGCAATAACCATCATACCTAATTGGCTCATAGTACTATAAGCAATAACTTTTTTAATATCTTGTTGGAATAAACCTATAAGACTACTAAAAACAGTAGTTATAGCTCCTAGTCATAAACATAATATTAAAACAGTTGAGCTATACTCTATTAAAGGACTAGTACGCATAAGTAAATACACACCAGCTGTAACCATAGTAGCTGCATGTATTAAAGCCGAAACTGGAGTAGGACCCTCCATAGCCATCGGTAATCATACGTGTAACCCTACTTGAGAACTTTTAGCCATAGCTCCTATTAATAAACATATACCTATTATTGTAACAATGTTTTCATTAATAAATGGTGCTAATGAAAATACAGTACTGTAATCTATATTTCCAAAAGATCATAAAATAGCAAACATCCCTAGAATTACAAAACTATCTCCAACTCTGTTAGTTAAAAAAGCTGACATAGAACTTTGATTTGCCGCTATTCTAGTAAATCAGAAACTAACTAAAAGATATGAACAAACACCTACACCTTCTCACCCTACAAACATTAATAAGAAATTATTAGCTGTAACTAAAATTATCATCATAAATGTGAATAAGCTTAGATAGCTAAAGAATCTTTGATTATGTGGGTCATGACTCATATAACCTATAGAGTATATATGCACTAAAGAAGAAACAATTAAAACAGGTATCAACATAGACACTGTTAAACTGTCAAAATTAAAAGCTCATAAAACATTAAGTGATTCACTATCAATTCACTTAAAAAGATTTATTGAAACAGGTATATTATTTAGACCTACTTCAAAGAAAGCAACTATGGCCAATAACGTTGTTAAAATTACACATAAACTTGTGATTATTTGTGCACCGGTAACTCCGACTTTTCTACCAAAAAACCCGGCAACTATTGATCCTAATAATGGTAAAGTTATTATTGCTAAATACATTATTTATATTCTATTGCAATACTTCCTCTTAATCTATAAAAAGCTACTAGAATACCTAAACCTATAGCAGATTCAGCACCCGCTATTGCTATTATATATATAGCATAAGTTTGACCTAATATATCGTCAAAGCTAAGTGAACTTACCAATATTAAAAATGTAATAGCTAGAAGCATTATCTCAATAGAGATAAGCATTAATATTATATTTTTTCTGTTTAAAACGAAACCTAAAATTCCGATTAAAAAAAGTACTAAAGTTAAATTCATTATATATTTTTTATACAACTATTGTATAACGCCTTAAATAATACGCGTGTCTGCGTAAAGCTCGCAGTTTAACAACAAGACAGCACAGTACGTACTAAAGCACGTGCGTGCGAAGCTTGCTCCTGGTAAAGTAAGTAGTTTAACGCTAACCTCTGCCTCTTCTTTAAAAATATCTTACAAGAATAAACTTAACGATAAGCTTTATATATATATATATTTAATGATTATATGAACCACGCAATGTCTTATATTTTGTATATTGCTCAGCTAACTGGCTATTATTATATGCAGCATCCGTACTTTTTACAGTTTTCTCTAAAGAAAACCCCTTTTGGAATAATTCCTCCAGATTACTAGAATGCTCAAGTATCAACCGGTCGATTATACCTATTCGAGTACTTACTTGGAAATTTTCAGAAGGGGACATACCATGAGGAGGCATCATACTTAAATTACCACTACCATCTGTAATTACCTGAATCTTTGTTGTTGTTATGCTTGAATGGAATGTATTAATAAACGAGGCTAATTGTGGCAGTATCCTTTCTATCTCCGATACTATTGAGGTTATTTCTATTGTGTTATTCTCCATATTTTAATTTATTTATATTATTACAATTTACTTATAAACACACGGCTTAAAAATAAACGAACGAATCTTGGTAATATATATTTAGATAATATATATATCATTACAACTAGTAAAACAAAAGCAAAAGTTACTTGATTTATGAAATAAAATGGGACTAATTGTGGCATTAATTAAATTTTAATTGATTGGTAAAAATTCACCGTAGTTGAATAAATTCTAACTGAAGTTTTAAGGATAAATGTTTACAAAGTGAGCTTAACAGATTCCTCGTACGAGCTTTAATACGCTCGCCCTAGTGGAGTGTTTCACTACTTAATGTACTACATATTTTCAGGTTATTGTGAATCGAACACAATTCATTCTCAACCCAAATAAGACGCCTAACCATCCGGCCCTAACCTGTTTAATATATATATGTAGTACAGAGTAAATACTAAAATTTTTTTCTGTAATCTTCGCATGCGAAGCTTACCTTAGTTGAGCGAGCTAAAACTCGTGCTAAAGCTCCTCCTAGAAGCAAATGCTCATAAGAATAATTTGTTTAGATTGAGGAAGAAAAGGATTTGAACCTTCAACAGCATAAGGTTATTGAGCTTATAGCTCAACCCGTCACACCAACAGACGGAACCTTCCTTTAAGCCTAAGTAAGACATACATAGATCTTTAAGCTCTTATTTTAAAATATAAATAAGACCCACTTAGGCCTAATCTCACATGAACACCATCTATTTTCTTACATAAGCCATATTATTGACCAACGGAGTTACCAAAAATAAATAGGATTTAAAAATCTTTACAAAGATAAATAATCCGAGGCCAGCCCTATGAAACTTGAGTTTATAGGGCCGGCCCCGTCCTAAACTAATACCTTAAAAAGGTTTGCTAGAAGATAGAAGCTAAGTTAATTATCCTCTCACCACTCCGAAGCTGCGAAGCTACGAAGCTCTAACATAACAATTGTAAGGTCTCTTAATCTTGTAAAATTCAAGTTTAGCTACATCTTGTTAATTAATAATTTATATTATAACTTTCGTCGAACTCTGTAATGGTAAAGAAACAAAAGCGTGTGGTTTAGGTGGACTTGTTAATGCTCACTCTAAACTATTATAGCTTCTATTTAATAATGTTTGTAATGAATCACTATAGAATTGTGGTGTTAATCATGGGTATCTGCTTGCAGCTTTACCTTCTACTAACTGTACATATACTATGTATAAGAATAATCAAGTAGCGATTACACTTATTATAGATCCAAAACTACTTATCAAGTTTCAACCAGCAAAAGCATCAGGGTAATCACTTATTCTTCTAGGCATACCTTGTAAACCTAAGAAGTGTTGAGGGAAGAAAGTAACATTAACTCCTATAAACATTATTCAGAAGTGTACTTTACCTAACATTTGGTTATAGTCTAAACCTAATATTTTTGGTATTCAGAAATATCATGCACTAAATAATGCAAATACTGCTCCCATACTTAAAACATAATGGAAATGAGCTACAACATAGTAAGTATCATGGAATGCTATATCAAGAGAAGCATTAGCTAAAACAACTCCACTTAATCCTCCGATTGTGAACATAAACACAAAACCTAAAGCAAATAACATCGCAGGTGTTAAGTGTAAAGATCCTCCATAACATGTTGCTAATCATGAGAATATTTTAATACCAGTTGGTACGGCGATAATTAATGTAGCAGCTGTGAAATAAGCTCTAGTATCAACATCTAGTCCAACAGTATACATATGATGGCTTCAAACAACAAAACCTAAAACTCCAATAGACATCATAGCATATACCATACCTAGGTAACCGAACACACTCTTGTTAGAGCTAGCTGATATAACAGTACTAATAATACCGAATCCTGGGATAATTAAGATATAAACTTCAGGATGACCGAAGAATCAGAATAAATGTTGGTATAAGATAGGGTCACCTCCACCAGCGGCTTCGAAGAATGATGTATTAAAGTTTCTATCAGTTAATACCATTGTAATTGCACCAGCAAGCACAGGTAATGATAATAATAATAATACAGCTGTAACTACTACAGCTCACCCAAATAAAGCTAATTTATGTAATCTTATACCTGGACTTCTCATATTTAAGATTGTTGTTATGAAGTTTATTGCACCTAATAAACTACTTATACCTGATAAGTGTAAAGCAAAGATAGCTAAATCAACACTAGGTCCACTATGACTTTGTATTCCACTTAATGGAGGGTAAAGAGTTCAACCAGTACCTGCTCCATTTTCTATACCACTAGCAAATAAAAATAATATTAAACTAGGTGGTAATAATCAGAAACTTATGTTATTTAATCTAGGGAAAGCCATATCAGGACCTCCTACAAGTAAAGGTAATAAGAAATTACCAAAACCTCCTATCATAGCTGGCATAACCATAAAGAAAATCATTAATATAGCGTGGGCTGTAATTATACTATTGTAAAGTTGGTTGTCTGCTATATATTGAACACCAGGTCCACTTAATTCTAGTCTAATTAAAACAGAAAAAGCTGTACCTAATAGCCCTGAAAATAAAGCAAAAATTAAGTATAGAGTACCAATATCTTTAGCATTAGAAGATAAAAATCATCTTTCTGCTCAAAGTGAAATAGTAGATCTTAATACTAATGGGTTAGCACTTAAAGAACTGTCAGAAGATAAACTGTTATAAGTAACGAAAGGGGAGTGTTGCCTATGAGAATCAGTCAGACTTTGAATTTAACGTCGCTATCCTTTAACATATAGATAAGTTTAGGAGAAGAATGTAAATTAATTAAAAACAAATGAGTTTAGAGTTAATATAATTTTTACTTAACAATAACACTACTAATAATGGCATAACTTAAGTAAACCTATATGAGTTTACTTAGAAGTGTAACAGGAGCATTTATACCAATATCTCCTATTAATCTTACCTGATTCCACATTTATGGTGTATATGTCTATAACTAATACTCACATATTTTTCAATAAGCTTTACAAAGTTCTTATACTTTGTATTGCTTATCTTTTATAATAATCATTAGACGATCTCCTACAAAAATTTATTAATCAATTTGAATTTTTGATCTTTCATAATTATACTTGAAGATTTCCCCGTTGATCTATCTCCCTAATATAACATACTAGCTATTTATTTATTTTAAACAAAGAAAGATGTAACACCTAAGTAAGAATTACTTTTGATTTATACTCAATTCTTGTAAAGTGTTTTCTAATAAACTAACAGCAGGTACTATTATAAAGAAGTGGAAGAAATAAAGAACTGTACATATTTGTCCTAGTTCTATGAAAGGTGATTCTACATGTTTTGCCCCTAATACCGCTAATACTAAGAAGTTAGATACAAAAATGTAGAAAGCTATTTTACTAAATGGTCTGAATTGGATACCTCTAGATCTACTTAAGTCTGTATAAGGCATAGCTAATAGAGCTAATAAAGCACTAAACATAGCTATAACTCCTAATAATTTATTAGGTATTGATCTTAATATAGCATAGAATGGTAATAAATATCATTCAGGCACTATAGCAGCAGGAGTTTGCATAGGGTTAGCTACTATATAGTTTTCACAGTCACCTAAAACATTTGGCATGAAGAATACAAATACGCTTAAAACTAATATAAATAAAAAGATTGTAATTAAATCTTTAAATAAGAAATAAGGAGCAAATGATAGTCTGTCATAGTTACCTGAAACACCTAAAGGGTTACCTGACCCTGCAGTATCGTGAAGAGCTATTAAGTGCATTAAAGCTAAAGCAGCTAAAACAAATGGTAATACAAAATGTAAGGCAAAGAATCTATTTAAAGTTGCATTGCTAACAGAAAAACCTCCTCAAATGAATTCAACTAAATCTTGTCCAATTCATGGGATAGCACTTAACATGTTAGTAATAACAGTAGCACCTCATAATGACATTTGACCATATGGTAATACATAACCTAAGAACCCTGTAGCCATCATTAATATTAAGATAACAACACCAATTGTTCAAACTAATGTTCTAGGGGCTCTGTAAGATCCGTAGTATAAACCTCTTCCTATGTGTAAGTACACTAAAAAGAAAAAAGCTGAAGCTGTATTACTATGTAAGTAACGTATTAATCAACCATTATTAACATCACGCATAATATGTTCTACTGAGTTAAAGGCTTCTAATACACTAGGGTTGTAGTGCATTGCTAATGTAACACCTGTTACAATTTGTATTATTAAACAAAAAGCTAATAAAGAACCAAAGTTTCATAAATAGCTTAAGTTACTGGGTTGTGGTGAATCAACTAGGTAAGAATTAACTAGTTTTAATAAAGGATGACTTTTAAATATTCTCATTTTAAAGGTATGTATATGTATTTATTTTGTAAAGTATATTCTTGTAAGATATTTTTAAAGAAGAGATATAGGATAGCGTTAAACTACTAGCGAACTCCCCACGCACGAGCTAAAGCTCGCTCAACAACGTTGAACCTTAACACGATCGCAAGATATAGCTATAAACCTTTCTTTAGTCTTTAGAGCGAGCTTTAGCACACACGGAGCCGAAAAAAGATAAAAACAAAGTTTGTTCTGTATTAACCCTCCTCTATGAAACTATATATATTTACTGCTAGACTAAAACCAGCATTAACTCACGAGAAATTCCTGAGCTTAGCGTATCTCCAAATATGGAATTATTGGCTTTCAAGTCATGTAAGGAATTTTTCTATACTAACAGCTTCTATAACGATAGGCATAGAACTATGTAAGATACCACATATTTCTGAACATTGTCCATAGAAAGTACCTTCTCTGTTTATAAGCACAGATACTTGATTTAATCTACCAGGGTATGCGTCACATTTAATACCTAAAGCAGGACAAGCAAATGCATGAATTACGTCCGCAGCTGTAACAATAAATCTAACGTGTGTTAATTCAGGAAGTATTACTCTATTATCAACTTCAAGTAATCTTAACCCTCCTTCATCTAAATCTGATTCTGGTACTAAATAAGAGTCAAACTCTATGAATTCATCATCTCCTGTTAAGAAATCAGGGTATTGGTAGCTTCAGTATCATTGGTGACCTTCCACTAAAACAGACATAGCTGGATCACTAACTTCATCCATTAAATATAATAATTTAAAAGATGGGAAAGCTATTAGAATTAATATTAAAGCAGGAGTAATTGTTCATATAAGTTCAATTAATGTACCGTGGTTTAAATATTTGTGTGAGATTGGAGATTTTTGGGATACATATGTATTTATTATAGAGATTAATACTCATCCTACACCAAATAAGATAACAACTAAGTAGAACATGATATTATCATGTAATTCTACTAAACCTTCCATTTGAGGTGTAGCACTATCTTGGAAATACAATCCTCAGGGACTTGGAGCATCACAATTATTGAATATATTTGTATATATAAGATTTAACATTTATTATTTTTATTTATTTTTTATATTTATAGTATAATACTACGTGCTAACATCACCTACGTATGAAATACATACCAATAAGCGTGTTAAACTTTGTTCGTGCTTAAGCTCGGTACCGAGCTTAAGCACTAGCATGACGAGCTTAAGCACTAACATGGCATTAAGTTACATGAACTACAAAGTTTAACGCACGACCTAAATATAAACTAAAGAACAGAGGGCATACAAAGCTTGAAGGCTCTAAAAATTAGAACTAGCAAGCCTTTGAAACCTTACTGTGAAGGTTTCATTACTAATAATAATATAAAGTTATACCTCGACTAAATATTATTATTTCATTACTAATAATAGTATAGAGTTATACCCCCACTAAATATTATTATTTAGCTAGGGTTTAATAGTCAGTAAAGTTTAAACCTGCATCACTTATCATTATATTCACTCATAGGAAGACTATGAGTTCCATATTAGGCAAAATTGCTATAAAACATACTATTAAATGTTGTGGAACGAGATTTAGCACATGCTAAAGATATAAAGCTGCCTCTTAAATTTACTTAGAGCAAGCAAACTTCGTAAGCACGCACGAGCGAACTTAAGCACACAAGGAACCAGGGAACCAATAAAAAAAGCCAGAAGAATCTCCTCTACAAAAATTAAAAACTAGAGCTTGACCTAGAACTATAAACTCCAGATTACATGCTAAAGCTCACCAGATCCTAAAGCTATAAAACAAAACCTAAAAAGGTAAAGTACTGAATATTAAAGTAGATACAGAATAGTGTAATCCATCTAATATAGGAGCAGGGTAAATTCCTAATACAACTGTAAATAAAACTAAAGTAAATAACATGAAGAATTCTCTTTTATTTAAATCAATTAAAGTGTAAGGATCTGCTGAACTTAAGAAGAACGCTCCTCCAAAACATATTCTATTGAACATAAATATAGTATAAGCAGCAGAGAACACTATAGAAGAACTAGCTATTACACCTAATAAAGGTAATTTTTCAAATACACCATATAAAGACATAAATTCACCTACAAAATTTAAAGTAAGAGGTGCACCACAATTACCTAAACATAATATAAAGAATAATACTGAGAAAATAGGCATAACTTGAGCTATACCTCTATAAAAATGTATTAATCTAGTTCCAGATCTATCGTATAATACTCCACCAGCACAAATAAATAGACCACTTGAAACAAACCCATGAGCTAAACCTAAAGCAATACCTCCTTCTATACCTTGTATTGTGTTACTAAATACACCTATTAAGTATACGGCAGCATGTGAAACAGAACTATAGGCAATAAGCTCTTTAATATCCGTTGTTCTTAATGTACTAAAGCTAGCATATATTATAGTAATAACACCTATAAGGTAAACTATATATGTATAATCTAAAGAAGCTTTAGGTAATAAAGGTAAAATCAATCTAAATATACCATATAAACTTAATTTTAAAACAATAGCTGCTAAAATAATACTACCACCCAATGGTGATTCAACATGAGCTTTTAATAATCAAGTATTTAAAAAGATAGTAGGAGTTTTAACAGCAAAGGCTATGAAGATACCATAAAATAAGAATAATTGTGTTGAATAATTAAAGTTAGTTTTATATAAAGCGTCAAAATCAGTTGTCCCCATTATAGATGAAATGGCAAGAATTGACAATAATAAGAATAAAGAACCAAATAATGTATACAAGAATAAATAAAAACTAGCTCTTACTTTATTACTTGATCCAAATAAACCAATTAATAAAAATAAAGGAGGAAGTATACTTTCAAAAAAGATATAAAATAATAATATATCTAATACTAAAAATACAGCAAGTAACAAGCTTTCTAATAATAACATTATAATAACAAAGGATTTAATATTTTCATTTATAGATTTTCAATTAGAAAGTAATGCTATAGGTACTATTATTGTTGTTAATAACACAAAATATATAGACAACCCGTCAAGACCTAAATAAAAGTCATAAGAACTTACTTGATAATATTCTTGAACAAATTGGAATTGATTTGCACTAAAATCAAACAAGATGAATATTAACAATGATACGAACAGATTTAAAATAGATGTAGCTAAACCTATTGTTTTTATACGCTGGTTATTTAAAGCAAGAGTTTCACTAGTGTTTGAGTTATATGATACACTAGTAGATATAATAAATATACCTATGATAGGAATAACTAATAAAATAGGTAAAAACATTTATTAGAGAAAAAAACAAGATAAAATATCCGAAAAAAAAAAAGAATAATGAATAAGTATGCAGAGAAATATAAAATTGACACTGACCTGCGCGAAGGAGCCTGAGATACCTTTAATCCAACACACATACAAAGTAAGACCTGCTTTCCTTTGCATAATATAATTGCATAAAGAAGTAAAAAAAAAGCTAAGCTTCCTGCTTCCTCTTGTAATGTTAGTCTTTTTCCACTAACACTGTTAATAAAGATATAAATTTCAGTGTTTGTTTACATTATACATAACATTACTAATATAGATATAAAAGTTATACTACTTTAAAGTAGTAATATATTAAGCTAAACAATTTTACCAACTACTTGGTTAATTTTTGTATAATTACTATCCAAAGTATATGTTTGTCTACTTTCTATTTTTAATGCATTTTTACCTAATTCAAAGGCAAAACCTAAAGTTAAGGCTAAAAAGAAAATCAACATTATTGTTAATCCATATATACCATTAACATAAGCACTAACTACATAAGGATAAACTAAAAGTATTTCTAAATCAAATAATAAGAATAATAGAGCAAAAATAAAGAAAGATATACTAAATTGTGTTCTATTTTGTCCCAAGAAAGAATGAAAACCACACTCAAAAGCACTATCTTTTTCGTTATAAGGATTATGAGGGGCAAAAATTAAATTTATAGCTAATAAAACAATAGCTAGAATAGGTATGAAAATTAAAAAAAAAGTAATACTGGCCATTTATGAATTAAATAGTATCAAAGCTAATATATTTGACATACTTAATGATTCCTGAGGCATAAAGATAAATAAAAGAATTATTAATGTTAATATACTAATAGTTATTGTTAAATGACTAGATAGTGTAATATTATTATATTTGAAACTTATATCTTTAACTAAAACATTGTTTTTAGTTACACTAGCATACATGTCTAAGTCTGAGATATAAGGATTGATTTTATATTCTGGTTTATCAAAGAAGATTTCTTTTACTATGTTTAAATAGTAAACAGCACTTATAACACTAGTTAATATAGCAACTAATGTTAAAAATACATACCCATTATCTAAAGCTGCACTTAAAACCATCTGTTTTGCAAAGAACCCCATTAATGGTGGTATTCCTGCAAAAGAAAAGATTGTTATAGCTAAACTGATAGATAAAAGAGGATTTATATAGAAAAATCCTTTTATTTGGCTAATTAATTGTATAGGTGAATTATTTTTATCCAATAAAGAAGTGTATTTTTTATTTTCATTACTATAGCAATATAATGAATATCCTATCGCTAATAATAACATGAATACATTTAAATTACTTAAAGAGTATTGCATTAAATAGAAAATAAAAGCTTGGATAGATTCTATACTATTAATTGTTAAAGCTAATAATATAAACCCTACGTGACTAATAGTACTATATGCAAACAATCTTTTTATTCTAAATTGTGTTAATCCTAATACAGTTCCTATTATTAATGAAAGTAATGAACTAATTAATAAACTACTTGTTCAACTAAAACTATTACTAAATAATGAGTTACTTGTGTAATGCACTAATTCCAATAAGAAGATAAAGATAGATATTTTACCAATTATAGCTACAAAAGTTGTTACTACTGTAGGTATGGCATCATAAACATCAGGAGATCAAAAATGGAATGGTGCAGCACTTACTTTAAATAAAAACCCTACACTTAATATCAATAAAGACATATCAATATAGTCAGCTTTATATCAGTTTGAGCTTAAACCAGTTGTGAAACTCTCTACGTCGCTAATACTAGCGATAATATAGATACCATCTAAACTAGTTGTACCAGAGTTAGCATATAAAAGCGCTGTACCTAATAAGATAAAACAAGAACTAAGTCCTCCTAATAAAAAATAAGTAAGACCTCCACTAGTAGCTAGCTCTGAATTTCTATATAGAGTACTTAATAAGTATAACCCATAACTTTGTAATTCTATGCTTAAAAATATAGATACTAAATCACTAGTTGAAACTAAAAAAACAGCACCTGTAATAATAAATAATATTATTAAAGGGTATTCTATTATTTTAAATTGTTCTCCCATTTTATTTATAACTTTTGATTTAAAGTTAATAGTATTATTAAACAATAATTTTAAACTAAATTCATTGTCTGAACTACCTCCTCCAGTGCTTGATAAAAAGACTTTTCTAGGGTAAAATCCTGTTAACTGT
>JACRYO010001343.1_pt1 | contig 12813 bp, 12 predicted proteins | sample 8023221 | NCBI WGS metagenome assembly JACRYO01 (sample SAMN15823180, study PRJNA655841) | gut metagenome | isolation source: fecal sample D85 from dog with diarrhoea from SPCA | host: Canis lupus familiaris | place: South Africa: Mmabatho, Mahikeng | collected 2019-09 | reverse complement strand
TCAACCGTATCGTGTACGATATTACGTCTAAACCACCTGCAACTGTGGAGTGGGAATAATAAAAGAAACCGCGAATCCTTTGAATATCAAGGGATTCGCGGTTCTTTTTTTGTGTTTGCAACCATTGTGCAACCAATAACCTTTGTACATAGAGAATTGACTATTAAATGATTGATAGTACATAATAAACTATAAAGAATTGCCATAGGAGCTGAAACATATGGACATTACTAATTTTATTGAGTCTCAATATAGAGAGATCGAGCATATTACTGATTTTGAATATAATAATTTATATAAAAGTGTTCAACATGAAAGACTACAGATAATATTATCAACATTACACAAAGAATTTCAAGTATTATTCAAATTGATGAATGATAGATTACCCACGAAAGATTCTGAAGCTCACTTTTGGGCAGAGCCTAGCCGAGAATTAATTCATATAATACAAGTCACTAATGATTTAATTAGGGAACTTTCAGCAACCCCTTATGCGTTTCAATTAGATGAATACTATACTAATTTAATTAGAAATTGCGAAAATTTTCTTTCTACAAGCGGAGGTAGTTCGTTACCTCCAAATATGAATAAAGTAATCCTCTATTATACTAAGCCTATGTTTATTTTTGATGATACCGTTGCTATCAAAAAAACGCAAAATAGAGTAATTTATCAATTAAGACAAAATATTGGTAGTGGGTCATATGCTGATGTTTTTAAATATAAGGATGAATTTTATAATAAGGAATTTGCAATTAAAGTGGCTAAGAAAAATTTAACTACAAAAGAACTATTGCGTTTTAAAGAAGAGTATAACCAAATGAAAGAACTGAATTCCCCTTATATTGTTGAAGTCTATAATTATGATGAACAAAAACATATATATTACATGGAACTTATGGATGTAAACTTACACCATTATATTCTTAAAAACAATGATAAACTGAGCTTCACTCAAAGAAAGAATATTGGAAATCAGATTCTTAAAGCTTTTTATTATATTCATTCTAAAGATCTGTTTCATAGAGATATCAATCCTAAAAATGTACTCTTAAAAATATATGATGACACCCAGATTGTGAAAATAGCTGATTTTGGATTGGTAAAAGTTCCTAATTTGCAGATGACATCCTTTAATACCGATATGAAAGGATGGTTTAATGATCCATCTTTAGAGCTTGACGGGTTTTCAAATTACAATATCTCACATGAAATTTTTGCTCTAACTAGATTACTTTATTTTGTTTTAACTGGTAAAACAAATATAGCAAATAATAAAGATACTAATATAAAAAAATTTTTAGAAATCGGGTTGAACCCAGATAAAAACAAACGATTTAAAAATATCACAGAATTAGCAACGGCTTTTAAAAATATTACTAGTTAGAAAGGTACGAGGTTTTATTAATGAATATTGACTTTAATGTAACTGATTTTTTCAAACTACCTACAAAAATAATGGTCGCCTTAGCTCTAGGTACAGGTATTATATTATTTTTACCAGATTCGATTATCAAAAAAATGTATCTAGACTCATTTAGAATAAACTATGGATTTAGTATAGGTATTATTTTTATTATTTCCTTTACTATTTTTATCGTTACGGTTTCTATAGATATATTCAAATATTTCAAATCTAAAAAAACTAATAAGTGGTTTTTAGATACTGCCGGGGAAAGACTAAATGAGTTAAATAATTATCAAAAAGCTATTGTCTTTATGCTTTATAAACAAATTAATCACACTTCTGAACTCCCACTTCATGATGGAGCTGTACAACACCTTGAACATAATTTAGTTATACAAAAAGCTGCTACGCAATACATGGTTAGTGATTTAAACAATGCTTACTTTCCATATTTTTTACAGCCATGGGTTATTAATGAATTAAATAAGAACGATAGTTTAACCAAAAATTTTTCTGATGCTTGGATTGAATTAAATAGCGTATAAGAGATACATACCTATCTCTGAATAAAAATTCTTCTTTATATCTTCTTCCTCTTGACGTCTATGAAAAAAAGCTCTTCTTTAGACTTTAAAACCTAAACAAGAGCTCTAAATATTTCTAATTAGTACGTGATGCTCTTTAAAAAGTTAATGGTAACTCATTAACTTTTTCTTTTCCAACGATTGCCGTCGCTGTTATATATAAGCTTACTAATCAATAATCATTTTTTTACTTTTTCTTTCTTCTCTAATTTCTCCAACTTATCCTCTAGTACCAACGTAGTAAATAAAAAATTTTCGTAAAAAATGGAAAATACTTTTGATTGAGCGTGAAATTCTTTTATGATTTTTTTCTTGTTTAGCGGCAAGCAATCATAATCAAAAAAATGATGCATCAACTTTAATGTTGATTTCCAAGAAGTTAATTGTTCTAAATACATTTTTAAATCATCAATATCTTGTTTAGTAATCGTCTTTATTGGTAAGTTATTTTTCGTTAATAAAACTTCCTCTTTTTTTATTTCTTCATTCGCCATAAAACACCTCCTGAATTTTATTATGCGTTTATTGCATAGAAAGCTATATGCGAAAACTGCATACTATAAAATGACCCTGAGGTGATTTTTATGTATTACAGAATTCGCAATCTACGTGAAGATGCTGATCTAAGTCAAGAACAAATCGCTACATTATTAAATATAAGCCAAACTACTTATTCTCGTTACGAAACTGGAAAACTAGATATTCCTACACAAACATTAATAAGCCTAGCTGAATACTATTCTACCAGTGTTGATTACTTATTAAATCTAACACATGAAAAACGTCCCTACCCAAGAGCATAATCATTCTAATTCCATTTTATGCGTTTTTCGCATAAAAAGCAATATGCAAAAAGCGCATAACATAAAATTACTGTGGAGGTGATTTTATGTATGACCGCATTCGAAACTTACGTGAAAATGCTGACTTAAGTCAAGAGAAACTAGCACAACTTTTACATATCAATCAAGCAACCTATTCTCGTTATGAAACGGGTGACTTAGACGTACCTGTTTCCTCTCTTGTTAAATTAGCTGAATTTTATTCCACTAGTGTTGATTATTTAGTCAATCTTACTGATTCTATGGAACCATATACAAAAAAATAGAGCAGAATAGACTTTTCATTTAGAAACTCCTCTGCTCTATTTTAGTTAGTTTACTTCAATATTTTCATCCCATCAGCTTTAAACGATAATGCGATAAAACCATTTGAAACATAAGGATTAACGACTAAGTTTTCAAACTGGACTTTAACATCATTGATTTTATCAATATCTTGTTGTGTAATAATTGGCTTATCACCTAAGACCGTCACACGCATACTCTTATACCTTTTATCTTTCATTAATACTTCGTAGGTATAGCCATCGATCTCGCCCGTACGTTCATTTCTTCCTGTTCTTTCGTTTAATTCATATTTTATTTTTTGTGTCACTTCTACTAATTGTAAATCTTTACCTAATTGATTCACTAAATCAAAATCTTTCATCTTCATTTCTGGCATATTATTTTCCTACTTTCTTAATATATTGATTTCCAGAGAACTTCTTCTCTCTGTGTATTTCGCTTTTTTGCTGAATGACAATTCCTGTCAGTTTATTTGCGACTTCTCGATTGGTGTGAGGATAAAGATGTCCATAAGTTCCTAGCGTTGTCTCAATGTCTTCATGTCCTAACCGATCTCTTACATCTAAAGCATTGATTCCTAATGAAATAAGCAAGCTTGCATGCGAATGACGCAATGCATGAATTTTAATGTGATGAACATTTGCTAAATTAGAATGACGTTTAATTACATGACGCAACGTATGCTTATTAGTCGGTAAACCGTTATACGATAAAATATATTTAGAACCACCATTACTCTCCTGCTTTTCTTTCCATTCTTTTAAAAGCTTGATTAAATCATCATCTAACGCAATCGTTCGAATACTTGCTCTCGTTTTTGGCTCTGTACAATAAAATTCTTGTGCATTTTTATAAAACATTGATTTTTCAATTCGGATTGTTTCATTTTTGAAATCAAGATCAGCCCATTCCAGAGCTTGTGCTTCTCCTAATCGCAAACCTGTCATAAACAAAAAATAGATACTTACATAGGTATACAGCTCATAATAATCAGTCACATCGAATGTGGCTATAACTTTCTGAAATTCATCGAGTGTCCAAAAATCAACTTTTTGCTTTTGTTTTTTAACATTCCCAACAATTTTTGCCGTATTATTTGTAATTAATCCTAACTTAACAGCTAAGTCTAAACTCAATTGAAACAAACCATAGATATTTCGAATATAAGCACTAGAATAATTTTTTGACAATTGATTTTGCCATTTTTTTATAATAGGTGCACTAATATCAGATAGTTTGTATCGATAAAAATAAGGTAAATGTTTATCCATAGAAGAAAGCCGATTATCATAGGTTCGCTTTCTTACCCTTTGTTTATAGTCTGGTAAAAAGTATTCATCCAAAAATTTTTTATACGTCATCGTACTATTTTGACGAATGGCTGTTTTTGAAAAGTCATTCATATATTCGTCATAAGCATGTTTGGCTTCTTTTTGTGTCGAGAAACCTCTTCCCCATTTACGAATTCTTTTTCCCTCTTCATTAAATCCTAAATTTGCGACATAATACCATTTCCCAGATTTTTTATCTTGATAAATATTAGATATTTTAGGCATCGTTTTTTTCTTCCTTTGTTAAATTACTTAAGTTAATACCTAAAAGTTCTTCTACAGACGATACAGGAACCCTTCCTAATCGTTTACTTGAATAGTAAGAAAAGCCTTGTTTCACCATGTGTGCCTTTGCTTTTCGAATAATGTCCGCCGATTGACTGGTACCAAAACCAAGTTCAGTTAATTCTTTTTTTGTTAGTGTAATCAATAAACTTCCTCCATCTTCTCTTTATTGATTACCCAGTCTATGCTATACTTTAAATTGCGAAGTTCAAAGTGGAGCTTGAGACTGGATAATCTTGTCCTTTTTCAAGTTCTCTTTTTTTGTTAATAAATAAATTTCTTCAATTAAATCCTCTCGACCGATATCAACTAAGTGATCCACCACTTTTTTTGTTAATGGTCTTGATAATTCTGCGTCTTGTATTGCCTGCAACATATTCTGTAAATTTCCCAAAGCACCATGATTAGCTAAAAAATCAAAAGCTTTTAAAGTAGATAACCCACCGCCAAATACAAACCATTGTTCTGTGTCTTTTAGTCCTCTAATTTCATATTTTCTAGCTATCTTTAACGGAGCAATGTTTCCTAAATATCGTTCCCAAAAACGAGGAATTTTTGTATGCTCTTCATCGGAATAAAAATTTAGCTCTTGCTTAACAAAACTACGCATTAATTCCTCTAAAGAGTCAGTATTTTTTGAAATCAATTCAACGATGGCTTGGGCTACGTCTCGTTTAAATTCCACTTCAAGTCGCTTCCATGAACCAATTTCTTGAACAGCTCGTTTTTCCTTTTGCGCTGTTTCTAAATCTTTGTCGTATATCCGAAACATAACATCTGACGTTCGCTTTCCGATATACAATGTTTTACTAGTTTTTGTGCCAACTACGTTACTTTCAGTTACATGGAACTTCCTTTTCCTAGACTCATATCGTTTGTTCTTACATAGCTTAATTAATTGCTCCACTTTAAAATAGGGCTGTTTATTTCGATCGTCGAGCGCAATATCTAGACGTTTAACTTTAAAGCGTTGACTAAATTGTGTGACAAGCTGTTGGAAAAACATAACCCAATTACTTTCTAATGAATGAAGTAACCTTTCATACAAACTACACGCATCGCCACTAAAAACCAAATAGCATTCTGTTTCATCATAAGCAGGAAATTCATACGTATAAATTTTCAGCGAACCATAAGAGTAACAAACATCATACTCCTTATATCGAATCTGGGCTTTCTCTACTAAAAAACATTTTTTCTCAATTTTTAAAAGAGATTCTAAAAGTTCTTCAATTGAGCATTGATAAAAAATAACTTGTAACCAATCGATTTTAGCTGTTACATTTTTTTGACTTGTCTTCAATTATCTACCTCTTCTATCAATTACTTTAAGCATAACTAGACGTGCTATAATCCTTATTAAATCAACCATTAAATGAATTTGGAAGATAGTGTTACAGTGCTATTAGTAAGCACTGATTACTCGCTTCGCTCTTCTTGCCATCTTTCCTACTTCCAATCCACCGATTTTTGTCTTTAAAGACAAAATCGTTGTTGAAAGGGAAATCTGTCAAGTTTTCTTTCTCGAAAAAGGTTTGTCTAATTTCCCTCTCTCTAGCTCAATGATACGCTCTTTTAACTGATAATTTTCACGCCTAACTAATACCATTTGCTGATTCATGTCAGTCATTTTAACCGTTAAATCATCTAGTAGCTCGTTCATTTTCCTAATAGATTTTATTAACTTTTCAATGATCTCTCTGTTTTCTACTTCTTTTTCATCTTTCTTTGTTTGGTTCTCAAAAACTTCAACAATCGCTTCCTTTATTGGTCGTCCTCTATTTCGTAATTCAGCAACTTGTCGAAACTTCCCAACATCCGATTCAGAAAATTCATAGATTTTCGTATAACTAGTTTTCCCTACTTGGATGGTTCTTTTTTGGAATGCCACGTTACATAACTCCTCTGCAAACTTTCGCCAGCGATGGAATGTAGATAAGCTATTTAGATCATTGATTTTTGAAATTAACTCTTCTGAATTCATTATTTCTCACCTCGCTTCTTAAAATCTAAACAAATATTAAAGATGATTAATATGTATTATATACTTAAAAATCATTTTTAACACAGTTTTATTATACAATAAAACTTGATTAATACAAATAAAAATTATATAATAATTAAAAATAGTTTTAGGAGGGAGAATTATGATTGAAAATTTTGGAGCGAATATTGCTCGCTTAAGAAAAGAAAAAAATATGACGCAAAAAGAATTAGCCGACAAATTAGGAGTAAATAAACAAACGATATCTAATATAGAGAAAGGTGAAGGATATCCCACTTTTAAAAATCTGGAGAAATTAAGCCAAATTCTAAACGCCAATGCCATTCAATTATTTGGTAAACCCTCAGAAATTGTAGTATCAGATACTCCTCTTATTTTAGATAGGATTGACGAATATCATGATAAAATACGAGATGTCTTACAAGTTGATAAAGTATTTAACACCTTTTACGATACACAAGGGAATCCCAATGAGCATTTTCATAACATTGTCACATTAGCAAATAGTATAAAAACGATTGAGAACGCATATGAACTTGATGAAAAAGATGAATATGTCAATTTAACATCCTTACTTCCTTCAGATGAAGAAATATATAAAATTAACACATTGGCAACTTCTCTTAAATATTTGGATGGGGTTTTTGTTGAAACGAAAATTCCAGACGAAAGAAGTATTTCAGGAGGTTTAAGCAACGGATCTATTGATAAATTAGATATATACGAAGGAAATATTCCATATAATGTTTATCCACCTAGAATTTCACAAATTCTACCTACAGATGAAAAAACAGAAGAAATTCATAGACTTGCTAAAGATTTGAAGTATATCGAAGAACACAAATAGAGGTTTAAAAAATAGTATTTTGTTTATGTACATTGTATATTAATCTTCTTGCATAATAAATTTTTCTTAAAATCATAAAAAGGAATCACGTTATGATAAATGGAATAACAAGGAGTTTATCTGTTAATGAGCAGAGTGCGACAGCAGCAACCAATTCATTTTATGGAGACAACAGTTGAAAACTAACATATGGATATCTCTTTTTTGTAATATAATTTTACAAACAGTTTAAAAGTTAATTTAACTTTATATATTAACAGAAAATATAGTTTGACTTTGATTTCTCATGATAATACACTTAAGGCAACAATATGATGCTAAAAAACAAAGGAGGGATTAGCTGTGGCTACTGCGGATCAAATAAAAAATTTAATTAAAGCTCATCTAGATGGAAACGATGAAAAATTTAAAACTTCTGTATTACAAATAGCCGCTTACGAAGCAAAAAAGAACCACACTACCCTTGCCCGTGATTTAAAAAAAATGGTTGATAAACCTAGAACTTCTCGTCCTAATATTGTTTCGATAAGTCCTAAAAATCCTATGTTGCACATGACCTTTCCTGATAAAAAACTAGCTGACTTAATTGTATCAGACGAAATTAATGAGCGCATTACCAGAATATTATCTGAATACAAAAATAAAAATAAGTTGAGAAGTTATGGTTTAGACAACCGAAGAAAAATATTAATTGAGGGCCCTCCTGGAACTGGCAAAACTTTTACTGCTTCAATAATTGCAGCAGAATTGAATATCCCACTTTATACCATACAAGTTGATAAACTGGTAACAAAATTCATGGGCGAAACCAGCACGAAGTTAAGACAAATTTTTGAATCTATTGAAAATAATACTGGTGTTTATTTTTTTGATGAGTTTGATGCAATAGGAGCAGATAGAAGCCTTGACAATGAAGTTGGAGAAATGAGACGAATTTTAAATTCATTTTTACAATTTATAGAACAGGACTCCTCAGATAGCCTTATTATTGCCGCAACAAATAACCAAAAATTACTAGATCAAGCTTTATTTCGTAGGTTTGACGATGTATTGCATTATTCACTTCCTTCCGCTAGTGAAATTCAGCAAATTTATAAACACAAACTATCTATTTATCAAAAAAACTTTAGAATTTCAACTAAACTTATTGATGCCTCTGCTAGTTTAAGCCAAGCAGAATTACTAAGAATTTGCGATGATGCCATAAAGGAATCTATTTTACAAAGCAAACCAATTACAGAAGCTCACCTAATTAGTTTAGTAACTGAGAGACTTAAAATTTATTCTACTAAGGAGGCCTAAAATTGGCAGTTGAAAAGAAAAATATTTTTTTAAATAATACTAATTCTACATTTGATTATACAAGCCCCAAAGGAATGGGAGGTTTAAGTATCCCTCAGCGTCCAAATTCAAAAAGTCATGGTGAAATGATTCAACAAAAACTTAAAACCGCTTACGAGAGATCAAGTGTCCAAAAGCAAACTGCTGCAATCAAATATAAATCTGGGACATACTTGGAGTTCACCGGCTTATCTGAACATGATTTAGCTTTGAAGAAACTAGAAAATAGAAAAAAAGGGATACGATTACTTAACGTCAAAGAACTACATACAATCGAAGAGAATAAAGAGAAAAAAACTATTAAGGCAACTGTCTATGTTCCAGAAGGTCAAGAAAACTTTTTTGTTGATAGGTTCAATGCTTATATTAACGAAACTACCAAAAAAGGGAAACCTAAAAATAATGACCTAGTTAGTAGTATTGAAGATGTTTCCTTAGCTATTCTTGATTCATTCTGGATAGGTGATTTAAAGACCATGCCAAATGAAGAACCCAAATGGTGTGAAGTTTGGCTTCGATATGAGGGCGACTCAAATGAAGAAAAAATTCAAAATCTTAAAAAGATGGCTGTAGATAATTTTGTTTCATGTTGTCAAGATTTAGGAATACCTATCGAAAAGAACGAAATAATATTTCCAGAAAGAATTGTCAAATTAATTTATGTTAATAAAAAACAACTTCAAGCTCTATTCTCAAGTTGTGATTACATCGCAGAGTTTAGAAGATCACCAGAAAAAATAAATTTTTTCAACAATCTTTCCGGATCAGAACAACAAGATTGGGTGGACGAACTATTAGATAGAACAACTTTTTCTGATAGTAATGCCACTGTATGCGTTTTAGATACTGGGCTTTCTTCAGAGCATCCACTTTTAGCTCCCGCTCTTTTCTCAGAGAACGCTATACAAGCTGTAAATAGTAATTGGGGTAGTTACGATCATAATGGGCACGGAACTGAAATGGCTGGAGTAGCCTTATATAAAGATTTGAGAGAGAAAATAATTTCAGACGATCCACTAACAATAAATCATAAAATTGAATCAGTGAAAATTTTACCTCCCAGTGGAGAAAATGCACGAGAATTATATGGGGCTATTACTAAAAATGCTGTATTGTTATCAGAAATTGAAAATCCAGATGCTTTAAGAACTATATGTATGGCTATTACAACAGCTGAATATAACACAGATGATGGAAGTCCCACGTCTTGGTCTGCAGCACTAGATAACCTAACTTCTGGCGCAGAAGAAAGTGGTAGTAGACGTTTGTTTTTTGTAAGCGGTGGCAATGTTCATCCTATGGAACTAGCAGCCCTCTCCTATCCTAAAATAAATAGTATACGTGGAATAGAGAATCCTGGACAATCTTGGAATGCAATTACCGTAGGAGCTTATTGTGATTCTATTGATATCCATCCAACTGAATTTGCAGGATATGCGCCAGTAGCTGATGTAGGAGAGTTATCCCCCTACAGTTCAACTTCCTTTAGTTGGAAAAAAGATTGGCCAATTAAACCAGAGATTATTCTTGATGGTGGCAACATGATAACTAACGGTTTCGATTTCGATATATGTGAAGACCTATCTATTCTTACAACTAATCGAGATTTTTTAAATAAACCAATGTCTACTATTTGGGGAACAAGTTCAGCTACAGCTCAAGCTTCCTGGATGGCTGCTCAATTGTATAATGAATATCCAAACATGTGGCCAGAAACTGTACGAGCATTGCTTGTCCATTCAGCGAGTTGGACAGCTAAAATGATTGAGCAATTTTGTAAAGAGGATAAAAAAAGTAAAGGGCGAAAACAACTTTTGCGTACTTGTGGATATGGTATTCCCAATTTACAAAAAGCTATGGAATGCGCTAATAATTCAGTCAATCTAGTCATTCAAGAACAAATACAACCATTTACTAAAAATAGCATGAATGAAATGCACATTCATGAGATACCATGGCCAAAAGAAGTCTTAGAATCCCTCGGAGAAGTAGATGCAAAAATTAAAGTTACTCTTTCATACTTTATTGAGCCTGGACCTGGTGAAATAGGTTGGAAAAATAGATACAGATACTCTTCAGCTGGCTTAAGATTTGATGTTATTAATAGTAATGAAACCTTAGAAGATTTTAAGAAAAGAGTAAATATTAAAATGCGTGGTGATGATCCAAAAGATAATGGTGATGGTAGTAGTCGTAATTGGTATCTTGGTACAAGTAATAGGGATGTTGGCTCTATTCATTCTGATTTTTGTTCAGTACCAGCTATAGATTTATGTGATGCAAATTATATTGCTGTTTATCCTGTTATTGGTTGGTGGCGAGAAAGAGGCTATCTCGGAAAGTATAATCAAAAAATGAGATATTCTTTAGTTGTTTCTATAGAAACCCCAGAAAATAATGTAGACTTATACACACCAATTATTACACAAATTGAAAATCAAATAGAAGTTTAATTTTTAGCAATAAATTTGAACGTTATTATGAAATTATCGAGTTTATTGCTTCCTATGAAATTAGAGATGGATAGTTCGAAGGAAATGAATATATTATCGAAAAATTAGATCGTCTAAATCCTTTGATCTTTCCAGCATATGAAATAAGAGGACAAAAATAAATTCTTTTTGCAACTTTTTACTATAAAGATAATCTATTCAAAAATATTCATGTATTGGTAAAATAGCAATATTTTCAAATAGACTAATAGCTTTAAATACTGCAACTACCCCATCAATAACAAGCCAAATTCAAAAAATAGAAAGGTGCTGAAATCCTTTCATATTAACTATTTTCTACCTCACCAACCTCTCTATCATTACATAGTGGGAATAAAGAGCCAATATAATATGAATGGGAGTGCCGTTAAATCAACGTTTTTCAACTTATGAAATGCTTGATTTTCATTAAAAATGATATGGTTCCTTACCAAAATAACTCCCTGCTAAGATGATACTTGGCAGGGAATTTTTTTGTGATTCTGCTTTTTAAAAGATAGACAACTTCACAAACACATATTTTCAATTTATTGATAGAATTGTTCAATTTTATATTTATCTAAGACTGCTTTAACCATCAAAGTTGTTGCCATATCGATTCGAGCATATTCCTGGTCTGCAACAGAAAGATTATTGTTATAACCAACATAGCATTTTTCTTTACTTTCAAAGACTAATTCTTGATGCTTTTCAGCATCACTAAGAATTAATTTTTCAATGGATTCTTTCTGTTGTAGATTTTCAAAAATAGGAATCATGCTCAAATGCTTAGACCAAGTATCATTATCATGATTATTCAATGCTTTTAATAACCACATTAAATTTATTTCTGGTGAGTCTTCAAAATAATAATAGTATGAATTTACATATTCACTTTTTGGATAACTAGCAAATAGCTTAAGAAATGTACTTTTAGGATGTACTGCTATACCTCTAGTTTCATCAATATAATGTGCTGAAAATTCTAAAAGTATCGTTTGATGATACTTTACCCTTAAAATATGCCATGAACTTCTTGCATTAGTATGCATCAAGGCGAAAGGTGGTGTCCTTAAATCTTCATTTTCAGGATCATCATAAAATTCAATTGTATATTCAGGAAATTTTTCATAGTACCATGACATCCCTTCATAACTACTTTTCATTTTTACCCAAGAGTCAGCATCCTTGATATAATTAAATACTCTTTCCTTTGGATAAGGGATTAAGCCAAATCTAAATTCCCATAATTTTTCGATATCCTGAATTTCAGCTTGTTTATTGATCGAAGTATTTTTTGCACCTTTTCGAACATAAATTTGATTAGGCTGTACACTTTGATATTTTTCTTTAAGATAAAAAGGAACCCTTTGAGATTTATGAACGACTAAAATATCTAATTCTGCAC
>JACRYO010000034.1_pt1 | contig 13024 bp, 8 predicted proteins | sample 8023221 | NCBI WGS metagenome assembly JACRYO01 (sample SAMN15823180, study PRJNA655841) | gut metagenome | isolation source: fecal sample D85 from dog with diarrhoea from SPCA | host: Canis lupus familiaris | place: South Africa: Mmabatho, Mahikeng | collected 2019-09 | reverse complement strand
CTTGCTATTTTCACTTAATACCCGTATATTACGAATGAAAAAAGTTTATGAAAAGTTGGAATATTGAATGGAAAAACAAAAAAGGTTAAAAAACAGCCGCTACATCACTGGGTTTGATGGGCTCCGTTCATTAGCTGTGGTTGGTGTTATCTTCTATCACCTTCTGCCAACTAATATGAAAGGCGGCTATTTGGGCGTTCCGATTTTTTTCGTCGTATCTGGTTATCTGATCACGGATCTGCTAAGGCAGGAATGGGAACAAAATGGAAAAATCAATATTTGGCAATTTTATGTCAGAAGAATGAAGAGACTCTATCCGGCACTCGTTTTTATGCTTGTTACAGCTTCGGCTTATATCACCTTGTTCCAGCGAGGATTGTTGAATAATCTTAGAGGAGTTGTCGTCAGCAGCTTACTGTATGTCAACAATTGGTGGCAAATCAATAACGGTTTATCTTATTTCGACCGATTTGCTAATGAATCACCGTTTACACATATCTGGTCTTTAGCGGTAGAAGGTCAAAACTATTTGGTTTGGCCAATCTTGTTTGTATTGTTGATGGTATTTGTTCGTAAAAGAAAATGGATCTTTTATACCGTGTTAGGTACATCTTTCCTCTCTGCGATTTTGATGATGATTTTGTATACACCAGGGGGCGATCCAACTCGTGTTTATTATGGAACGGACACCCGGCTGTTTTCTATATGGTTGGGAAGTGCGCTCGCTTTTGTTTGGCCAAGTACTCGTTTGAAGAAAAACATCCCGAAACAAGCAAAAAGTATCCTGAATATCGCTGGAGGAATCTCACTGCTGGCACTGATTCTTTGCTTCTTCTTTTTAGATGATCATTACAATTTCATCTATTATGGAGGGATGCTCCTAGTGAGTCTCTTATGCGTAGTACTAGTTGCAGTGACAGCACATCCTGGAGCAAGCTTGAATCGTTGGCTGACAAATCCAGTATTTACTTGGATTGGCAAACGAAGCTACGGGATTTATCTGTATCAGTTTCCAGTTATGATTTTTTATGAAGCAAAAGTGACTGATATTGCTGATCATGTTCTGTTCCATACTTTAGTGGAAATTACATTGATTTTAATCATCAGTGAACTTTCTTATCGATATGTGGAACGTCCGCTAGCACGTTTTGACTATGGTCGTACATTCCAAGTGATGAAAGGATGGTTCAGCAAACCGATCATCAGTAAGAGCAAACCATGGGTCGTTCCAGGCACATTACTTGTAGCAATTGCATTCGTTGGTTTCGTTACGGCACCGAAAAATGCTGTAACGGCCGATCAAAAACAATTGCAGGCAAAGATCGCTGAAAGTAAAAAATTAGCAGAAGAAACCAGAAACAATTCAGAAAATACCACTAGTTCAGTTGACCAAGCGGTTCTTGATAAGTATGAGTTGTCTAAGGCCCAAGGAAACAAGGCACAAAAATTAGAGCTAACGGCATTTGGTGATTCAGTTATGCTAGATGCTGCAACTGATCTACAAGAGCTTTATCCAAAAGTAGTGGTAGATGGCGATGTGGGGCGACAATTATACGCCAGTGTACCGTATATTGAAAAATTAAAGGAACAAGATTTATTGAAAGACACTATTCTAATTGGATTAGGAACGAATGGCTCATTCTCTGAAGCTCAGTTTGATAGCGTGATGGATGCAATCGGTGATCGAAAAGTATACTGGGTCAATGTCCGAGTACCGACGAAACGTTGGCAAAATGACGTGAATGCGATGCTTGAACAGATGACGAAAAAATACGACAATATGACGCTGATTGATTGGTATAGCTACAGTAATGACCACAGTGACTGGTTTTATGATGATCAAGTCCATCCAAATCCTGAAGGGATGACACATTACATTCACTTAGTCAGCGAAGCCTTGCTAGGAGGAAGTTCAAGTACGAACAGCAGCGAGACAAACGTATCAGAATAATAGCTACAAAAAACTTCAGGCAAAAACAGTTGTTTTTGCCTGAAGTTTTTTTATCGTGTTTTTAACAGTCATCTATTTTCAGGAAGCAAAACAGTTGAGTGTGTCTTCAAATAATGTTCTTTTTGTTTTCGGGTGAGTTTTTTGAATGCAGCTTCTGCTTTTGTTGCTTCGCTTCTTGAAGAAAATACTTCTGCATGGATCATCTTAACAGGTCTTCTTTTTTGAAGACGTGTATATTTAGCGCCAGTACCATTGTTATGTTCCCCTAGTCTCCTAGAAAGGTCTGTTGTGTACCCACCGTAAAATGTCTGATCTTTACAGAATAATACGTAAAAATAATGTTTATTTGCCATAGAGCATCTCACGAATCTCTGCTGTGTATTCCCCGTCTGCATCGTAAGTGATCAATGGCGGAGCGACTTTGAATCCATCTAATTTACCATCTTTGATTCCTTCAACTAACAAAATATTTGCCTCTTTTCCAGCTTTTGGGTAAACAAATTGGATCCGTTTAGGTGCAATCCGATGATTTTGCATAATTTGGATGATCTCTAAGAATCGTTCAGGTCGATGGACCATAGCGAAACGCCCATTTGTTTTTAGTAACTTACTTGAATTGTCGATCACTTCTTCTAATGTTGTATGGATTTCATGACGGGCGATTGCTAGGTGTTTATTAGGGTTCGTTTTATTTGTTGGCAGCCCTTTGAAATAAGGTGGATTGCAGACGACTAAGTCACAAGAATTATGCCGAACGACGGATAAGCTGTCTTTCAGATCGATGGTGTGGACTGTCATCTGTTCATCTAGATGGTTCAGCGCGATGCTGCGTCTTGCCATGTCTGCTAGGCGAGGCTGAAGTTCGATAGCATCAATAGCTGCTTGAGTTCGTTTGCTTAAAAACAGGCCAACTGCACCATTACCTGCGCAAAGGTCAACAATCTGTCCTTTTTTAGGCACACGAGAGAAATGAGCAAGTAGCACAGCATCTAAAGAAAAAGAAAATACTTGGGAACTTTGGATAATTTTGATATCTTCTGCGTATAATTGGTCGATTCGTTCGTCTTCGTGAAGCATGGATTCCCTCCAAAATGAAAAAAATAGTCGTTTGTATTATACTATTTTTATTAAAAAGAACCAAGGTGGCTTGTCAAACCTCTGTTTTTTATGCATACTATGACCATAAGAAGGGAAAGGAAGAGACTATGTTTTATCGATTTATGCGAGGGGTAGTTCGAGTACTATTAGCTTTAGTCAATGGAAATGCCCGTTATGAGAATAAAGAAGTATTACCGCAAGATGAGAATTACATACTAGTTGCCCCCCATCGTACTTGGTGGGACCCATTATATCTAGCGGTAGCTGCAGCACCGAAGGAATTCAGCTTTATGGCAAAAGAAGAACTGTTCAAAAATCCGGTTCTGCGATTTATATTAACTCGATCCAATGCTTTTCCAGTTAAAAGAGAGAATCCAGGACCAAGTGTCATTAAAACACCTGTAAAGATTTTAAAATCGACAAATTTGAGTTTAATCATGTTCCCCAGTGGGACAAGGCATGCTACAGAACTTAAAGGCGGGATGGCGTTGATTTCCAGAATGTCTAAAGCGAAAATCGTACCAGCCGTATACCAAGGTCCACTGACACTTGGGGATTTGTTCAAACGTAAGAGAGTAACAGTGCGTTTCGGTGAACCAATCGACCTATCAGATATCAAGAAAACGGATAAAGAAGGAATGGCGGAGATCGAACGACGAACACAAGCGGCTTTTGATAAATTGGACAAAGAAGTGAACCCAGATTTCAAATATGAAATCAAAAAAAAATAAAGTGATAAGTTTAGGAGTGGGCGGTCTTTTTGAATCTCCTGTTCTGTTCAGACTTTTCGATGAAAAACGAGGGAGAGACGTCAAGTCTGCCCTCTTTTTGCTTTCCAACGTGCAAAATAGAAGACGGGTGTCATGTAATGGATCAAAGTGTTATAATGATTAGAAGGACATTTTTTGGGGTGATTGGATGCGTTTTTTACATACAGCCGATTGGCATATCGGAAAAAAACTACAAGGTTATGACTTGATTGAAGACCAACGTCATGTATTATCTTCTATACTGAATATCGCGAAAGAAGAAAAAGTAGAGGCAATCGTGATTGCAGGAGACTTATATGATAGGAGTGTGCCCGCTGTCGATGCCGTAGCATTATACAATGAATTGATGGTTGATTGGAATTTAAAGGAAGGGATCCCAATTTTTGCTATATCAGGAAATCACGATAGCAGTACGCGACTTTCAGCTGGTACGCCATGGTTCAGTTATTCGAACTATTTTTTGCGAACGCAGCTAGCAGAAGCTTTCGAACCAGTCGAGTTTAACAACATACAATTTTTCTTTCTTCCTTACTTTGAACCAATTGCAGCCAGATTATATTTTGAAGATGACAGTATCCGCACGATCCAGCAAGCGGTAGCAAAAGTGATAGATAAAATGGAAGAGCTGTTCGATTCAGGGAAAAAACACGTACTGATTAGCCATTTTTTTGTAATGGGAAGTGTAAAATCTGATTCGGAAACGAAAATCGAAGTAGGGGGTCTGGATTCGATCCCAGGCGAACTGCTTGCACCGTTTGATTATGTAGCACTAGGACATTTGCATAATCAAGCTGCTTTAAGGCAAGATAATGCTCGCTACAGTGGCTCGCCGTTGAAATTTTCTCTATCTGAGATCAACCAGAAAAAAGGCGTATGGATCGTTGATCTGGCAACAGACCTAGAGTTGAATTTTAGGGAGATCGAACCACTGCATGATATTGAAGAAATAACAGCAAGTTTTAAAGAATTGTTGGATCCTGCCTTCTATCAGTCCATCAATCGGGAAAATTATATCCATATCTATCTCACGGACAGAACGATTATCCCGAATATGATGAACCAGCTTCGGCAAATATATCCTCGTATTTTGGGGATTGAACGGGCAAACGGCCGAGCAGAACAAACAAAGCGCAAACGAAAAGTACTAGAAATGAAAGATCCTCAAAAATTAGCAGAAGCATTTTTTAGTGAAATGACGGAAGAACAGCTAACGGCAAACCAAGAAAAATGGCTCGGAGAAACGTTGCAAGAAATCATGGAAATGGAATGATCAAGAATGAAACCGAAAAAATTAAAACTTAAAAATTTTGGTCCTTTTATCAATGAGACCGTTGATTTTTCACGATTGACAGAAGCACCGCTTTTTTTGATCAGCGGGAAGACTGGAGCAGGAAAAACGACGATTTTTGATGGGATCACTTTCGCACTTTTTGGTGAAACTTCCGGAAGACTTCGTTCTGGAAAAGAGATGCGTTCCTTGTTTGCTACACCAGAAGAAGAAACAAGCGTGACTTTTTCTTTTGAACATCAGCAGATGAACTATGAAATCGAACGAAAACCAGAACAAGTTTTAGCGAAACGAAAAGGAAACGGAACAAAAAAACAGGCAGCTAAAGTAACGTTGACCATTTTTGATGGGAAAGGAAAAGAAATAAAACAAATCACAAAACGTACAGAAGCAGACCAGTTGATCAGAGAACTGATGAATCTCGATGCGAAACAGTTTTCCCAAATCGTTTTACTGCCCCAAGGAGAATTCCGTAATTTTTTGGTTTCATCAAGCAGTGAGAAAGAGACTGTTTTACGTCATTTGTTCGGTACTCAGCTTTTCCAACAGTTTAATGAGCGATTAAAGGAAAAAGCAAAGCAACAGCAACAAAAACTAGATCATTTAGAGCAAGAACTTCATCTTCTGCAAAAAAGATTTGTTTTAGTCAAAGAAGAAGAAGCAGCAGCAGGGTTTGAAGCCGTTCTTTCCCAATGGACAAACCATCAGGCCATACTAGAAAAACAAATCACTGAAGAAAAAGAAGTTTTAGCAGACTATCAGGAGAAACAGAAACAATTAGAAAATTCCTACTATCGTTTTGAAACCTTGAAAAAAAGCTATGAAGAAAAAGCGACATTACTAAATAAGCAAAAGAAATTAGCCGCTCAAAAAGACGAAATAGAGGAAAAGAAACGATGGATTGGGTATTATGAATTTACACAACGCTTAATTGAACCAATCCAGCACCTGAAAGAAATAAAAGCTGAAAAAATAGAACTGTCACAAAAAAGCAATGAACAAACAAAGAAACTAGCGATGACTACGCAACATTATGAAGAGTGGCAAAAAAATGAAACAGACCGCATACATCGGCAAACAAAAATCAAAGAAGCTGCTCAACAATTGCAAAACAAACAGATGATGGTACCGATTGTCGAAGCCTTGCGTAGTAAAAAACAAGAAGCAGGACAATTAAAACATTCATTAGATAAAGAAGAAACGAACGCCGAAAAGCTACATCAAAAACAGGCTATTTATCAGGAAAGAACTCGATTTCTTCAAGAAATCTTATTAGATCAGGAAAAACTGCAGGAAGATCGTCTTGCTTTTGGACAGTTAAAACATCTAGATGAAAAACAGCAGGAAATAGAACAACAAAAAACAAAAAGCATCGAATCACTCAAACAGATAAGAGAAGAGCTCAAAAAAGCAGCCGAAGAAACAACAAAAAATAATCAGCGATTGAAACAACAGATAGAACAAGCAGAACAGCTGAAAAGCCAATGGGCAAAGCAGCAAATTGCTCGTCTTCAGCTTTTCTTGCGTCCGGGGGAACCATGTCTGGTTTGTGGGTCGACAGAACATCCCGTACAACAATCAAAACATGAACAGCCAAATAAAGAAGATATCTTGAAAGTAGAGCAACAACTGGCAGAAGCTGAGTCAGCTGTAGAAAGAACCCAGCAAATCATTGCCAAAAATGAAGCATATGAAAATAATCTTCAACAGCAATTATCTGATTTAGAACAAAAAATCATGGAAACGAATATACAACTAGCTGGACAAGAAAAACACTTACAACAGGCTTTACAACAGGCATTTCCTGCGATAACAGAACAAACAACAACTGCTCTTACAGTAGTCGAACAATCTTTAGATAAACGAAAAAGCAAGATAGCCAATGCAAGAGCAGAGCTGGAAGAAATAAGCCAACAAGTAGAAAAGCTTGAGCAGCAATTAGCTGACTACAAGCAGCAACAGACAGCAAAAAATAATCAGCTTCAACAACTGCAAGGCGAAATCAAAAGTTTAGAAAAACAATTACAAGATACGGATAGCAACTGTTTAGAAGAAGAGATACGACAACTTGAAAAACAGTTAGAAGAAGACTCAAACCAACTCGCTGCTGAGCAGAAAGCAGGAATGCAATTGTTGCAAGATCTGCATATGCTTCGGACACAACTTGATCTTCAACAGGAACAAATAGAAAAAACAGATGAAAAAATAGAAAAAGAACAGCAAAGAATAGCTGAAAAGCTGGAAAGCCAATCGTATTTTTCAACAACTGAGGAAGTCTGTGCATTCGCACAACAGCAAGCACAATACGAAGAGAACCAGCGCATAATCACTACTTATCATGAAGCACAATTAGTGACAGCTGACCGACTACGTCAATTAGAAAATATCCAGCTGACGGAGATAGTTCCAGATACAAAAGAGATCAGCCAGCAATTGGAAGAGATAAGAGAGATGATCGAAACAAAGCAAGAAAAGATATACAGTTTACAAGAACAAAAAATCAATAACCAGAAAATCTACGATGAATGTCTTTCGATTTATCACGCAAGCCAGACGCAATTAGATGAACTTACGCAATTACAGCAACTTTCGCAAACATTCAACGGAGAAAATCCTAAGAAAACTAGTTTAGAACGGTATGTGCTTCAAGTTTATCTACAAGAAGTGTTACAAGTAGCAAATGATCATCTCCAACGTTTAACGAAAAATCGTTATCAGTTTGAACTAGCGGATACGATCGGCAGTTATCGAGGGAAAACCGGATTAGAAATCAATATCTATGATGATCAGGCAGGCATGTCTCGAAGCGCGCATACGCTGTCTGGCGGTGAAAGTTTTATTGCAGCACTTTCTTTAGCATTAGCCCTTGCGGATGTGATTCAGACACAAGCTGGTGGGGTAGCAATCGATGCATTGTTTATTGATGAAGGTTTTGGGTCATTAGATGAAGAAGCTTTGGAAATGGCGATGGAAGCTTTAGAAACGATTGAAAGTGAAGGAAGAATGATCGGGATCATTAGCCATGTAAGAGAATTGAAAGAACGAGTATTACAGCAAATAAGAATTGATACAGAAGGTAGCGGACAAAGCAAAATACGCTATCAACTTGGATAAAAAGGGAGATTGGTAACTATGAAATGGAGTATTCCGGAAAAAGTCATTGCACGTGGGCGTCAATACTTGCAAGAAGGCCGAGTGTTATCGGTTGTCCCTGACCAAGAAGAAAACGTGTGGCATGCAGAAGTCTTGGGCAGTGAATTGTATATGGTTGATTTGGATGGGACAGCAAAAGAGATAGATTACTGCCAATGTCCATATTGGGAGGAACATAAATATTGTAAGCATACAGTTGCTGTGGAACTTTACTTACGGTCGAAAAATCTATCTCGTATCATGAAAAAAGACCAGCCGATGTTAGAACCGGTAAAAACAACAAGTGAAGGAGAAATCATTGCAAAAGGTTTTTCTCGTCTAAAAATACAAAAAAATCCTCAAGCGGTGCAACCCTTGATTATTGAATACCAAGTAGAAACGATTGAGACAAATCAGTATCATCCAGAGCTTTCTATTTTGGCGCTTTACTTACGTATCGGTTCTTTGGCATCGCCGAAAAAGACATATATCGTAAAAAACATCTATGATTTTTTACAGGCTTACACAGAAAAAGAAACCTACACAGTCAATAAGCAGTATCAGTTTCGTCTAGATAAACGGGCTTTTCAAAAAGAAGATCAAAAAATACTCGCTCATCTTGCAGGAAGTGCCCAAACGCATCAATTATTAGGCACGAATGGCTTGCAAGTCAAAGGGAAACTAGACAAAAGATACCTGCTTCTCCCAGTAGAACAAGCCCGCTTCCTGCTAGAACAGATGAATCAGACGACACGTTTGCATCTGCAAATAAATGGACAAAACGATCAAGGAATCCAATTTTCCGATCAAAACAAGCCTTTATCATTCAAAGTGGAAAAACAGGGAGAAGACTATTTATTGCAAGCATTGAATGATTTTGATTTTTTCTTTATGCATTATCAGTGGGGGCTTATCCAGGGAGTATTCTATTCTCTAACGAAGCATCAACAAACAGTTTATCAAACTTGGAAACAATTGATTCGCCGATTGGAGAAACCAGAAGTAATATTCAAGAAAAAAGAACTACCGGCCTTGTTTAAAGAAATCATTCCTCTTCTTTCGGAGATCGGAGACGTAGTGGTTGCCTCTGAAGTAGAAAAGGAAGTAGCAGATATTCCAGTCGAATTTATTTTCTTTTTTCGAAAAGCCAAAGGAAAAATCCAAGCTCGAGTCGATTTCGTTTATGGCGAAGTCATCTATTCGACCGATCCAAAACATGAGGTCTCGGCCAATCAGGACTTTCAGGTGCTGCGTGACAGAGCTGAAGAAAAACGAGTCCTTGATTTATTCAGGATGTATCGCTACCAGAAAAATGAAACTGGCTATGAGCGTCCATTGCCAAGCGGGGAGGAACTATATGCCTTTTTCCGTACAGAACTATCTGTTTTCCGTCAGTTTGGTGAAGTCAGACTTGGCAGAAAGTTGCGGGAGTTGTATTTAGATGCGCATAAACATCAACCGCAAATCGAAGTAACCGAGACTGGTTCATGGCTTGATATTCGGTTCGACGTATCGGGGATAGAAGAGCAAGAGATTGATCATGTACTGCAAAGCTTGTTGCGAAATGATGCTTTTTATACATTGGAAAATGGACAGGTTCTTTCTTTTGATTCAGAGGAATTCCAACAAACAAGCCAAGTATTGCAACAATTACGGGAGTCAATACGTTCAGAAGAAGGGACGATCCATGTACCTAAGAATCAAGGACTGATCATTCAAAATCAATTGGAAAAAAGCAATGCTACTTTTAGCGAATCGTTTCAAACGATGGTCCAAGATCTCATTCATCCAGAAGGGTATCAGGCGCAACTTCCCAAAGGATTGAATGCAAAGATGAGAGAGTATCAGAAGCAAGGGTTCCGATGGTTGAAGATGTTAGGCCATTATCAGTTTGGCGGTATCTTAGCCGATGAAATGGGACTTGGGAAAACACTGCAGACGATTGCCTTTTTACTTTCGGAAAAAGAAGAACGGGAAAGCTTTTCTGCTTTGATCGTAGCGCCGGCCAGCTTAATCTACAACTGGCAGGCAGAGGTAAAAAAATTCGCTCCTTCTTTGAATATCCAAGTAATCAATGGGAATAAAAAAGAACGGGAAGAATTGCTGGCTAAAGACACAGATATTCGAGTGACCTCTTATGCCAGTTTGAGACAGGATTTAGCTGATTACCAGTCACAAAAAATTGATTATTTGATCCTTGATGAGGCGCAAATGGTCAAAAATAGTAGTACGAAAACTGCTCAAGCATTGAGAGAATTAGCTGTGCCTCAGCGATTTGCATTAAGTGGGACACCAATCGAGAATAATTTAGAAGAATTGTGGTCGTTGTTTGCAACAATCATGCCAGGATTTTTCCCAACCAAAACAAAATTCAGAGAACTTGCCGCAGAAGAAATTGCGCAAATGATCCGACCGTTCATTTTACGGCGAGATAAGCAAACTGTGTTGAAAGACTTACCAGAAAAAACAGAAATGAATCTATATTCTGCACTGACAGAAGAACAAAAGACCGTTTATTTAGCTTACTTGCGTCAAATGCGTGAAGAAATCTCGTCAATGGATTCTGAAGCATTCAAGAAAAACCGGATCGGGATACTAGCAGGTCTGACAAGGTTGCGTCAAATTTGTTGCGATCCTCGTCTGTTTATTGAAGATTACCAAGGCGGTTCTGGCAAACTCGAACAAGTAAAAGATCTATTAGTCGCTGCCAAAGAGAACAAACGCAGAGTTCTGCTGTTTTCTCAATTTACAGGTATGCTTACTATCTTACAAGAAGAGTTAGCCGAGCTGGGGATCTCAACATTTTATTTAAGAGGCAGTACAAAACCGCAAGATCGATTAAGTATGGTAGATGCATTTAATGCAGGCGAAAAAGATGTTTTCCTGATTTCTTTAAAGGCTGGGGGAACGGGACTGAATTTGACAGGAGCAGATACGGTCATCTTGTATGACCTTTGGTGGAACCCTGCAATTGAAGAACAAGCTGCTGGTCGTGCGCATCGAATCGGACAGAAAAATGTGGTAGAAGTGTGGCGTATGATTTCTGAAGGAACGATTGAAGAACGAATGGATTCGCTCCAACAAGAAAAACGCGAACTGTTCCAAAAAGTGATCCAAGGAAATGAAGAACAGCTGACAAAACTGACTGAAGAAGATATCCGCATGATCTTAAGTGTAGGAGAGATTGAGAAGTAAGAGATTCGAAACAATCGTTCAGTAATGGATAAGAAGATCTTTCGAAAAAAGCAGGTGTTTAGTTGATTTAAGAAATAGCAAGGAAGTTGGGTTTCTGTTTTATCCCGATTTCCTTGCTATTATTTTTTGTTTTTATTTATAGGCGTTAAGCAAAGATTGTCTTCATTGTTTCTAACAGCTGATCAAAAGAAGAAATTTCGATATCGCAAATAGGGGTCTGGTCGATTTTGCGTTCTCGATGGTTGAACCAAAGTGCTTGCCAGTCGGCACTTTTTGCACCTAAAACATCATTGTCATAATTGTCGCCAACATATAGAGTCTCTCCTGGAAGCATATGAAATTCTTTCTCAGCAAGCTGAAAAATCTCTTTTTCTGGCTTTTGGAAACCTGTTGCTTGAGAAACCAGCATGTTGTGGGAAGGAATCCAATTGTTCAATTGAAGTTGTTTTAATTTTTTTGTCTGATGGTCAGTCGGTCCATTTGTGATAATTCCTAATGGGACATTTTTTTCCTTCAAGAAGTCAAGTGTTTTTTTGACCTCCTCATGCAAACAGATATTATCAAGTTCTTCCTCGTAAATTTTTTGAAATAGGAGACCTTCTTCTTCTGTGATGTGAGGGTAGTCTAAATCTTTTAGTGATTGGCTGATTCGATGTGCTCGCATATATTCTAGCGTCCACTCTCCTGCCATTACTTTTGGAAAGTTTTCATCACTATGATGACGGAATCGGATATATAGTGGATGCATATCTTCATCTGAAACAAGCGGCACGACTCTTTTTACCGCATTTCGAAATGGCTGCTGCTGATCATACATTGTATCATCAACATCAAACACAACTGATTTAATCAAAATTTTACACGCCTTTCGGTTTTCATTGATTTTTTCACAAATCCTTGACTATTGTAACAGAAAAAATCATCTAAAAAAGCTGATAAATAAAGGTTTTTCTTACTATATTTCTGTTTCCTTGACAGAATAAGGTTTTTAGATTTCAGTTTTTTTCACTAAAAATCATGAAACACGTCAATAGGTTTGATGAACAAATTAATCATTATTGTGTAACTCGGTTGGTTTATTTTAATGCAATCTCTGAGGAATTTTCGAAAGGTTTATTTTTTTAATACAGTCTCAGTATAACTATTCAAACATAAAATAACGTTATTTAGTTTATTTGTTTATAGTAAATTTTATCTAGTAATCATTGCTTTAAAATATTGCGCTTATATAACAGATAAAATAAGCGTTATAATAAAGAACAATATTATCTAAAATGACAAGAAACATTACTATCAAAGAAATAAAAAACATAAAAAATCTTAAGAAATCGGTTTCATCTGTGTTTTTAGATAAAATAATAGTACAGTTTTGTTTGCTGTTTCATTGTCTTCTAAAATTTGAATTAGATTTGAAAACTCTAATTTTTAAATGATGAAAAAAGCAAGAACGCTGGTTTTACTGTATATTAACCTTAGATAACTTTCATTTTTTTAAAAAAATTATGAAAAAAAGGTAGCTATTTAAAAGTTGATTATGTATAATAGAAACAGATGGGAGATTATTATGATCTTCTGTTACAAAAAAGTGAT
>JACRYO010001163.1_pt1 | contig 13331 bp, 10 predicted proteins | sample 8023221 | NCBI WGS metagenome assembly JACRYO01 (sample SAMN15823180, study PRJNA655841) | gut metagenome | isolation source: fecal sample D85 from dog with diarrhoea from SPCA | host: Canis lupus familiaris | place: South Africa: Mmabatho, Mahikeng | collected 2019-09 | reverse complement strand
CTGCAACAGTTGGTACTGCTGCAAGGTTTGTAGCGAGAGGGGCAGCCGTATTTGTATCAGATGTAGCAGTATTCGCGGCTGTGTTCGTAACAGGCACAACAGCAGTATGGGCCACAGGATTCGTATCAGTGGTTACATTTGTTCCTTCATTTACAGTAGTATCTGTGCTTGGATTTACACCTGTACTAGCAGTTGTATTTTCATTCGCAGTAATACCTGTATTTTCAGTTGTATCAGGAGTGACAGTTGGGTTTGCAGCAGCATTGCTAGTAGCACCAGCGCTTACATTCGTATCCGTGCTTGGATCAGCATTTTCATTATCTGCATTTTTATTGGCACTCACACCAGTATTTTCAGTTGCACCATCTGGAACAGCTGAATTTGCATTGTTGGCACTAGCGCTTACATTCGTATCATCACTTGTGCTTGTATCAACGTTTGCCGGAGTGACGGCTGACTGTGCTGTTTCACTAACCGTTGCTTTTTGGCTATCTGTTACAGGTTTCGAATCACTAGGCGTCTGATTGGTAGAATCCGTATTCTCTGTGGAAACCGAAGTTACAATCGGAGTTGCTTGATTCACCTCATCTGCTTGGACATTTCCGGTATTTACAGCCATTACAGCTCCTGAACCTAAAAATAAAATGGCTCCATAGACCCAGTTTTTCTTCTTCTTCCACATTTTAAAACTTTTTTTGACATCTCTTGTTGCCAGCGCATAATTTCTAATTCTCATCATGCTTGATCAGCTCCCTTTGTGTACTAACCTCACTATAATCAAAATAAAATGGAAGTTACGCTCAAAAATAAAGGGACCTTGTCTAATTTTTTGAAATATTTCAAAAATTGTGACTATTAAAAATCAACGCTTTTATCTAGTTTAACCATCACAAGAGTATCAAAAGTTAAAATAAAGACCAGTAATACAGTATGTACGCATCATATCTTATCTGAATCATCTGTTGATACTTCATTAAAAAGTAATTTGATGTGTTGTTTATCAGATAATAAAGCAAATCTATAGAATTTTTCAATGCTAATGTTTAAATTATCAAAGTATTAGAAGCTTTCTGTAGTCACTTGCATAGCGGTTTAAAAAAACATGTCATTAGACTATTCGTTGCCTGATTTTGCACAGAAAACATATAGTCTAATGATAATTTTTTTATTCTCACTTTTATAGTTGCTGACAAACTCATCAAAAAAAACTTTTAATCTGTACTAATCATTACCTCTTAATCGTTATGCGCTTTTTTCTGTCCATAGGTTTGAAATTTTTTTGCCATAAAGCTCATTTCTTCATCTGACAAGATAACGGGTTCACCGATACTCTTCGCTTTCACATAGATCTCTGAACAGTATTCAATTTCTTCAATGACGTTAAAGGCATTTAACAAATCCTTTTCACCTGCTAAAATACCATGATTCGCCAATAAAACAGCTTTTCGGTCTTTCATAGCTTCAGTGGCATTTTTAGCAAGTTCTGGTGTACCAAACGATGCATATTCAGCAACGCGTACAGTCGGGCCTGCCACAGCAATCATATAATGTGTTGCTGGTAATTCCCATCTTAAACAGGCTAAAACAGTTGCATACATCGTATGTGCATGGATCACTGCATCCATATCTTCCCGTGTTTTATACTGCAATAGATGCATTTCCCACTCAGAAGAAGGTTTATTTTTGCCTTCAACCACATTACCGGCTAAGTCTAAAATCACAATATCATCTGGTTTGATTTGATAAAAATCAATTCCGCTAGGTGTGATAGCCATCAATTGATTTTTTCGATCAAAAACGCTTAAATTACCTCCTGTTCCTTTCGTTAGTCCTGCTTCACATATTTTAATCCCGTATTCTACTAAATCTTTTCTCGCCTGTTCCATCAACATAAGATTTACGCTCCTTGCTATCAGTATAAAAATGGATTCTCCATTTGATATACCTAAATATATAATTCAGTTCATTATTGTTCAATCCATATCGAAGTTATTGAGTCTTCTTCATCTCTTTAGTCATTTATGCTTCAAAAAAGTTCAAATTAATTTATATTTCTAACTTACCAACAAAGTCAGTTAAAATCTGCTATTCTATTCGTGTGTTATCTTGCTACTTGGCAAGCATGCTCAATAATAAAATTCGTTTACTATTATTTTTTCTTTCAAAATTTTGCTTTGTTTTACTCGTCTATAATCAGTAGCATAGCATAAAGCCTCTCGGTAGTTAGAAAACTCCTTTTGTACACATTCCCCGTCTAATTTTTCTATCACAACTATATATTGCATGAATAATCACCTCATCATACATCTATGAAGCATGGTCGAAGCATTCTTTACAACATTGATTTATATAAACTAATAATCTCTTTGATTGTCGTATCACGTGGATTTCCAGGGGTACAAACATCGTTATAAGCATCTTGCGCAATTTGTTCAACATCTGCTTCTTTCATGCCTAATTCAGTTAGATTTTGCGGAATTCCTACATCGATCCCTAACTGTTTAACTGCTGCAACTGCTGCATCACGTACGTCTGGCAACGACATTTCATCTGCGTTTTCAATACCCATAGCAATAGCGATTTCCCGATATTTTTCACCTGTTGCTTCTTTATTGTAATCCATGATCAACGGCAATAAAGTAGCACACGCTACCCCATGAGGAGTGTTGTACCACGCAGAAAGTGGATGGGCCATCCCATGAACTAACCCTAGACCAACATTTGAAAAGCCCATTCCAGCAATATATTGACCTAATGCCATCGCTTCACGAGCTGATTGTTTCCCTGCTACAGAATCACGTAATGAGTGACTGATGATTTCAATGGCTTTGATATGCAACATATCACTCATTTCCCAAGCTGCCTTGGTAATAAAGCCTTCAATTGCGTGGGTCAATGCATCCATTCCGGTCGAGGCACAAAGTCCTTTTGGCATCCCCATCATCATGTCACTGTCAATAAAAGCAACAACTGGAATATCATGTGGATCAACACACACAAACTTACGACTATTCGCTTTATCCGTAATGACATAGTTGATCGTCACTTCGGCAGCCGTTCCAGAAGTTGTCGGTACCGCTAAAATTGGTAGCGCCGGTTTTTTAGTGTCGACAACCCCTTCAAGACTAACCACATCTGAAAACTCTGGATTTTCAATGATAACCCCAATAGCTTTTGCTGTATCGATTGGTGAACCACCACCAATGGCTACCAAATAATCTGCAGCAGCTTTTTTTGCTGCTCTAACTCCCGCTTGAACATCTTCAACCGTTGGATTTGGAACAATCCCATCAAAAATTTCATAGTCAAGTCCCGCCTGTTTTAGAACATCGATCACTTTAGTGGCAACTTCAAATTTAATAAGATCTTTGTCGGTTACAACTAAAGCTTTTCTGAAGCCCCGCTTCTTTACTTCAGCAGCTATTTCTTGAATAGCTCCTTTTCCAAAGTATGAGGTTTCATTCAAAATCATTCGATTTACGGTCATTTTTCTTATCTCCTTTATTCAATTACACCTTTTTTTAAAATTAAATTACCATATAGTGCTGTTTCTCCCGTTTGAATGATCGCAGAGCAACTTTTTGAATATTCGTAAAATTTTTGACGTTCCAATTTCTTGATTTTAGCATTCGGGAAAGAGAGAGCGATTTGCTCTTTATACTCTTCCCAAATAACAGGTTTAGTTGTATCCCCTTTGACAACTTCCATCAGAATCGCTTGGTATTCAGAATATGAATCCAAAGGCATTAATTCAAGAATGGCTGCCAAGATTTGCGGAACACTTAATCCATCTGCCCTAATGATCTGATCATTGTTGGTCTCCGCTGGGTAATTCGCATCAGCTAATAAAATTTCATCGCCATGTCCCATCTCCATCAATACTTTTACTAGTTCTGGGGACAATACTTTAGGTATTTTCTTTAACATGTTATCAAGCCTCTCTTTTTTGCCAGTATTCTTCGATATCTTCTAAAGATTTTCCTTTTGTTTCAAGGACATATCGTTTGATATACCAAACTGCAAATAATGACAATGCCGCAAAAAAATAAAAAATATTGATGCCGATTTTTTCTAAAATCACTGGGAAAACTAATGAGAAGATCGCGTTTAGTAAATATTGTGTGAACGTGATAACACCCATTCCTAGTGCTCTGGCTTTTAAAGGTAAAATTTCCGGTACATATGACCAAAATACTGGTCCTAATCCGAACCCAAACATAAAAACATATAGAAAAATAGCTGCAACTGCGATTACTGCATTATCAGCCCAAATGCACAATGCAATCGCTGGTAATACTTGTCCGCCTAAGCTGATCATCAGTAATTTTTTCCGCCCTAAACGATCAATGAAAGGCAAGGATGCTAGTGTCGAAATAACTAAAGCGGTTCCAACACCGAAGTTAGCAATAATACTAGCATGTGCTAATCCTAAATTGTGGAAGATTTCTGGAGCATAATAAACAGCTGCGTTAATACCGGTAAATACTTGAAAGAAGGTTAACACAAACAATAAAATCAAAACTGGACGAAAAGTATGGAATAATTCCGTCAAACCAGCTTCTTGCGTGCCCAGACTATTATTGATATCTCTGATCTCATTTTCCACTTCATCTTCTGAAACACGAACTTTATTCAAAACTTTACGCGCTTTTTCAATCTGTCCATCACGAATCAACCATCGAGGACTTTGTGGACTAACCATCATACCAATCATAAAAATTGCTGATGGAACAACCCCTAGACCTAATGTCCAACGCCAATCATTAGTAGGCAGATTATGCGCACCTACAGCATAAGCTACCAAGATCCCGACATTTACACTTAATTGATAAAGGGAAGACATCAATCCTCGGATATGCTTTGGAGCTAACTCAGATAAGTAAATCAATCCATACATATTGGCGATTCCTGCAGCAATCCCTAAAACAAACCGTCCAATCATCAAAGTTACGGTATTGGGAGCGAAAGCACACCAAATGCTACCTATAATAAAAATAGCCCCACCTAGAATCAATACATTTCTTCTCTCAATTTTCTTTTCAAGTCCTGTGAATACAACGATTGAAGGCAATGCTCCAAAAAGAAGAAAACTTACGATTAGCCCTTTTTCTACCGCATTTAATCCGAAAGCTGTCGTAATTGATGGCAATGCCAGAGAAATGGCCCCTGAATCATAACCATACAGCAATCCCGCAAAACCACCCAAAATAGCGAAAACATAAACAATTGAAGCCGTTTGAGGCTTTTGTACTTCTAGTGAATTTACTTTATTATTCATCAAATCTTTACTCCTTTTCGATTAATCAATTTGACTAATTTTTTCAAAGGTAGATCGTGCCGCTTGGATATCTTTTTTCACTACATTCGGTTCAATTCTTCGACTTACAAATGAATTTTTTAGAACTTCTATTCTATCCTTTTCTTCTATTAGTCCCAAAGCCAATAGCTGACTGATAATATTTCCCATCACACTTGCTTCTACAGGTCCTGTTTGAATGATTTTTTGTGTATAATCTGCCGTTAGATTTACCAATAATTTATTTTGGATTCCGCCACCAAACATGTAAATCGTTTTTATATCATATCCAGTGTTTTCTTCAATTATTTGAATCGTTTTAGCATAGCTTAAGGCCAGGCTCTCATAAATTATTCTTAACAGTTCACCACGACTTTCTGGCAAAGGTTGTTCAGTTTTTTTGATGAAATCAATTACTTTCTGTTCCATACCTCCAGGTGCAGAAAAGGTGGCGTAATTCGGATTAATGTAACTTTTAGCAGGGCCTGCTTCTACAGCTAAATCAACCATGCTATCGAAGCCAACCATCTCTCCTTGATACGACCATTCTTTTTGTAATTCTTGAATAATCCATAAACCCGTAATATTTTTAAGCAGCCGATTACTTCCGCCATAACAACCTTCATTTGTTAATCCAGAAGAGAAAACCGCATCATTCACAACTGGTGCTTTGGTCTGTGCGCCTACAATCGACCACGTGCCACAACTGATGAATGCCGTTTCATTATTATTTTCTTCTCTAACAGGTAATGCTAACACCGCAGCCGCAGTATCATGCCCAACACCTGATACAACCTCAATTTCTGAAGTTAGGCCTAGTTCCTTTTGGATTTGAGGTAATATTTTTCCTAAAACAGTACTCTTTTCCTGAACTTCACCAAACCAAGATCGTTCAAAGCCTAATTTATCGAAAATAAATGAACTAAAATCACGTGTCTGACTATCTAATAACCCACTTGTGGAAGCAATCGTGAATTCATTTACTTTTTTTCCACTAAAAAAATACTCAATCAAGTTAGGCATAAACAATATCTTCCCAATTTCTTCTTTCAAATAAGGATACTCTTGTAAATCAGCAAATAATTGCATGATAGAATCAATCACATCTAGTTGGACACCGGTTTCAAAAAAAATTTCTCTAGAAGAAAATTGTTGCTCAAACAATTCCTTATAGTTGCCAGCTCGTGGATCACGATAGCTATACGGCGTATTGATCACCTTTCCCAGATGATCAATACAACCATAATCTACGCCCCAAGTGTCAACACTCATACTAGCTATTTCTTCCAAATCTTTTTCAGCAATGGATAGACCATATTTGATTTCCTGAAAAATTTTAAGATGGTTCCAATACAAAGAGCCCAGCAAAGCAATTGGTTGATTAGAAAAACGAAATTGCTCTTTCAAGCTGATTTTTTTACCATCAAAGCTGCCAGATATCAATCTGCCCGAACTAGCTCCCAAATCAATAGCGATAACATTTTTTTTGGACATAGTTTTCACTCCTATTACTTATACAATGGGCCAAAAATTTTGCATGCATTAAAATCTGCTGCTTCCAAATTCTCAGTCCCTAGTGATGCCCAAGCCCGTGGACGGAAGATATCTTTTTCTGGAACATTGTGCATATTAACTGGGATACGTAAGATTGAAGCTAAAGTAATTAGATCTGCTCCGATATGTCCATAACTGATCGCACCATGGTTCGCCCCCCAATTATTCATAACATCATAAACCGACTTAAACGCTCCTTTACCAGTCAATTTAGGAACAAAGAATGTTGAAGGCCAACCTGGGTCAGTCCGATCATTCACGGTATTAAATACTTTTTCAGGAAGATCGACAGCGTAACCTTCTGCAATTTGTAATTCTGGTCCTACACCTTTAACTAAATTCAAACGGCACATGGTAACAGGCATACCATTTTTTCCACCTTTTGTTAAATAGTTACTTGAAAAACCACCACCACGGAAATAGCCAATATTTGCTGGGATCCAACGCGTATTTTCAAGGTTTGCTTCAGCTTCTTGTTCTGTTAATTCATAGAATGGCTTGATAGCTGGTTCGCCGTTGATTTTTTCTTCTCCTGTTGCATCTAATGTTTGTGCGCCGGAATTACTCAAATGCAAGAAACCGTTTTCTAAAATTCCTTCTAATTTAACTCCAGAAGTACGTTCAACCGCTTTAGCACTCCAAAAAGTTCGCACATCGGCAAAAATTTGCGGAGTATTCGTCAATAGATGATTGAACAACATTGATGCTCCATTTAATGCATCATTTTCTGTTGCTAATAGATTAGCAGGTCGTAACCCATTCCAATCATATTGAGAATTAAGAATAGCTTCCATATAATCACCATTTGGGAAATGGTCTGTCCATTGACGCTGACCTTGGAATCCGGCAACGATCGCATAATGGCCATCAGCTTCTTCTTTAAATCCTAAATCAGCTAATTTTTCATTTCCTTCCATCAAATCTCGCGTGATCATGGCCATCAACACACATTTTTTTAGTTGCTCTGCTTTGGCTTCATCTGAGAATTTTTCTGGATTATTTTCATTATAGATATCTGGGCCAACTGGAGTGTATTGTTTTGCCCACTCATATGCTTTTTCAAATTCTTCTGGATCGTAGATGCCTTCATCCCAACGACGAATTATTTCACTCATGTCTACGTATTCATTACGCATGCCTAAATATTCTTGGAAGAAGTCTGCATCTACAATAGATCCACCAATCCCCATTGCAACACTACCAATTGATAAATAAGCTTTGTTTCGCATAATTCCTGTAGCAAACGCTGCTTTAGCATAACGGATAATCTTTTCCTTCACGTCTTCTGGAATAGTAGGATCATCTGCATCTTGAACATCTTGTCCATAAATACCAAAGGCAGGAATACCTTTTTGGGTATGCGCAGCTAAAACTGCCGCTAAATATACAGCTCCTGGGCGCTCTGTACCATTTAGACCCCAGATTGCACGGGGAATATCCGCAGTCATGTCCATCGTTTCACTCCCATAACACCAACAAGGAGTAACCGTTAAAGTACCACACACATTTTCTTTATCGAATTTTTCTTTTGCTTGAGCAGCCTCACGTACACCGCCAATCGTTGTATCAGCAATAACTGTCTTTACTGGTGTACCATCAGGATATTTCAACGTTTCTTCAATTAATTTCGCAGCAGACTTTGCCATTTGCATGGTTTGCTCTTCTAAAGATTCTCGGATACCTTTGCGACGGCCATCAATTGTAGGACGTATTCCTAATTTTGGATAATCAAACTTCAACATAATCAAACTCCTCCATTTATTTTTATTCTATTTCTTAAGTACACAAGGATTATAAAGCGTTTTCAACACACTGTTCAATAGAGTCCAAAGTTTATGGTTTTCTTTCACTACTTTGCCTTTTTAATGTTCAAATTATTCCAAAATTGTTTAAACAGGCTAATATAAAACCTCAACTTCCTTAGATTGTAGAAGTTCTCCCATTTTTTTGGGTAATGGTTTATCCGTAATTAAGTAATCAATTTGTTCTTGTCCGCACATTCTAAAATAATCTTTTTTGTTAACTTTTGATGAATCACAAAGTAAAACAACTTCTTCAGAAAGTTCCATCATTTTTCTTTTTAAAAACGATTGGTCCTCACTTGCCATATATACCCCATTTTCATCAAAACCCGTACAAGAAATAAACGTTAGATCAGCATGAAAATTATTTAAATAGTTGATTGCTGTTTCTCCCAAAATGGAACCTGATAGATTTCTAAGACGTCCTCCACAAATAAATGTTTCTATGTGTGGGTTTTCAACTAATAATGAAGCGAGATGAATTCCATTTGTGATAATAATCAAGTTGTCGCATTTAGTTAAATAGGGCCAAAGTTGAATACATGTGCTACTTGAATCAACAAATAAAGCTTGATTATTTCCAATAAAATCCCCTGCTATTTTTGCTATCTTTTTTTTCTCCTGTTCATGCTCATTTGCCCTAACATTGTACCCAAATTCAATATTCGTATCCTTAACTAATTCTACCTGTCCAAAATGTCGGATGATTTTCCGTTCTTTTTCAAGTTCTATCAGATCTCGCCTTAAAGTGGAACGACTTACAAATGTCAATTTCTCTAATTCTTTTATATCCACTAGTTTTTTTGACTGATAACCTTTAACAATTCTGTCATTCGTTCTTTTTGGTACATTATTTTCACTCCTATTTTTTTATTTTGTTCATTCAAATTGTCGAAATTGGATCAACGATCAAGCAGTATTCATTATAGAAATATCAGGATTGCATGGCGTATTAAAGATAGCGCATCATGGTGGAAAGTTTAAGGAAAAGTGGGTTGCTACAAGCTCAGTCATAATTCAATATACATCAAGATTCTTTGAAATCAACTTTAAATTTCTATCGGTAGCCCGACAAATTTTTACATATTTCGCCTGTTTTTAACACAATTAGGTACATATTTTTTAGATAAAAATACTACTCCACTAAAGTTTCACATGTATAAATCTTGAGTGATTATTTTTGTACCAATTGTATTTGCTTTAAATCTCGAAGAAAGACTTCTCTACCCTCGTTTCAGAATACAGTTCAAGATAACTTTCTTGCCACATAAATCATCAATGCACAGAGTTATTTTAATTACTATTACCTTAAGACCAACAACAACTTCTGTTTCTTGATGAAGGATCATAAATCATAACACCTCCATTTAACAGTACCGTTCCCTCTTTCCGATATTATTTATATTTTTTATTTTTAGATACTCTTTGTATTAAAAAGATGATAGAATTATTATAGGATCAATTGTATGAGCATTTAAGTATTATTATTGCCTATTAAATAACCTCTATTATCTCTAGTGGGTTAGCAATAACACCCTAGTCCTATCCAATTGATTACTGGACTCTAGCCCTAATTTAGACGGAGTAAATTCCACTATCTAAAACGCTTCAATATGTAAAAAAATATCTTTACCGCAATCTTCTAGAATATAAATTAAGGAAAGATATTAACTTTTTATCATTTGTGAAAAATGGTTCATAATCATGAATATTTTTCATTTATTGAGGATACAAAAAAGTAATTTAAGAAAAGTATGGAAGGAACTATTCGATTTTGTTGGTAATTAATTAAGTATTTTGAATAGTACCTCTCTTATTTGCGTCCATAAAATGGGTTATATTATTTTTCACAAAGTGTTATCTAAGGTTTATTTTAATAACTCAATGATTGCTTATCTACACTAATAAAAACTGATATTATCTACGAGAAATTAGTTTATAGACTAATCTATGTGGGCTTTTGAAAATTTTTATAAGCTTTCGGTTGGAGGCTTTTGAATTTTTGAATAATTAAGTATTGAATTTTTTGACTTTGTGGGGAAAGTCGCAATATAAATTGAATACTTTTTATTAATGGCGACTATCACTGCCTGCCGTAAGTGAGAGTACCAACTTTATTTATCAAATCATATTTTCAATAAGGAGGAGTAAATGAGTACATTTTTAATTTTAGTTGGATTTTTGGGGGTTATTTTTGGAGTATTTTCTTTAACATATACTTTTTTTTCTAAGAAAATACGTTCAAAGAAAAAGATTGGTATTGGGATTTTAGCAGCTTTTATAATTATGATAGTAGGTGGTACTCTTGCCCCACCTATCCAAGCAGACATAAATAAAAAAACTAATGATTCATCGCCTAGTATATCCGCCTCTTCCGACAGCCGAGAAAAAGATGTAAAAAAAGATAAAGAAGAAGTTAAAAAGAAAAAAATTGGAGAACAAAAGGCTAAAGAAAAAACTAAGAAGGAACATAAAGCTAAGAAAAAAGCTAAGAAAAAGCAAAAAGAGAAACAAAAAACTAGCGAAACTAAGAAAAAACAAAAAGAGAAGCAAAAAGCTAAAGAAGCTAAGAAAAAACAAAAAGAAGAAGCTAAACTCAAAGCAGATCAAGAAGCAAAAAAACAAGAAGAAATTAGGCAAAAAACCTCAACAGCTAAAACTATTCTAGCACAAGCTGAAGCAGAGCCAACTAGAGATAATTACAATGCAGCATTGTCAGCTATTCAATCTATACCTGAGGAAAACCAAGAATTATTGAATCGCTTAGCCAGTGTTGATTCAACCATAAAATCTAATGAGGCAGCTGAAGCAGAGCGACAAAAGCAACAAGCAGAAGCTCAGAGACAAGCAGATGAAGCTCAACGTCAGGCTCAAGAGCAGCAAGCTGCACAACAAACTAATTCATACGCTGCTGACGGACAATGGGCTGTTGCTACAAACGGTATGGTTTTCGCTCGTCCAGATAGTGGAAAATATTATTCTCGCGTTACAAATCCAAATAATTATCAATATATGAGCCAAATAGATGCTGATAATGCTGGGTATAGTCGTGCTCCTCAAGGAAATCAATACGCTCGGCCATAGTTTAATAGTGTTATGTTGATTCTATAATAGTTGGTGTTGTTACTCTTATAAGTAGCAATGCCAATTATTTTTTTATATCAAAAAGACATCTGGTTATCCTATAATTAGATTGCCAAACTAAATTACAGGAGAAAACCAGATATCTAACATCAAAAACATCAAAATTTAATAGAAAGCCTAGACAAAATCATCAAACAAATACTAGATATCAAGGATTCGAATATCTTTTTCCCTAAAGATACAATGAGTAAACAAAAGGTCTTCGGCTGGATGTGTAACAATCTACCATCCAAATTGTGGGTTTGGTTTTGTGGCTCTCTATTCTTTAAAAAGCTAGATTCACCCACTTCCTTATCAATCTTCAAGGGACTTTGAAAAAATTTTTGCTGATTCTATTAAGTGATCACCTAGTTTTTCTTGATAATTCAAGCAAAGTGCACATTTAGTCATTCTTACAAATACAAAAATAGTACTTCAAGTAATTATATTAAGATCAAGTCGCTCCTCTATGTGATATAATGTTAATTACCTTGGCAGGGGCAAATCATATTTGTCACGAGCAGTGAGCTATAATATAGCTTGCTGTTTTTTTAATGTCATTCCAATGATAAATATCCTTTTGTAGCCCCTTCCCCACTTCTTTATACTTTATGCTTAGCAATAAATTCATCGATATCTTTGATGTCATATTTTGGGTGGCTATTTTCGCCAAAAATAATTACTTTCAATCCTGCTTTTACCCATTCATTGATCCTTCCTGCTGAAGTACCTGTATACTTGACCGCTTCTTTTTCATTCAAGTAGCGTTTAGGAACATATCCTATAAGAAATGAATCTAAATCATTTTTATTGATAAATTTATCATCCATATTGATTTCTCCTTACATAATTTATAGTTAATCTAAAATATTAGAACCATGAAACAAAAAACAATAATGTTCGAAACGAGCACATACAATCATATTGAGTATTTAAAATAGATGCTTCATTTTCAAACAAATTCACACCATATTGGAGCATATAACTCATCTGCAAAGATAGAAATTTCAAGATATAACATTAAGAGACGAAAGAACTTCAAGTCAAAATAGAAATCCATTCCAATAGGCTACATGGTATAATTGAACTACCCAAAACCGAGAGGAGAACACCATGAAAAAAATAGTTTCATTCTGTATAATCGGAGGCTCAATAATTTTTTTAGCAAGTTGTGGCAATAATAACAATAGCAGTCATAGTTCTAGCACCTCGTCTTCATCTGTGGCTCTATCTTCTTCAGATTCTAATAAATCAATAACTATGTCTTCCTCCTCTACTCCCACAGGCACGGACACTACTAGCACAGAAACCGGAAGCTTGACATCCTCTAATAACCAGTCTATCGGTAGTACTGAATCTGGAAGCTTAGCATCGTCTAATAGTCAAACCACCAATAGCCTTGAAAGCGACTATTATCAAGCTATAAAAGATGCATGGAATAAACAGAGCAAGTACATTAGTTCTATAGAAGATCCCCAAGTAAAACAATCTGTTCAAACACCAAATAGTGCTGCAACTGCGGAGGCAACAAAACTACAAATGGAACATCCAGAAGA
>JACRYO010002367.1_pt1 | contig 13386 bp, 13 predicted proteins | sample 8023221 | NCBI WGS metagenome assembly JACRYO01 (sample SAMN15823180, study PRJNA655841) | gut metagenome | isolation source: fecal sample D85 from dog with diarrhoea from SPCA | host: Canis lupus familiaris | place: South Africa: Mmabatho, Mahikeng | collected 2019-09 | reverse complement strand
AAGAAAACGATTTTCTTATTGTCAGATGCGAATGTTTGTTCCATAATAAAGAAGTCTGAAAAAAGGCAGAGATAACGGAGGGAGAAGCAATGAAAACAGTCATTCTAGCTGAAAAGCCTTCTCAAGCAAAAGCATATGCTGAAACGTTCAAGCAAAGGAAACGTCATCCAGGGTATTATGAAATCGCTGATCCTTTGTTCACTGGTGAAGTTACGATCACTTATGGATTCGGTCATCTAGTCGATATGTTGCCTCCTGGTGCTTACGAAGAGCGTTGGGCGAAATGGTCTTTGACGAACTTACCGATTTTCCCCGAGGAATTTCGCTACGAAGTACCTGCGGATAAACGTGAGCAATTCTCAATCGTAAAAAGAGAGCTTCAATCTGCAGATACGATCATCATTGCAACTGATGGGGATCGTGAAGGAGAAGCAATTGCTTGGTCGATCATCATACAGGCAAAAGCATTCACGAAAGAAAAGAAATACCTTCGTCTATGGATCAATTCGCTGGAAAAAGAAGCGATTTATGAAGGATTCAAGCAACTTAGACCGGGGGAGCATTATTTCTCTAAATATAAAGAAGCAAAAGCAAGACAAAATGCGGATTGGCTGATTGGTATGAATGGCAGTCCTTTATATAGCTTGTTACTGCAACAAAAAGGGATCGATGGCAGTTTTTCTTTAGGGCGTGTCCAAACCCCAACGCTTTATATGATCTATCAACTTCAAGAAGCGATCAGAAACTTCAAAAAAGAACCTTATTTTGAAAGTGAAGCGAAAATCGTTTCTAAAAATGGCCGATTCATTGGGAAGATGGACCCGAAGAAAAGCTTCAAGACATCAGAAGAGTTAGTGAAAGAAATCGAACGGTTAGGGGCACATCTAGGGAAACAGCCTGGGAAAATCTTAGACGTATCAAAAAAAGAGAAACAGCTCAGCAGTCCACGTTTATTTTCTCTATCAAGTTTGCAGTCGAAAATGAATCAGTTGATGAAAGCAAGCGCAAAAGCGACTCTCGATGCTGTCCAAGGATTATATGAAAGCAAATTTTTAAGTTATCCTAGAACAGATTCTTTTTACATCACAGAAAATGAACACCAGTATTTAGTAAGAAACCTTGCCAAGTACAAAACATTTTTAGGTATCGAAAATGTTCCAACGCCCGATACTTATGCGAAGAAAAGGTATGTTGATGCGAAGAAAGTGCAAGAACACCATGCAATCATTCCAACAAAGACGATTCCTTCAAAGGAACGTTTCGCTAAATTATCTCGTTTGCAACAAGCAATCTATCTTCAAGTCGTACGAACTACGATCGCCATGTTTGCTGAAAATTACATCTATGAAGAGACAGTTATTCAGACAGGCGTAGAAAATTTACGATTGAAAAGTACTGGTAGAATTCCTGTCAAAAAAGGGTGGCAGGCTATTTTAGAAACAAAAAATAAAAAGAAAGATCTCCAACAATTGCCAGTAGTTGAAAAAGATGAAGTCGTTGAAGTTGATTTGGCGAGTATCGAAAAAGAAACACAACCGCCTAAACCTTACAACGAAGGTACGCTGATCACTGCCATGAAAACAGCGGGAAAAACGCTGGATGACGAAGAGGCACAAGAAATATTGAAAGAAGTAGAGGGGATCGGTACAGAGGCCACCCGAGCCAATATCATCGAAAACTTAAAGCAGCGTCACTATATCGAAGTCAACAAGAATGAAATCACGGTGACTGCCAAAGGGATTACCTTGTGCAAAGCTGTAACAGATGAGCCGCTATTGACCAGTGCAGAGATGACAGCCCGTTGGGAAGGTTATCTCAGAAAAATCGGAAATCGCGAAGGAACTCCAGAAGTATTCCTTGAAAATATCAAAAAATTCATTCTTCATTTATTGGAATCTGTTCCAAAACAAATCGAAAAAGTCGACTTGTCTAAAGAAATCACTGGCACAAGACAAATCAAAGCAATGGAGAAGAAAAATGATCAATTGGGACATTGTCCTAAGTGCAAACAAGGGATCATCATGTTGTATCCTAAAGTGGCAACTTGTACAAATCCAGCTTGCGAATTTAAACTATGGCCAACGATCGCGAAAAAGAAATTGACTAAAACAAATTTGCGAGAGTTATTGTCTAAAGGGAAAACTAGCAAAGTCATCAAAGGTTTTACAGGAAAAAAAGGCAAATTTGATGCTGTGTTAGTGTTGAAAGATGATCTCACGATCGGTTTTTCATTTCCCTGGATGGACAAAACAGCAGACACAAAAAAAGAGTCTTAAAGTGATTCACATTCAGATAGTACGTAAAAGCCGCACTACCAATACACGAGCAAATAAAATCATTAGGGAAATAAGGAGTTTTACCATTTGAAAAAAGTTCATTCATTTTTAAACTATTTTATGGGAGCAATCATGATCGTTGCTATCTATCAAGCATTACTTAAATACCCAGAGTATGGGACAAAATTATTGTCGATCAAACAAGATCCTACAGCTTATTCTCCAACATTGATTTTATCTACTTTGACAGCAATAGCAAAAGGCGCTACTTATTTTTTACACAAGACAAGTAGTATGCTGAAACGTAAAAAACAACGTAAACAATTGATCATGGTGGTTATCGCGATGGTCATCATCTATTTCTTACCTGTTCTGACACAACTGTTTCATCAATACATCTGATCATTGATTTGAGGTCGAGACAAAAGTCGTTTAGGTTTGAGAAATTGGAGATAAAACCGGCTCTTTGCCAAATGATGTTGATAAAGAGAAATCTTAGAATTATTTGGACAGAACAGAAAGAAGAAACCTTCTTACTGTTCTGTTTATTTGGGCTCTTTGTCAAATCGTGTTGGTGGGACAAACAGTTAAGGAAAATTATCAACAGATAACTGGGAGAACTGCGAAAAAGAAATAATCTTGAATCGTTCATTCTTGTCAAAATGAGTCGATTTTCTAATTGTTTACTTGCTATAGCAATAGATTTGGGAGATAAAATGCATACCCTCCGTTGATACTCAAGTTTCCATCTTTTATTCAGAAAGTTGGTAGAGAGATCAAAATTTTTATCACTTTTTGCGCATTTTATAGTTGACTCTAATATAAGCTAAAATCTATTTTTTGACGTACGCTATAATTGGTTTACGAACAATTGTAAAAAGGGGAGGGTGAAGTATGGAAGTTATTTCTCCAACAAATGCGAGAAAAAATCTTTATGAAATCATCAAGCATGTTGTGTCAGACAGCCTATTGAAATTTCTAGTACAAAAGATGGCGAAAGTGTTGTTATGATTAGCAAAAGTGACTGGAACTCCTTACAAGAAACAATTTACTTACAGAATGCGGGTGTTTTAGATCAAATCCATCACTTTGAAAATGAAGAAAGTGAAGATTTGGGTGAAATTGATTGGGATACAATATAAAAATTAATAAGAATGCCGGAAAGACTTGCCCAAACTGAAAGGTGCCAATTTGAATGACAAGTTTGATGAGCTAATTACAGTCATTAGAGAAAACCCTTATCAGAATCCACCACCTTATGAAAGTTAATGGGGTTACTTTATTATTCGAGACGCATAAATATTAAATATCGTTTAGTTTATAGCGTAGAGGATCAAAATAAAACAATTACTATTGTTTCTGTATGGTCTCACTATGAACGCGGGTTTTAAGTTGTAATTTTATTTACTACAGAAATAGTTAGAATTATAAAAAACGAAAAGGCAAAATGCAGTTTCCGATTCTTCGAGTAGGGACTGTTTTTTGCTTTTTTTTATATTCGAAAAGTTGTTATTATCTTTTTAATATTTCCTCAGGTTATACGGTTATCCGTTGTGTTGATTTACAGTAGTGATCCATGCAAGCTCATCACACTCGTATGTTCGGAAGCATTTGTATTTTTTGCGTATGTTTAAGTGTATGCAGTACTGAAATCTAAATCCACGAGTTATGGCTTTTGCATGTTACTTTTTCTTCTTTTGAGTGATGAATCCCGCAAAAAAGAGCAATCTCTCTAATGGAAATTGCTCATCCGTATGGCTGATCGTTTTTTTAATTTCAGAGATCAACCTAAAATTGTTTATTTCAATGACGAGGAACCTGTTCTGTCCAATTATAAAATTGTGTCTTGTCTGAAAAATCTGCCATATATAGTCCATTTAAACCAGCTTTTTTTCCAATGGCACTCAGACTTATAACGATTTTTTCTTCTTCTGGTGGGAAATAGATTTTTCCTTTGATTGCAGTACTGCGAATATATTGGACGAGTCTGTTAATCAAAGCTTCTGGATTTTTTGTCGTTCTCAATTTCTTTGATACTTCTAGCAATACATCAGTGATATCCAGCATCTCTGGTGTCTGATCTTTGCGTTCTCTCAAAAGGGAGTATAAATCTACAATATCCTTTAATGCTTTGTTTTCAATGGAACTCATTTTAGGTCACCTCTTATTAGAATAACTAAAGACTAGCACTCGAAGTAGAAACTGTCAAAGAATATATCGAACTAGGATAACGCTTGCATGGTCTAAAAAGAGCAACTATGAAACACATAAAAAAACATAAAAAAATTTGCAACAAAAGATCAAGAAGGAATGATTTAAAAAAGGATTGCATCTTACATATAAATCAGAAAAAGCACTCTTGGTTTTAATAGAGGGATGAACATGATGCTAACCCCTCCTCGGCGAAACTTTAAAAATTGGTCTTTTATCTGGATGTAGCTTTGATTTAGTAATAGGTCTTTAGAAATAATCACTCGAGTTATTTAAATATAGAAAATAAGTAGGATGGACTTGTTTTTTTCATACCTAATAATGTTTCCATCCTTTCCACATTGTATTGCTAAATCGTTATTTTTATGTTGGAATAGAAGAGATAGAAGGAAGAGTTTGTAGCTTGATGTTCTACTATAACAATAAACTAAGTTGGAGGTGGACTTGATCAGAAGGATTAAACAAAAAAGAATCAATGTTCGAAGACTTCTAGGCATATTAGGCTCGTATCTCGTTGCTTTTTTACTTCCATTTTTATCTGTTTCGTGGATCTGGTATATTACAGCAACGGAAAGTACAGAACAACAAGTGCGCTTGATGGCAAAAAATCAGATGATGCAGATCAATTACTCGCTTGAGAGCAACTTTTTGAAGTTGGCACATCTCACGGAGCGGATCACTGACAATCGCCAACTCGCTTTAAGTTCGTTGGATCATCCGTATTATATCAAAGAAGGTAAATCAATATTACATACATACAAAATAACTAGTGAATTAGTTGAGGAAGTCTATCTCTATTATCGGAATGACCGCCCCGAGATGCTTTACTCCTCATCAGGAAATTACTCGCTGGAACTGTTTCTTAGAAAAACAGTTAAGAACGATCATCAGCTAGAAAAGAGACTACAAGAACAATTGGCTACGACTGATGCCAAGTTTATCACTATTGCTTCTGATGAGGAATTGCCATCTTCTTCCTATCTGTATGTTGTTCCAATACAAAACAAGGAAGGTACCGTACATAGTATCGCAATCTACGAAATCAAAAAGAACACTCTTACTAAAGTACTCGATGCGTATAGTCCTGCTAGTACAAATCTAAACTATATCATCGATGAAAGCTATCAATTAGTGACAAAGACGAAAAGTGAGGAGCTGAATACTTTTCTCAGTACGCCTTATTCCGTAGAGAAACTAATGACAAAAGAAAATGTGAAGATCAAGCAAAAACGATATCTTATCCAAAGTTTGAAGAATCCTTATTTGAATCTCTCGCTCCTTTCTCTTGTCGATCCAACATCGGCATTGCTTACGATCGAACGAGTTCAGACCAAAATGATTGTTTTGATCTTAGTGATTTTGTTTATGGGGTTAGTGATCGTCGTTTTATTTAGCATGCGTAACTTGCGTCCTATTCAAAAAATCGAGTACTTAGCACAGCAATTTCAAGAAGACCCCACACTTACGGTTTCTTCACTTAAAGAAGTCTCTGATACATTAGCAAAATTTCTCATTGCACACCAAAAATTGACTATTCAGAATCAGCTACAGATCCCATATGCAAGGGAGCAAGTTTTCCAGCGCTTGCTTAACAGTCAATTAGTGATCGATTCCGAATTGGAGCAGTTATTGACAGCTGTCCATATCAACTTTTCGACGGAGTATTATTTTATTGCAACGATTGATCTCAAACAGTTGGATCAATCGAAAGAACGAATAAATAATCATTGGGCTGAAGCAATCACAAAGAACTATTGTGCTTATGGAGTCGAGAATATAGAAAATCAGACCTTTGTTTTCGCGATTGGGTGTACATCTCTTGACGAGCAGGTTGAACTCTTCCAAATGATTACCGAAAGATGTTCTCAACCTATTCGGATCGGGGTTGGCTCTATCGTTCATAGTCTCGGTCAGTTAAATCGTTCCTATATTGAATCGCGAGCAGCGCTACGTTATCCGAATGTGAAAGGAACAATCCGTTACTATTCAGAACTAACTACTAAAGAGAATGCTTTGAGTATCGAGTATCCTAGTGATCTACGTTTAAAATTAGTGAACTATCTTGAAAATGGAGAGTTTGATCACGTTTTAGAAACAATCAGAGAACTGATATCTTATGGAGAACTGAACTTGAAATCAGAAAATCTGCAAAAGTTATATGGATACTATCTACTTAATACGATCCTCCAAATAGGAAATGAACTCATCGGTAAAGGGATTTTCCATCACTTGGAAGAATTGCCTGATTTTTCTAGTTTGATCGAACTTGAAAACTTTTTAAACGAACTAGCAGAACGAATTTGTAAAAAAATGGGCGAGATACCAAAAAAACAACCGGAATGTTTGGAAGAACAAATCTTGGCCTATCTACAGCAGAATTTCCAATCGGCACAGCTTAGTTTAGAATCAACAGCTACAGATTTTTCTGTTTCAGTTTCCTTTGTCAGTCGCTCGATCCGCAAAGAAAGTGGACTGACTTTTTCAAAATATATCCAAATGTTGCGCTTTAGAAAAATAAAACAAGAATTGGCAGAAACTGAGTTGCCCATCAAGGTGATCATCCAACAGAATGGGTATTATGATATCTCTAATTTTACAAGAAAATTCCGACAAATCGTCGGGATGACACCAGGTAAATATCGAGAAATGAACCGTGAATAAGTGGTGTTTGCTCTATTTGAACATGAAAACAAAAAGCAGCTTTCTATGGATTGACGTCCTTGAGTAGGACAGTCTAACCCTGGAAAGCTGTTTTTTAGTCGATCTGTTCGATATTGGTAATGATGGCATCAGTGATTTTCCATTCACCTGCTTCAATCATAAACGTGTAATGGATTTGAGCGATATGGTTTTGATAATGGGTTGTTCCTTGATTATTCGTTCGCTGGAATGCTTCAACAAACAAAGAATCTGGCCGTTGCTCAAGTACCTTAAAAGCTATCAGCTCGTGTTCTAGATCATAAGAATCAATACTTGATAGTTCTTTTTTTGTGTCTGCCTGCGCTTTGTCAGACAAAGTAGCCAGATAAGCTTCAAGGTTTTTTTCAGTGGCTGCGGCTAAATTCTTTTTTACTAAGTCGAGACAATTTTGGGCACTTTCTTTATCCGTGATCTTTCCTGAAAGTGTAGCAGTTGTTTGCCTATTTGATATTGTATCTTGGTGATCATTACCTAGCCAAATGAAAAACAAAAAGAAAGAAATGAGTAAAAAAATAAAAATTCGAATCATTTTGTACATGTCTTGTTCCTCGCAAGGTTCTCTCCACGTTGCATCGCCTGAAAAGTAAAAAAGCCGATTGGAAACAAAAATAATGGGATAGCTAAGAAACAGAATAAAGGACACCAGAATACAAGTGCTGAGGTGAGGATACTACTGACAACCATCGCTAATGTTTGGAAAGGATTTAAGAACATCAAGAGAAATACACGTATGAAGTATTGGCTAAATGTTAGCTGGTATCGTAGAAAGACAGGCAGAAGATAGAATCCTGCCAGAATGAACAGACATAAAAAGAGCAATAAACTCAGATGAACGAATGAATGGCACAGAAAGTGTGCAGCTATTCGTAGATCGAACCAAAGAAAAAGCAAGATGCTGCTGTAGAAGAATCCTAATCGATTGATTGCCTTGAACTGACGGTTAGTCGTTTTTTTATACCATGATGCCAATTCTTGAGGCACTTCTTTGTTCGTAAAAAGGAATAGAAAAACCTGAAAGATGGTAGCAGTCGCTGGAAAGAATCCAAAAATGATCCCGCCTTTCAAGAGAGTCAGTAGCCAGAAAAACTGTAGTTTAAGCAAAAGTATCAGGAATGTTCCCAAACGATAAGATAGGTCATAAAAGGCGTTAGATGTAGGCATAAGATCCTCCTTGCTACGTTTATTTACTAAAAAGATACTATGAAAAAATTGCGAATACCATGGTATTCCTGATATTACACATTGGCTTTTTTTACATATTGTTTTTTCTGTCTTTGCCCAGTAGGTTTAAAACAAAGGAGAGGTGTGTAATGGAAAAAATTCGAGGCGATATTGAACAATCGAAAAATAGAGATGAACAAGAAGAGATTTATCCAGAAACAAAAATGCTGGAACGACGTCTCAGTTGGTTCCAAGATTTGAAATTCGGTGTCATTTTTCACTATGGACTATATGCGCAAGCAGGTATCGTGGAGTCTTGGCAATTGTCTGAAAAAGATGAATGGGCACGAGCCGGTAGAGCCTATCGAGAGAATATAGCAGATTTACAAATGGATTATTGGCAACTTATAAGGGAATTCAACCCCAAAAAATTGAACGCCGAAAAGTGGGCGAAACTTTGTCAAAAGGCCGGTTTTAGGTATTGTTTATTCACAGCGAAGCATCATGATGGCTTCAATTTATACAATACACTGGAAACAGAGTACAAAATCGGAGGTAAATTAAGCCCTTTTAAAAGAGATGTGCTTAAAGAAGTTTTCACTGCTTTTCGATCTGCGGGGTTAGCGACAGGTGCCTATTATTCTAAAGCTGATTGGTACTCGCCTTTTTATTGGTTAGATGATTCAACTATCAAAGGTCGGCATGTCAGCTATGATACACAAAAGCACCCTGAACTATGGGAAAGATATGTTTCTTTTGTTCATCATCAAATAAAGGAGATCACTACTCACTATGGACCGATCGATTTTCTGTGGTTGGATGCTGGTTGGTGTGGACAAGGCAAAGAAGATCTACAGATGGACCGTTTGGCAGAGATTGCCCGTGAGTCGCAACCAGAATTGATCATTGTAGATCGAATGATGGGGGGACGTCACGAAAATTATGTGACGCCAGAAAGAAAAATACCTGCGCATGATGAGATTCCTTCAAAACCCTGGGAAAGCAACATACCTATAGGAAACGACTGGGGGTACGTGCCAAATGACGTGTTCAAGACAAGTCAGGAATTGATTGAGATGCTGATTGATGTTGTCAGTAAAGGTGGAAATTTGATTTTAGGTGTAGGGCCTACTCCAGAAGGAACGATCACCAAGGAAGAAACATTCATCTTAGAAGAAATCGGTGCATGGTTACAAAGGTATGGTGAAGGGATCTATCATACGCGACCTCTAGAAAAAAAACAGAGTGACAATACCGAGGGATGGTATTTTACTTCGCATAAAGAAAAAGATACATATTACGCATTTCGTAGCATTCTGGAAATACCGCAATCTGTTATCAAGTTAAGTGAAATCAAAGCGAGTATTGACACAGTCGTTGTAGATCTAGCAACAGAAAAGCAACTGTCATTCTATGAGATAGATGGCGAATATCATCTACTTAGCAGTGAAATCACACGTCCCTTAAACGGAGCAATCGGACTTCGAATAACAAAGAACAAATAAAAATGAAAGCGCAAACTATTTGTAAAAAGGAGGTTAACCAATGGGTTATCCAAATATTCAGGTACCATCGACAGGCAAAAAAAACAAAGTTCCAGCAACTCAAACTGAAACTGAAAAAGAATCAACAACTTTATTTATTTGTTTTGCCCGCTTTTCTGGTGATCCTGATTTTCTCTTACGGACCGATGTATGGGATCATCATTGCTTTTAAAGATTATATGCCTTCTCTTGGTATATTAGGTAGTCCTTGGGTGGGGTTGAAACACTTTCAGCGTTTTTTTGAATCCTACTATTTTTGGGATCTAATCAAAAATACTTTAGGTATCAGTGTGTACTCCCTCATCGTAGGGTTTCCACTTCCGATCATCTTGGCTTTAGCATTGAATGAAATCAAGGATGGTCCGTTTAAAAAAATCACGCAAACAGTGACTTATGCGCCCAACTTTATTGCGGTGGTGGTCATGGTAGGGATGATCATTGCTTTCTTATCTCCTTCAACTGGGGTGATCAACCATTTGTTGGAGTTCGCTGGTCTGCAACGAATCAACTTTATGACTGATCCTAAGTGGTTCAAAACGATTTATGTTTTATCAGGTGTATGGCAAGGCACTGGATGGGGCTCTGTCATTTATTTAGCCGCTTTATCTGGTGTCGATACCCAATTACATGAAGCTGCCACGATCGATGGTGCTTCAAGGTTGCAAAGAGTTTGGTACATCAATTTGCCAACGATCATGCCAACGATGGTCATTTTATTGATCATGAGTTTTGGTAGTTTGATGTCGGTAGGATTCGAAAAAGTCATTCTAATGCAAAATCCCTTGAACATGGAATCGTCCAATGTCATTGCAACATTCGTGTATCAGCAGGGATTGTTGGATGCTCAATATAGTTTTGCATCTGCAGTCGGACTTTTTAATTCAGTGATCAATTCCATTTTACTGATTTCAGTAAATAGCATTGCCAAACGTTTGAGTAATTCCAGTCTGCTGTAAAAAAGGAGGTGAAAAGATGAAAACAACCACTCTTATCAAAGATACCAAAGCAGATAAATTATTCCTGGGTGTCCTATACACTTTTTTAGCAATTGCGTTATTGATCGTGCTTTATCCCTTGATTTATATCGTTAGTGCCTCTATTTCAAACCCGCACCTTGTAAATTCGGGGGAGATGTGGCTATTTCCAAAGGGAGTAACTCTAGAAGGCTATCGTACGTTGTTGGGAAATAGCAATATTTGGCGAGGGTATTTAAATACGATTTATTATACTTCGCTGGGTACGATGATCAACCTTCTCGTCACATTGCCCTGTGCCTATGCTTTGGCAAGGGAAGATTTTTATGGAAGAAAAGCATTTACCAATTTCATGCTCGTAACGATGTTTCTTTCTGGAGGGCTGATTCCTTCTTATCTGCTGATTCGTAGTTTAGGGATGTTGAATACAGTCTGGGCTCTCGTGATTCCGGGATGTGTATCAGTCTATAACGTCGTTGTCACAAGAACTTTTTTTCAGACAACGATTCCTAGAGAAATGGAAGAAGCCGCTATCGTGGATGGCTGTTCTAATTTTCGTTTGTTCCTAAAAATCGTTTTACCATTATCGACACCGATCATCGCTGTAATGGCTTTGTTTTATGGTGTTGGTCATTGGAACAGCTTTTTCAGTGCATTGATCTATCTTTCAGACAAATCAATGTATCCTTTGCAGTTGGTATTACGTGAAATCTTGATTTTACAAGATATGTCTTCAAATACAGTGAGCAATATAAGTGCGGACACAGCGAACATGCTGTATAGCAAACAGCAATTAGCTGCAGTGATCAAATATGGTGTCATGATTGTTTCAACGTTACCAGTCATCATCGTCTATCCTTTCTTGCAAAAATATTTTGTCAAAGGGATGATGGTAGGTTCAATAAAAGGATAACTAAGAAGGAGGATAAAACTATGAAAAAGAAAGTTATACGGATCATTTGTCTTATTTTATGTGTTACAGCAATCAGTGCCTGTGGAAAATCCGACAAAAAGGATACGGCAAAAACAACAAAGGCTGAATTGAATACAGATGGTCAGTTTCCAATCATTAAAAAGGGTCAAAAATTAACATTGAATCTGATGGCACCCAATGCTGGTTTGGCAGAATGGGAAGATATGCCAACACTCAAAGATTATCAGAAAAAAACAGGGATCTCATTGAAATATACGACACCACCCCTAGCTGATTTCAGTACACGTTTGAATCTAGCTTTTGCTTCTGGTGATTTGCCAGATATCGTTTATGGGGCAGGCTCGGGTTCTTTGACTTCTGCTATGGAAATCGATTACGGTTCACAGGGGATTTTACTTCCTTTAGAAGAATACATAACTCCAGAACTAATGCCTAATTTTTACGCATTGACGCAAGAAGACCCGTCTTTATTGAAATCGATCACGACGCCAGACGGACACGTTTATTCTCTACCGATGGTCACTAGAAATGCAACATCGATTTGGTGGCAAGGACCAATGTGGTATAACGGCACTTGGTTAGATAAGCTGAATGTGACGGAGCTGCCAAAGACAATAGATGAATTCTATGAACTTCTCCTTCGTTTTAAAAATGAAGATCCTAATGGAAATGGTAAAGCAGATGAGATTCCGCTAACTGATGTGGATATGAATGGAACAAGAGTCTGGTTGCTTGCGGCTTTTGGTTTGAGGACAAGAGGGATCCAAGTCGATAATGATCAGGTCATTTATACACCCACCACTGAAAATTATAAAGGCTATTTGACATTCATGAATAAACTTTATAACGAAGGGTTACTTGACAAAGAAGTCTATGGACAATCGGATGAACAGAAAAAAGCGAAGGGACAGAATGATCAACTAGGGATATTTTCCGACTACTTTAGTTTCTTCACCACGGGCCGAACGGAAATAGAAGCATTGAATGACCCAATGTTCCAGCCTTTGACGTCTGAGTGGTCAACTGATGCAGTGATTCCAGGAAGTCCTCGTCTTTCTCGAGGGACTTTCGCATTGACGAAAGTGAATCCTTCACCAGAAGCTTCTGTGCGCTGGGTAGATTATTTTTATTCAGAGGAAGGATCGAAATATTTAGAACAGGGTCCAGAAGGTTCTTTATGGGAATATCAGAAAAATGCTGCCGGTGAGAAGGTCCGCGTGTACACAAAAGGGATCGATCTGAAAAATACGGAAGATGAACGGGGGAAAATCACGCCAGCATACGGATTGACTACACCGAACATCGTCACCGACACTGGAGAATATAAACTTTTAACAGCACCAGATGAAGAAAAAGACACTCGTTTTGATGAGTGGGTAGCAAAGGAAACACAAGAGAAAATGAACGATATTGCAAAAGTTCCTTTTCCTCTTCTTTATCTAACAGTGAAAGAAAATGACCAAGTTTCGGCAACGGCAACCGATTTATCGACTTATATCGAACAAATGGAAGCAAAATTCATTACGGGAGTCGAACCGCTTAGTAAATGGGACGATTTTAAGAAAACGGTAGAGTCGATGGGCATC
>JACRYO010002218.1_pt1 | contig 13557 bp, 9 predicted proteins | sample 8023221 | NCBI WGS metagenome assembly JACRYO01 (sample SAMN15823180, study PRJNA655841) | gut metagenome | isolation source: fecal sample D85 from dog with diarrhoea from SPCA | host: Canis lupus familiaris | place: South Africa: Mmabatho, Mahikeng | collected 2019-09 | reverse complement strand
AGAATTGTTAAGTCGCTTTATGGAAAAAGATGTAACAGATTTAACGATCATCGGTACGTTTAATTTGATTTTCAACATCTTCTCATTAGTTGAAAATAATGTTGGTTCAGCATTTGTGATCGAAGGTGCCATCACTGGCCGTAAGGTAGATACGTTAAAATTTCTGCCTTTGTCACCAACGATTGAAACAAATTGCGTACTTGTATGGAAAAGGAAACGCTCCCTTTCGCCAGTTGTAAAGGAATTGATCCACCGTTTCAGTACTGCGTTTTCAAATTGAAAAATACTCACATCTATGCTTAGTAAGCATGCATATTTCGGTAGCTAGGTATTATACATTTTTAGTTTCCACCAGTAGAATGAAAAACGAGAGAAGGTGGAAGAATGGCCGCTATCGTTTATTTTTCAAGAGCAGAAGAGAACTTGATCAATGGTACCCATCAGTTGCTTACTAAAGGGAACACCCAGATAGTAGCTGAGAAAATCGCACTAAAAGTGAATGGGCAAATCTATGGAGTAGAAACGATCGATCCTTACCCAAGTAGCTATCCAGAGGCAGTAGCAAAGGCAAAACTAGAAAAAGAAAAAAGCATATTGCCTCGCATCCAAGCAATCCCATCTGGTATTCTCACAGAATCCATCATATTTTTAGGCTATCCGAATTGGTGGGGCTGTTATCCGCAAGCAGTCGCGAGTTTCTTAGCTACTACGTCAACCAAGAAGAAGATAATCTATCCTTTTTGTACACATGAAGGTTCTTCATTCGGCCATAGTCTGGATCAACTCCGTCAAGCATGTCCTGAAGCAATAATCAAAACAGGCTTAGCCATTCGCGGTTCTCGTGTCAGCAAAGCAGACCAGGCAATTGACAATTGGCTAAAGTATGTTTATTTTCAATAAAGATCGACTGAACTGTTCAAAAAAATCGATGGAACCGTAAAGTAAAAAGACACTTTTTTTGTAGTTATTTAAATTATAAAAAAGGCGTCTTTTTTCTACTTTTGTAAGTGAAACGTTTCGATAGTTATCTTTAAATAAGCGAATAATCGTCAACTTTCAGTAAAAATTACAATAATTTATATAAAAATAAATTAAGATATAATCCTTTTAATTTGCCGTTATTTAAGCAAAAAACCTTTTTGTAAGGGTTTACAAACAAAAGGCAAAAGCTTATAATCATTTTTGTAGAAACGTTTCACTAAAAAGAAAGGAAAACGTGTATGAAGAAACTTAAAAAGTTTTATGACCAGCGGCAACTACATTGGATGGTACTTCCAGGTGTAGCATTTATGATTGTCTTTAACTATATTCCGATTTATGGCATCATTATTGCTTTTAAGAATTATACGATCGTTGATACGATGTCATCGGCTCCTTGGGTCGGTCTGGATAACTTTAAAATCATTATGGAAGATAGTTTTTTCTGGGAAGCTGTTCGTAACACACTGGCAATTAGTTTAATGAAATTATTACTTGGGTTTGCTATTCCTATCATTTTAGCAATAATGATTTTTGAAATGCAAGACGGACGGCTGAAAAAAGTTATCCAAACGGTTTCTTACATTCCTCACTTTTTTTCTTGGATCGTATTGGGAGGTATGATGATCTCCTGGCTTTCCACTAACGGTTTTATCAATCAGGTACTGATGGCTTTGGGATTGATGGATCAAGGAGTCAATCATTTACTTGACCCTGATAAATATTGGTGGATCGCTGTACTTTCAGATATTTGGAAGGAAGTTGGATGGGGAACAATTTTATACTTAGCGGGAATGTCACGGATTGATCCAACTTTTTATGAAGCAGCTAGAATCGACGGGGCTTCAAAACTTACACAAATTCGAACCATCACTCTTCCTTTATTGACACCCATAATCTCTTTGAATCTGATTTTGAATGTCAGTGGTTTACTGGGGTCGAACTTAGATCAAACACTCGTATTGATGAATGCTCAAAATCAAAATAAATCAGAAGTAATCAACTCCTTTGTCTATCGTATGGGGTTGACTCAAGGAAATTTTTCTTACGCAACAGCAGTTGGTTTAGGAATATCTGTTATCTCGATTATATTGTTGATCCTCACTGATCGAATGACAAGAAAAATGAATAATGGCAGATCAGTCATTTTATAAGGAGGGAGTTAACTATTGATAAGAAGAAAAACACAGGAAAATAAATGGTTCTATGTTTTTAACACATTGATCTTGGTGCTATTTTCATTATTGATTATTGTGCCCATCTGGAATATTCTTGTTTCTTCGGTTTCTTCTAGTTCAGGTTTGGCAAGTGAAGGACTAGTTCTATGGCCCAAAGGATTTACGATCGAAAATTATCGAAAGGTACTTTCAGATAGTAGTATCCCAAGAGCTTTCCTGATATCCGTTTTAAAGACAGTCATTGGCGCAGCTACACATACCTTGTTTTGCGCAGTAGTGGCTTATGGTTTAAGTAAATCACGTCTTTTAGGACGGAACATCTATACAACGATGGGTGTAATCACTATGTATTTTGGAGGTGGAATGATCCCTACTTATTTATTGATCAAATCACTCGGTTTACTGGATTCTTTTTGGGTCTATATTATTCCTGCTTTATTCAGCTATTACGATGTGGTGATCTTAATGAACTTTTTCCGAGAAATCCCACCTTCATTAGAAGAATCAGCCAAAATTGATGGAGCTAGTGAATTTCAAATATTCTACAAAATATTTTTACCATTAACGAAACCGGCTTTGGCGACAATTATTTTGTTCAATGGTGTTGGCCAATGGAACGATTTTATGACAACTAAATTATACATTACGAAAGAGTATCTTTATCCTCTGCAAATGAAAATCTATGAAATCATTGTTCAGTCAAATCTAAGCACGATGACGGAAAGCGGAAGTACGGATGTTGTCGTCCAAGCAACAACTCGGGGCGTTCAATTAGCGACTATTGTCATTACTACAATCCCGATTTTGGTCATTTACCCTTTATTACAAAAACACTTTATCGGCGGCATGATGGCTGGCGCGGTAAAAGAATAAAAGAAAGTAGGAGAACATATGAAAAGAATGATAGGTGGCATATTGGTAGCAACGGCATTATTCAGCTTGGCAGCTTGTGGCGGGAATGATAAGGAAGCTGGCGAAGATTTTTCGATCAGTGATCGTTATACACTTGATGAAAATACCCCTGCTTGGAAATTGGATAAAAAAGAAGAAACAACAAAAATTAAATGGTATATCAATTCAGATTGGACATCTCTGCCTTTTGGAAAAGATGTAACGACTGCTCAAATCAAAAAAGATTTGAACATTGATATTGAATTTGTCTCTGGGGATGATTCGAAATTAAATGCAATGATCTCAAGTGGTGATATGCCAGACATCGTAACATTGACTGAAAAGACGGGACAAGCTGCATTGAAAGCGAATTCTTGGGCATACTCATTAAACGATCTAGCAAAAAAATATGACCCGTACTTACTGAAAGTAGTGAATCAAGATACCTTTAAATGGTATGCATTAGAAGATGGCAATACTTATGGTTATCCTAATTATTCGAATACTGAAGCTGATTATGAAAGCGGTAATATACCCGTGAATGATAATTTCGTTATTCGAGAGGATGTATATAATTCCTTAGGAAAACCAGATGTATCCACTCCAGAAAATTTTGAAAAGGTAATGAATCAAATCAAAGAAAAGTATCCAGAATTGACCCCAGCAGGTTTTACTACAGTCGGAGACGGTGCAGGTCCATTTTTAGATAAGTTACAAGACTTTTTAGGTGTACCTCTTGAGGACGAAGATGGCAACTACTATGATCGGAACTTAGATGGTGAGTATATCGAATGGTTAAAGACACTGAATAAAGTCTACCGTGATGGAAATATTAGTGATGATAGTTTCACTGATGATGGAGCGACCTTTGATGAGAAAGTGAAGCAAGGAAGTTATGCAACAATGTTAGTGGCAGGAACAAGTGGACAGGGTGGGAATTTCAATGAATTTATGAAAAATTCAAAAACGCGTTATATTGCAATTGATGGTCCAAGTAGTACATCTGGGCGTGAGCCGACGTTGAACCAAACGGGGATTTCAGGCTGGCTAAGTAACTATATTACGAAAGATGCGAAAGATCCTGCAAAAGTAACGCAACTATTTACGTATCTCATTGATGAACCCGGACAGATTCTAACTAAATATGGTGTAGAGGGAGTAACGTACCAATATAACGATCAAGGGAAAATCGATTATTTGCCAGAAATCAAAAAAATGGAAGAAACAGATAATGATGCGTACAACAAAAAATATGGTATTAGTCGGTTCTTATATTTCAATAATGATCGTGTCAATAGTCTTAAAGTCACAACGAATAGCGCGCTTACACAAATGCAGGAATGGGGTAAAGGAAAGTTGAAACCACATTTCATTATTGAAAATATCAATCCAGATGCTGGAACACCAGAAGCTCGTTCAAATGAAGCAATTGAAACAAAATTGAACACAACAGTCATTTCATTGATCCGTGCCAAAGATGAGTCTAGCTTTGATAAAACGTTAGCTGAATATAAAGACTTTCTAAAATCGAATAAATGGGAAGCAATTGAAAAAATAAAATCAGAGAAGATGGCTGAAAATAAAGAAAAATTGAACTAACCGAAGGGAGGAGAGAAGAGCGGATTAAGCTCATCCCTGTCCGTTCTTCTCCTTTACTATGAATAAAATTTTTGCTTATGAAGGCTGGTATTATCGAACCTTTTCGTTTGTGACGAACATCTTGTTAATCAATTTTTTATTTCTTCTCAGCTGCTGTACAGTGATTTTTAGCGGGGCAGGCTTCATTGCGTTATATCGTACAAGTTTTGCATTATATGAAGAAAAAGAGTTAGCAGTTTTTTCAACGTTCATCCAAGAATTCCGAAAGAATATCTTAAGAGGATTGGCACTTACATTCTTTTTGGCAGGATGTGGAACAACAGTCGGCATCGTATTGGTAAGTTTGTTTAGGTTATCTGTCAGTTTTGGCTTTTTGGCGGTGGTTTTATTTAGTGGAGCAACTCTTTTCATCAATGTATGTCTAATTCTGTATAGCATGTTTACATGGGATCTACGGTCCACAATCAAAGAAAGCTTCTGTGTAGTATTGAGTAGTAGTGCGAATGCAATTGTGTTATTGGTGATACCGGTAGTGGTACTTGTTTTGTTGAACCAAATCAATCTTTTTTTCTATCTTTCTCTGGGAATAGGATCAAGTGCCTACTTACAAGTAGTATTCTTTCAGAAAGTATTAGGTGGGGTGAATGGCTAATTTATTCGCATTCTGGGAAAAGACCCAGAAAGAATTATCGGAGATTCCTCTAGCAGTCGAACAAAAAACAATACGTAGCAGTAAAACATATCGTGTGGATCAAATCAAGTTTCAAAGTTTATTTGCCGAAACAGTGACAGGGTATTTATTTCTACCAATTGGTCAAGGTCCATTTCCTTTAGTATTAGATTGCTTGGGTTATATGAATCATGTGGAACCTTTTACAATGGCTACGTCATTTAGTCAATGGACTGAGATCGGGTGCGCTTGTTTTGTAATCGACAATCGCGGACAAGGAGGAAAGACACCAGACAATGCTCCTTACCAGACAGTGTGGCATGAAGCACCTCTTGGAAGAGGATTTTTGGCTAAAGAAGATTGGTATCAAAGACGATTGATTTCGGATCATTTACGAGCTTTGGCTCTCACGCAAGTTTTGTCAGATATCGCTACGGATCAACTTTTTCTTCGTGGTGGTTCGCAAGGAGGCGGCGTGGTTTTGATGGTAAATAGTTTAAGCAATATTCCAATTCTAGCTACTTTTGCAGATGTACCAAGTCATTCAAATCTTGATCATCGAATCGAAACGGGAACAGGTTCTTATGAAGTAATCCATAATTATTTGCAAAAATATCCTGAATATAAAAAAACAGTTGAATCAGTCATGCCGTATTTTGATACAAAAAACTTTGTTCAACGTATCCACAATCAGGTTTTTATTTCTGTTGGTAGTCATGATCCAATTTGCCCGATGCATGATTTTTTACCCACCTATCGACGAATCGATGCAGTGAAACAATTATATGTCTATTGGAATAAGGGACATGACGGTGGGGGTGAGCGGCAGTTAGCACGAGAAAAAGCAAGAGTACAGAAGATATTGCAGGGGGTCAGGCATGAAAATAGCAACTTATAACGTACGCGTTGATACTGATTATGATAAACAATGGTCTTGGTTCTATCGAAAAGAACATGTCATTGATATGATCCAATACCATGATTGGGATTTATTTGGAGTCCAAGAAGTACGTCCGAATCAGATAAGAGATCTCCAACAGCTAGTTGCATATGATGTTCTAGTAGCTGAGCGAGAGGGTGATGGACAAGGTGAGGGATTAGGCATTTTTTATAAAAAAGAAACATTTACGATGATTGATTCCGGCTTTTTCTGGTTATCGGAGACACCTGAAAAAAGGAGTATCCACCCAGAAGCAGGCTGTCCACGTATTGCTCTGTGGGGGATTTTTAAAGAAAAGCATTCGGAAAAAATTTTTCTGATGATCAATATCCATTTGGACCATTTGTCTGCAAAAGCGAGAGTCGAAGGGCTACAGATCGTTTTAACAGAATTAGCCCCAAAAATCGAACACTATCCAACGATCATTTTAGGAGATTTCAATGCGGAACATACTGAAGCTACACATCATTTACTTGTTGATTTTTTAGAGGTAAAACGTGACGATCATTCTGTCCATTATGGACCCTTTGGCACATTTCAAGATTTTGATTATGAGCGACAATGGCAAGATTTAGAAGAATTAGATTATATATATACAAAGGATATTTTCATAAAAAAAACAGCGGTTTTAACCGATTCATGGAATTGCAGATATCCTGCCGATCATTTTCCATTAGTAGCAGAAATTTTTATTAAATGAAGGAATTCATTTATTCAGATAGAGAAAGGTGACAGCATGAAAGACAAACAACTTATTACATTGATCGAACAAATGACAATCAAAGAAAAAATCAATCAATTATTACAACTAGCTGCGGCATTTTACTCTGATAAAGCGGAAGAAAAAACTGGTCCAATGACCGAAATGGGGTTAAATCAAGCAACAATTGATACAGCAGGGACGACATTAGGGATTTCGGGTGCAAAGGAAGCGATAAGAGTACAAAAAACGTATATGGAGAATCATCGTCTGCATATTCCAACGCTTTTAATGGCCGACATCATCCATGGATTTCGGACGATATTCCCGATTCCTCTCGCTTTAGGGAGTACTTGGGATGAACAAGCAATAGAAGAAATGGCGGAGATTTCTGCAAAAGAAGCTGCAGTTTCGGGGTTACATGTCACTTTTTCTCCAATGATCGACTTAGTCCGTGATCCTAGATGGGGTAGAGTCATGGAATCGACAGGAGAAGATGCTTATTTAAACGGAAAGCTTGCTGCAGCAATGATCAAAGGATATCAGGGAACGAATTTGAAAGAAGATACAGAACGGATTGCAGCCTGTGTCAAACATTTTGCAGCCTACGGTGGGGCATTAGGTGGTAGAGATTACAATACAGTAGATATGTCTGAAAGACAATTACGTGAGCAATATCTACCAGGGTATCAAGCTGGACTAGCAGCTGGAGCAAAATTGGTAATGACGTCTTTCAATACAGTTGATGGTATCCCAGCCACAGGAAATAAATGGCTATTTAGAGAAATATTACGGGAAGAGTTTGGCTTTAATGGAGTGGTTATTTCTGATTGGGGAGCGATTCAAGAGCTGATTCCACATGGTGTGGCAAAAGACAAGAAACAAGCGGCTGAACTAGCGATTAAAGCTGGAGTGGATATTGAGATGATGACCACATGCTACCCAGAATATTTGGAAGAACTGATAGATGAAGGAACTATCTCAGAAGAATTGATCGACGAGGCAGTACTGCGGATATTACAATTGAAAAATGATTTAGGATTGTTTGAGAATCCTTATCGAGGAGCAGATGAAGCAAAAGAGAAAGCGCTTGTTTTAAGCCAAACACATCGTGAAAAAGCAAAAGAAATTGCAAGAAAATCAATAGTCCTACTAAAAAATGAAGCCATTTTGCCTTTTCGGAGCCAAGAGAAAGTGGCGATCGTCGGACCAGGTGCAGACTCACAAGATATATTGGGTGCATGGTCTTGGCAAGGACAAAAGCAAGAAGCAGTTTCGTTAGTTACTGGAGCACAAGCACTAGAAACTAACTTACTGATTGGAAAAGAAGTATTTGATTATTTTGATCCTACTGAACAAGCGATAACAGAAGCAATCGGCTTAGCAAAAAAGGCAGATAAAGTAGTCGTCGCTTTAGGTGAAACTGATTGGATGAGTGGTGAAGCCGCAAGCCGCAGTGATATTCGCCTACCAGAGAAACAGTTGGAATTTTTTGAACAACTTGCTGAAGTAAATCCTAATGTCGTTGTAACCATATATAGTGGACGTCCATTAGATTTAAATGGGATTTCCCAAGCTAAAGCAATCGTTCAAGCTTGGATGCCTGGAACGGAAGGAGGCAATGCATTAGCAGAAATCCTGTGGGGGTATTATAATCCAAGCGCACGTTTAAGTATGTCATTCCCAGAAACAGTGGGTCAAGTACCAGTTTTTTACAATTCAGATAGTACAGGACGTCCTTATGATTCTGCGCCGAATGAAAAATATGTTTCCAAATATCTAGATGTAGGAAATGATCCAAAGTATCCATTTGGATTTGGTCTTAGTTATACCCAATTCGCTTATAGTGATCTTCAAATTGAACAGACATGGTTTGATGCGCAAACGCCATTGAAGATTTCGGTAAGCGTTAAGAACGTGGGAAGTATGCCGGGGGAAGAAACAGTTCAGTTGTATATAAGAGATCTTATCGGTGAAGTGGTACGACCTGTGAAAGAGTTGAAAGATTTTAAAAAAATTTGGTTGGAGCCGAATGAAGAAAAGCTCGTACGATTTGAGCTGACAGAAGCCATGGTTCGCTATGTTCATTCTGATCAGAAACGCCGAAGTGAGGGCGGCAAATTCACTATCATGGTAGGTGGGAATAGCCGAGATGTGCTGATTGTTCCCGCCGAACTAAATGAATAGCTAAGAAAGGATCATTCAATGCAAACGCAAAGTCGAGACAACACCACTATCACTTTTCTTGATACAGGCGATATCAAAGAAATCAACAGTTTTGATTTTATGATCAACCAGTTGGAAGGAAACACTTTAGACGGTAGTTTAAATCAATTATATCTAAGAAAGAAAACAAAAGATGGATATCATTATGCACCAATGGTTGGTTCAAATAGCCTGAGTACATTCTATTCTTCTCAAGACCAGCAAACATGGAAAGGTGATTTTGAAGAAATCAATTATCAGGTTGATTTTAAATTAGCAACAAATAATCAATGGTTTTGGCGAGTGCTTCTTTCTGGAAAAGGGCAAGTAGATATCATTTATGGACAAGATTTAGGTTTAGCTAATAAAACCACAGTTACTGCGAATGAAGCGTATGTGTCGCAGTATATTGACCATCATGTTACAAAAAGTAAGGATAAATTGGTGATCACTTCACGGCAGAACCAACCGCAAAATGGGAAATTCCCTGCCATTTCACAAGGCTGTTTCCAGAAGACAGTTGGGTTTTCAACAGATGGTTATCAGTTTTTTGATCGAAAGTATAAGCTAACGAATCAACCTGAATGTTTGAAAAAAGAATGCTTAGAAAATGAAGTATACCAATATGAATTTGCTTTCGTTGCTTTACAGACTGAACAAATTACACTGGGGGATGAAGTTGCAGAAATTGTTTTTTATAGTTCAGTAAAAGAAAACCAGCAAGAAGAAGTCACTGAACCAGTCTCTATAGAAACTGAGTTAATTGAGACATATCGTTCTCTGACATTTGGACATCCGCCAAAAGTAACAAGTGGGTATAAAAAAATAGGTCGACCACTTGTAGGAAGTGAGTTAAGCGAAGCAACAATCAAAACATGGTTTCCAGAACAAAAAGAAGTAGAAGTAGTAGACAATCAAACGTATTCTTTCTTTACAAAAGAGGGGCATCACGTAGTCCTACAAAAAAAAGAGTTGGAGATGGAACGAGCGCATGGGCATATTCTATTAAGTGGAACGGATTTGAAGGTGGATCAGCCTTTGTTAAGTACGACAGTCTATATGTATGGTATTTTTAATTCTCAAGTTGTGCTGGGAAATACAACGATGAACAAATTGATGAGCAATAGTCGGAATTCGTTGAATGTGATGAAACGCTCTGGACAACGTATCTATCTTTTGGTAGATGAAGAGTGGCGACTGCTCACGATGCCCTCTGCTTTTGAAATGGGATTGAATTCGGCAACTTGGTATTATCAATTGCCAGAAGAACTAATTCAAGTTCGTACGTATACTTTGCCAGATACCAGAGAGGTCCGGTTAGAAGTAAAAGGAGAGAAATCCTATAGCTGGGTAGTAACGAACCATTTATTGATGGGACCAGAGGAGAAAGCAACTTATAAAGTAAGTAGGCAATACAATGAATTAAAAATAACCGGAGAAAATTCGCCTACAGAAGAATATTATCCAAAACTGACGTATTATATAGAAAGTGACAACGCTTTTGATCTGACGAATGATGGGCAGCTATTTACGAGATCTGCTGATTTGCTTGTCATGACATTCAATGATACAACTGGCTTTTCACTAACTATTCACGGTAGCTTAAGTGGGGAAAACGAAAAAGAAAATGATCTTGTGACCTTTGATGAAGCACAAGAGGAGTATCAAGATTTTATTGACCAGTTGATCCATCGATTTGAATTACGTCATGATTCTCTCTCAATGGACAAAATAAATTTACTCACTCGCTGGTATACACACAATATGTTGGTACATTATCTATCTCCACATGGACTAGAACAGTTTGGTGGTGCCGCGTGGGGAACTCGCGACGTTTCTCAAGGACCAACAGAATTTTTTTTAGCTGTCAATCGACCAGACGTAGTGATATCGATCATCGAACATTTATTTGAAAATCAATTTATCGAAGATGGGCATTGGCCACAATGGTTTATGTTTGATAGATACGAGGAGCAAAAAGCCACTGAAAGCCATGGAGATGTCATTGTCTGGCCGCTGAAAGTTGTCGCAGACTACTTGGAGCAAACAGGCGACATGACCATTTTACAAAAAGAAATACCTTATACCTCTTATGCTGATTTTCACAAAACACGAGAACGTTATCCATTGATGGACCATTTGCAAAAAGAGATCACTTATATCACGAGCCACTTTCTTCCTGGAACCTATTTATCCTGTTATGGAGATGGTGACTGGGACGATACACTCCAACCCTACGACAATCGACTAAAGGAACAAATGGCAAGTAGTTGGACAGTCGCTCTAACATATCAAGTGATTAAAAAATTAGGAATGCTTCTTAAAAAATATGCGCCTGATTATAGTGATTATTTAAGCGAGTTAGCCGAAAAGATCAAAAAAGATTTCCAAAAATTCATGCTAAAAGATGAGACGATCCCAGGGTTCATTTATATGGAAAATGTAAATGAAGTGGAGCCAATCATTCATCCAAAGGATACGAAAACAGGGATCAAGTATCGATTACTCCCAATGACTCGTAGTATGATTGCTGAAATCTTGTCGCCAGAAGAAGTAGTGCATCATCTAAGAATCATCAAGTCCCACTTGCTTTTCCCTGACGGAGTGCGTTTGATGGATCGTCCTGCAGCCTATCATGGTGGAGTGAGCACAAATTTCAAACGGGCAGAACAAGCAGCAAATTTTGGCCGTGAAATCGGCTTACAATATGTCCATGCACACATTCGCTATACTGAAGCAATGGCAAAAATTGGGCAGAGAGACCAAACGTGGCATGCACTAAAGACAATCAATCCAATAAAAATTAGAGAAAATGTTCACAATGCTGAATTAAGACAGGCAAATGCTTACTTCAGTAGTTCAGATGGGAACTTTAGAACAAGGTATGAATCTCAGGAAAATTTTGGTAAACTTAAGAATGGAGAAGTTGGTGTCAAAGGCGGTTGGCGTATTTATTCTAGTGGTCCGGGGATCTATTTGAATCAGTTGATCACAACGGTTTTAGGGATACGGATTAAGGAAGAAACACTTGTGTTTGATCCCGTACTACCGAAAGAACTCGAGGGTTTAGAGCTACGTTATCAATTGCTTGGAAAAAATATCACAATCAAATTTTATCCCGAAGCACCAGCTAAAGTAACAATTGACGGAAAAGCAGTCTCTTTTGATCTCGAAGAAAATCCCTACCGCGAAGGTGGATTGATTCTCAAAAAAAAGGAAATACTTTCGTCTCTTGAAGAAAATTCAGTGATTGAAATTTATCATTAGAAAGGAGCAGACCATGGCAGGAATCAAAGATATTGCAAAAAAAGCGGGTGTTTCGATCTCAACAGTCTCTTATGCACTTAATGGAAGTCCTAAAGTAACTGAAGAGACAAGAGCACGTATCCAAGCGATTGCAAATGAACTTAACTATGTTCCTAACATGGCAGCTCGAACACTAAAACGGCGCCAAACAAAAATCATCGGTGTCTATTTGGCCGATTATGGAGGAAGTTTTTACGGCGAACTGCTTGAAGGAATCAAAAAAGGGTTAGCACTATTTGATTATGAGATGATCGTCTGCAGCGGTCATAAATCTCATTTGTTTATCCCAGAAAAAATGGTGGACGGAGCGATCATTTTGGATTGGACGTTTTCAACGGAAGAAATCCAGATGTTTGCTGATCGTGGGCATCCAATCGTCATTCTGGATCGGATCATGGTACATGAAAATGTGCGACAAGTCCTTTTAGATAATCGTGGAGGTACAACATTAGCGGTCGAACAATTTTTTAATGGTCATTCTAAAAAAGTACATTTGATTGCTGGACCAAAAAATGGCTATGATAGTCAAGAACGGCTGACTATCAGTCAGAGAGAATTAGCACGTTTCGGAATAACGTATGAAGTTTTTCAAGGGGATTTTACTGAACCATCTGGCTATCAAGCAGCAAAAGAAATCATCAAACAATCAGAAAACTTTCCTATTGATATCTTTGCGCTTAATGATGAAATGGCGATTGGCGTGTACAAATATGTGAAGGAAACACCTTATGAAATTGGGCAGGATATTCGGATCATCGGATTTGATAATTCAGAGTTAGGCGCTTTTGTACAACCTCGACTAGCGACAATCGCCTATTCTAAGCATCGCTGGGGGATGGTCGCAGCAGAAAAGATCATTCATTTGATTCAAGAAGAAATGCGGGCACTACTTTCTGTGATGTTGATTACTTTAACCATTGGTACGTTCTGCTTTTCTTTTCTCGAAAAAGTATCCTTATTTGACTCTTTTTACTGGAGTTTCATTACACTGACCACTATCGGTTTTGGTGATATCCATCCTGTTACAGTATTAGGAAAATTATTCACCATCCTATACGCTACATTTGGATTAGGGATTATGAGTATCTTT
>JACRYO010002782.1_pt1 | contig 13677 bp, 24 predicted proteins | sample 8023221 | NCBI WGS metagenome assembly JACRYO01 (sample SAMN15823180, study PRJNA655841) | gut metagenome | isolation source: fecal sample D85 from dog with diarrhoea from SPCA | host: Canis lupus familiaris | place: South Africa: Mmabatho, Mahikeng | collected 2019-09 | reverse complement strand
GTGAAGACAAGCATAGCCTGCTTCTTCAGGGAAGCACCCTCATGGAACGCCTCGGGGTGAGCGTGAGCAGCGTCAGTCATGTACTGATTCATCACCTTCTGGTCTCCCTGCCAAATCACCATTTCTGGGAGCATGAAACCGGCATGTAATGCCTCCCATACGCCGGGATCAATTTCTGTCACGCTTTCTCCAATTCTTTAGTACCTGTTGCTTTAACCTCCATCATACTGTATGGAAACCGTTTTGAGAGACAAACTTTCAAGCCGCCGGCGATTATCGGTGATCCATGGATGAAAAATCTGGGGGAAGCATCTATTGGGGGACATAAAATAGAGGATAAAGCTTCTCCCCTCATAAACGGTTCGGGGTGAATTCAGTGATTTCAATGCCGGCCATATATTTACCTTATTATATTGACCCTAGACATTTTCAGGAGTTAGTGCCAATACTGCCTACTTCCCTTTATTAACGGGGATTTTTAGCGGTAAATGCCGATATAAAGTTGTACAAAAGACGGATCTTTGGAGGGGTATTATGTGTATTGCCGGCGGGAAACGATGTGAGTATGCTGATGCTCTCTCCAACGTCAGAAAGAAAGTTCGTAACCGGATGAAAGGTGCTTACTCCGGTGATATTGACAACGAAATCAGTAAAGAACTCGGCAAGTTCCATCGAGAAAATCCAGACCTCGTGAAAGCACATCTACCTGATCGCATGGGTTTTCAATGGAACCCTCCCGCATGGGATGTGCCGGAGCGGGCTAAATCTCTCCTAGGGGACATCAAAGAACCCGTCCGAGGAGTTGAAAAGCAAAGCGATCTATATTCCTCACTGACCAAACGTAACGAGGAATGGGAGGAAAACATGACGATGGATGAGAAAAACGCAATGATACAGTACACCATGAGCGCGTTCGAAAGCATCAACCCGTACCTCCGACGCAAAGGTTTCTCAGAATGGGCGAAGAAAAACGGACACTTACACCGTTCTGAGGGCGGGGTACAGAAATACGTTGAAGACGTGATAAAGCCCCGCATCGCAGCAATGGACAGTGCAATGAGGCGCGCCGTAAAACCAGAGACTCCAGACACCCTCTACCGTTTCTACCGGGTTCCCGCAGGTATCACCCCCAGAGAATACATCAAGAAATACTTCAAGCCCGGCACGGGGTTCAAGGACAAGGGATTTGTTTCCACTTCCGCTGACCCGGAGTATGTGGCCGCACATATTATGGACCGGGAGGGAAAGCGAAACAGTAATTACATTGTCTTGGAAATGGTTTCTGATTCCGGCGCTTCCCTCCACAACGCCCCCGAATATAGCGGTCGGGTTCAGGACGTGGAATCGGAGGTACTATTACCCCGCAACACGGGTATGCGTATCATGGAAACGGGGACACGGACATTCGGCTTCGCTAAGAAACGTGCTGACTTGGAGCGGCGATTCAGGGTGTTCGGTGGGTCAAGTATAGATTTTGACGAAGATTCCAGTATCAAAGTGCCTGTGGTCAGGATGATAGACGAAAGCCTCATCCGCCGAGCACGTCATGACGAGCGGGCAGATGAGGCTACGACCTAACCAAGGCGAGACGGTGGAGGTTGGCTACAATAACGTCCGCTATCTCACCAAGTGTTCCATTATCATTGGTCACTTGGGTGAGCATGTCCTCTGAATAAGAGTGGATGGCATTGTTCCAGTTGTCGTCAGCCTCAGTGGTTTCACCAACATAGACCTCATCGCAATCATCTAATTCGTCATACCAGAACTTCCCCCAAGCATTTGAGTTCCAGACCCCCTCTATATCCACGACTCCACTGTTGGGTAGTTCAATACCCACATGCTGAATCTCCCCATCGCCCCAGATAGCGACCACGGGGAGATCGGTTTTCTGCTGGAGGGCAAGAGCAAGGTACCAGCATTCTCCATGCGTGTATTCAAAAATTACGTCCTCATTGAACTCAAAGGACTGCTCAGGAGCGGGTGCAGTAAAAGTCACAATCACACTTTCAGACGGTAGTTGCCAGCAAATTGTAGCGGTTCAGAATACTGATAATAGTATCGCAAATTTCCCCCAAAGTATAATCCAGACCAAAGTCCTGAATAAGCATAGTCGGGGAATAGGTCTCCTCTATGTGCCGCCAATGTTGTTCATCGGAGGAGGTAGAGCCGACATGGAAATCTTCACAGTAATCCAGTTCCCGGTTCCAGAACCCTTGCCAGTTCTGGCGGTTCCACACTCCGTCAATATCTATTACCTCGCCGTTGGGTAATTCCACACCTACATGATGGATGCTCCCCTTGGCCCACACCGCGATAGGGGTCAGACCAGTGAGATCTGCAAGACCCTTAGCCAACCACCAGCAGTATCCATGCGAGTACATGTACGCAACGTCATCATCAAAGCCAAAACTGCGGTTCGGGCTGGTCATAATAGTTTCCTCTCAGCGGAGCAAGTAGTACATCTCTAGTATACGAGTAACGTATAGGTAATGTCAAAAGACATATTGCTCAGCCGGCTATTGTGGAGGTAAAAGATTTTTGAAGGTGAGGATCCTAATAATTGCTTGTACCATGCTCCCCAAAGTATGACTTAAATATAACTCCTCCGAGAGCATCTCATTGTTACGATAAAGTTCCCCGCTTTCATACCAATACCAATCTCTGTCATCAGGGGCAGTCAGCAAGACATCCTGCGGAGGTTCTCCACCTGCAGTGACTTCCAGATAGTTAGCCCATTTTCGCATCCACGTATGCCTATCCCACACGCCGGTGACATCAACGATAGTTCCATCTGGAAGTAAAGCCCCGACATGATGGATTAGTCCATCCGCCCAGAACGCGATTGGCTCCAACCCGCATTCCTCTTGAAGGGCACGAACTAGAAACCAGCAACGACCTGTGGTGTAAGTAAAAATAAGTTCTTCGTCAAATCCGAAGTAGTGAATGGGATAGAACATTCTGGGAACCTTCCATAGTAGGTTTCTTAGGGTTGAGCATACCATAAAAGTATTTTTGCGGCCCCTAAGAGGGACACAGCTATGTTTCAGCTTGAAGAGGTTGACTTCCCCTTGTAAATAGGGTTACAATGAGTACAACAAAAACCATGAAGCAGGAACTCAGCAGAGTTCCCAACAATAAGGAAAACCATGAATTCCAACCTCAGCACAGTAGTTGAACAGATCAACATCTTCCTTGACGCTGATCTTAGCCCTGCTTCTAACGAGGTACTTCACGCCTACATGGAAATTCTGAACACCTGCGAGGGAACGGATGAGAAAAAACTCAACCACCTCTCTGAGTACATAGACGAGCGGGCAGTAGCTATTATGTCCTCATCGGACCCCACCGCCTCTCAGATCAAGGCAATGGCGGTTCATGCGTTCTTCACGGAAATGATTGGCGAACTTGCGAAGGCCTCTTGGGAAAAAGAAATGCTGGCATCCAAGAAGTCCTAGTTTTTGTCATTTCTCAGGGGTCGCTCTAAAGGTGGCCCCTGAGAAATTTAAGGGAACGCAGTTGCTTTCGAGACCGGGGAGTCATATACTGGAATCATCAACAGGGCAGTACCGACCGCGACGGAAGGCGAAATCATGGATTTGACCGCAGAAGACGTAGAACTTGCTAAGACCAAAGCCATCACAACTCAGAGTATCGAATCTCATGCTGCTACCGTGGTGAAGACCTGCGATATTCCCGCTCTTGCCGGCTTCAAGACTGATTATGCCGTTATCCGCTCCTACCCTCAGGGTGCTGGAATCGCTTACACTGCGAAGACAGAATCCGAGGCACTGGACACCTTCGGGGAAATGCTGTATCACATCAACGAATTGCTTTACTGCTAGTAACAGAGGTAGAGAGGTGTGACCAACATGGTCATCTCTTTACTTTTTACCTACTGCTAAGGGACACAATTATGGTAGAAAACCACGTCCTCCATTGTCCGTTTCGTAGTTCTGTTATACTCTTAGATAAACCATACCTAACAAAGGACAAAAATGGGCAATAGACGGCCAAAACCACTTGATGACAGTGTTCCTCCCAGCGACAAGTGGAAGATGCGTTCAGCTTCTCTTATTGTGGCTTATCCGCAAATGTCGCGCAATAACTTTGACATGATGTATGACCTGTTGCGGGAACTAGTGGATCAACGAGGCATTCCTGTACCCGCTATTTTCTTTACAGAGCATAATAAGATTGCTCTTCAATGGGTTATTGGAGAGAAAAAGACCGGTGAAGGGTTGAAGGGTGCCTTAAATATCACCGACATTCTAGAAGTGGAGATTGATGAGACATCGGGTTACCACACATATGTTGGTGACATGAAGGCTAATACCTTGGATGAGCAGACGGTGAGCACACATTCAGAGATTGTCCAGATTATCTCCGCATGGGATTTCACTCACGCTTGCTAAGTAGTGCCTATGTGGCTCATTCCTGAAAGCTTCTTAGGCGTTGTACAGGAAGTTCAGTGCGGTCATCGGGCTGATACGTTCTTCCAACTCATCGGGGAGGTACTCGGAAGACAGCCGCCTGATTCGCATGAGTATTGTACGGCAAATGTCAAACTGCTTTTTCAGTTCGCCAAAATTGATGATGTTAATACTGGAATCAGGGCTGTGACGGTATTCCTGCTTAATTTGATGGCAACGTTCCACAAGAGGAAGAATAATGGATTCAAGAGTTTCTTGATTGGTTTTACCCTTACTTTTGCTGTCATAGCCGCACCGAATGATATCAACGAGCAGAAGAGTCATGCCCTGAAAGCATCGGTCCTCTTCGGGGTCATTCAACTCTTCAATCTCATATGACCCATACCGGTTACGATCATGGGCAAGATCAGCAAGCAGGGAGGTGATGTTATCCCCGGTAATGGTCTTAGTCTGCGTTGTCATGGTTTGAGTATAACCACAAGGAAACTAACAAGTCAAGGGTTTAGGCATGACAACATTTGGTCTCTGCCGGCAGTGGTAGTATGCCGGTAAAAGACATCTTCTAGGAACTGGCACTCTCTGGCGCCAACAACAGCAGAGGAGAGTCATATCCTACGAAAATGTGATTTTCTAACGCTCAAGAAGACGTTGGATGGTCCAGCAGGCATGGCGGGTACCCATCAAAATCTGACCTTCGCGGGAGTCTACGGCGAGACCCTTGTCATCGCATAAATGGATGAGGATATTCGCTGTGCGTTCAAGCGAGTGGTCGCATTCGTTATACACCCGCACTAAAATATCAGTGTGGCTTACCCCGTTGTCCATATCATCAAAGATGCTCCGCATGGTAAGGTCCAAAGCCTCAACGTAGGATGCCCTTGTTACAGCACTGATGTCAGATCTACCGCTGGGATTCGGGTTATCCCTGAAATTGCGGAGGGTGATAAGGAACTTGTTGATATCTCGATCAACATTCAAAGCGCGCAAGAGGTGATGGGTTCCTGTCTGTAAAGGGTTATGGATTCTAGTCTTTTCCTCACCTTATCATCTATTGACGGTCGTTGTCAACGGAATTCGCCCCACGTCTCTTAGGACGTGGGGCGAATGAGTGAGTAATCAATTTAAACTATAAGTATTCAGGATGTTAGCGTAGGCGGCTCTGCCCTAACTCGTGGGCGAGACAGGAACCTTAGACGGAAGTCGTGGTTTATAACCTTTGGTACCGGCAGTACATTATGTCGCGGAACCGCTTGAAGCTTCATAATTACCAGCACACGACCGAAGATCATTTTAATCTCTTGGTCATCAAATAGTGAAAACATTGTCACCCCTTTCTGATTTACAGCATACCGGATAATGGTGAAGGTGGCAAGATGTTTCTAGGAATTTGTTCTACGCCACAGGAGTAGGGTCTCTGGGAGATTATATCCCTGATGCGGTTGGGTTACGGGTAGATAGGGACGCTAGGGGCTTAGCAAGGCGTACAGGGGCCAGCAGGGGACGACAAAGGCATAAAAATTCCCCGCCATTTTGGATAGCGGGGAATTTTTTAGCAGACGGAGTATGCTTCCAGTAAGAGTTTTCGCACACCCTTTTTATCTTCAAACAGTTTCAGGGATTCACCCTGTCCGGCACTGAGACGTTGCTGTTCAGCCATGGCCGTCCAATCATCCTTGTCATCCGGTACCGGCACCGTTTCCATGAGTTCGCCTCGCTTGTATATTTCAATAGAGCGCATATTACCTCCTCATCTTTTGGTTCTTTAGTATAAGGCACCGCCTGGCAACCGTATTCCCGGCTTATACTCAGGTAAAAGGGACACATAGGGTGCTTCCTTACACTTGACACCATTGGATTGATGGCGTATCCTTAATTTCTAACAATAAGCGAAAGGTGATTTATGCGAATCCCCCATTACCGTGCTGGTTTAGCCCTTTCGGTTTAGATGACACGATATTCACCCAATCGGGACAGAGTATGGGACGGCTCCTGCTGAGAGCAGCTGGGTGCGTGAAACCCCAGAGAACATGTTCGCCCGTGTCGTTAGCAAACGGGCATAATGGCACCTCTCTGACCTGTATGTATTCGGAACGGGGAAAAGACATGTGATTTTATAACCTGTTTGATTTGACATTCTTCCTCTAAGGGGTATAATAAAATCTAGAAGACATTCTCTCCGTATATTGATGAACGTTTTGTTTCACCCAACTATACGATTACGAGAGGAAATATAATGTCATCATATGATGTAGCACTACAAGCATGGGGTGCGAACCGTCTATCAGCAGAATACGGTATTCCAGTCAGCAGGATCGACCGTTCATCTATCACGGTGGACATGGATTTCAATGAGGGAATGGTATGCTGTGAAGTACCGAACAATGATTGCTACTGTACGCAGGCTATCTCGCCTTCCGCGAACGTGGTTATCAACGGACGAGTGCTAGGCGGACCGGGAACGGGGTTCGTACCGCGATTGCTTGAAACAAGGATTGACTCTCTATGGTTTGACTTCAGCGAAATCCTTCGGGAAATTGTTGAAGCCGGCGATGGAGTGATTTCCCTGTAAAACAGGATGGCTCGCAGCACCAGTTGCGGGCCATCTTCCTTTAACGCTGGGGCAGGAGGAAAATGAGATACGGGACCAAGAACGTAAAAGCATGGGTAGTACGCCTGCTTATCGCCGCTATCCTTGCTTTCACCGGAGTGTGGGCTGAGGTAAGTATCAATGGGGCGTTAAATAGAACCCCGGAGACCACCTATAAGGTCAAAATCCACCATATTGAGCGTACCGGTGATGGAGATTGCTCCATTGTTCCAGTGGTCAAGAAAAAGAGTAACCCTGAGTTCATTTATCATGGTCTTGAAGCATGCAACACCCTCAAAAAGGGTGATTATGTCAAACTTCCCGACCCAGCTAAATTCCCACCTGACGAATAATTGAGACATAGGTAAAGCCCACGCTGAATAGCAATGGGCTTTACCTATGAGATAACGAGGTGCTTACTCTACTCGCTCACCTGTGTCAAGATCAACGATAGGAGCATTGATGAGCCACTCACCGTCCTTCTTGACATAATTGATGTCATCCTTTTCAAAGGTAATCCCATTGCTGGACTTCAACTGGCTGCGGTCCACCGTAGCGGTATCACCAGTAACGGTCACTGCTTCTTTTGGGGTAGTGACCGTGGCATCCGTATCGTCCATGAAAGCAGGGTTAGTGGCAATTTGGGACATATAAACGAAGGCACTTGCAATGCTCTCCGTGTCATCAGTGTCGAAGAAAGCGAATGCTTCCGGCAGTTTTTCCTTCAAGAGGTTAGCAACCTCCTCATCGGACTGACTTAGGTCGTTATTTTGAATAACACCCTGTATGGTGTCAATGTTCTCGTCATCACCAAAGTAAGCAAACACTTCATCGTTTACTGCGACAACTTCCTCTACTGCTTTAGTGGAGTCCTGCTCCTGTGATTTGTTCTCAGTGTTATCGCCAACTGTCGCTTCGGCAGTAGCCTCAACTGAGTCCGGTTCTGCTGAACAGGCGGTCGCTCCAAAGATTAGAGACGATGCAATCAACGTTGCAGATAAAGTTTTCGTGATTTTCATATGTATCCTTCGATAGATAGTGTTCAAATGGTTTGCATATCGGGTACAATAGGTATGCCCTAGCGGGGACATGAATAAGACTTGAAGCCTATTGCAGATAACATCTCTTCTTACAATAGGCTAAATAGCTTCAGCGGCTTTCTCCATATCCCATTCAGCTGCTCGCTGACATTGGAGAGTAAAGAAATGCCGGACGAGCCGTTTCACCCTCTCCAATGTTGCCTCATCAGCAAAAATCTGGTAGCTGAAACCCAAGTTACCTCCACCCGGGACAGTCACCCGGACGGTGATTAGACCTCGATCATTGGACGTGGAAATGGAAACTGGACGGCCATTATCTAACCGCCCGTAGAGGGCCTCGCCTCGCCATTTGCCCTCCCGTGCGAAGACCGTGCGAGCCGTGAAAACAACTATGGCATGAGGGCTGAGTGTGAATGGAGCGGTCCGCTCTTCCGTTTCCTCAGATAATAACGACTGGTTCATCACGACTCCTCCGCTGCTCAAAGTAGGTGCCATTTACCTGATTCATAGTCGCATGAACCATGCTATATACCTCTTGGTAAGGAACCATTGCCCTCATTTTTCTATCCAAGAAATCACGGGGAACATTGGTCATAGCCTCAGAGACTTCAACTCCGCTCTCCAAAGCAATCTGGATAACTTCAATGGTCTCTGCATAAGCATTAGCGGCAGGCAAAGCAATGGACTTCGCCCAGTTATGGTATCGCTTCTTTAGCCCTCCCATTTGACCGCCGTGGATGTTATCCCAGACATTACGGTTCGCACGCAGATGGTCCAACAGCACATCAAGATGCCTTGTGGTAAAAAGCTCAGCCATTGGTTCTCCTTTAAACAACGAATTCATGTTATTTTAGTTTATCATAATTCTGTTTTCTTAGACCATCAGAAGAGACCAGATAATGACACCCACCAAAATAAGACCGCTCACCACATAAGCTACTTTGGTCTGCTTGGTGAGGGTGTCATTGATGGGCTTGTATTCCTTCACAGGTTCCGGCATCGGGGTCATGGGGTCAGAGTTCATTATGTCATCCTTCGTTTATGGTTAGTATGCTTTATAACTATGGTGTTCAGCGGAGGTAATTGTCCTAGCTATTACTGGGAAAGGACATTTTCTTTAGCTGGCTAGATATCCGCAAACCAATTAAGGCCAATATCATCTTCATGACCCAGCCTTTCCAAAATGGCAGAGGCAGCGTCACGAGCGAAGAACTTTGAATCAAGGTTCTCCTCAACGACCCTACACAATACTTCGGCGTTACTGCGAGACCTCTGCGTTCCTGTTTCAGGTAGGGAGAGGTATTCTACTACCTTCTCCATCTGTGAGGGCCACAGACTCACGTCTAGTTCATCGAGGGTATTCTCGACCGTGGAGATGATGTGTGCCGGATTTAGCACCAAAGGTGAAGTAGTCACCGCTGTCCTTCCCTAAGGGATAGTTATATTTCTTATACTACACCTTTTTATCCTGTTGTGCAAACGCAAAGGCCCGCCGGCTGAATTAGCCCGGCGGGCCTTTGGGGTGATGTTACTCCCCGAATTCCTTATAAATGGCATCCATGGACACACTGCGGAATTTCATTAGCTCGGGGCATGGCGGCTCATCGTAGAAACATATTTGAGCGGTTGGGTATATCTCCGCGAAATGTCCTAGAGTCATAAATTCGCCGGTCACAAAGTTATGGACTCCGAAGCGGGTCTTCTTCCAGATAGTCCCTCCCTTTACGGTAAGCAGAGTATCCAGCGGCAGAGAAGCATATATCTGTTTCGGTGAAAGGAATTTATCCCATCCGATCTGCATGGTGGTTGTCCCACTGAAATCAACTTTCGGCTCTGGAAGCATTTTCTCAATGAATTCTTCGGCACTCATATCTTTTGCCATACTTTCATTTCTCCCAGTATTTCTAGGTAAGCGGTGGTCATGATACTTCTAGCAACAATGATTCTATCAGATATTATTAGATGGATTCCATAAATGCGGCGAAGAAGATAAGTGGGAAATGCCTGTATTCATGGACACCCTTAAACATGTTCCTCAACCATGAGAAACGAGGCATTTTCTCATAATCCTGCTTTGGTGAATTGGACAGGACAAAGAAAGGCCAGATGAGCGCTCCCAGCAATACACCCACCAAGAAGACAGCGATAACACCGGAACTGGCAATGGGGTAATAGATACCGTAATATACCATTTTTAACAACCACCACAAACCCTTGAATAGCCAGCACAATGTTTTCCAGAGCCCCTTGAAGAGCCAACGGAAGCCCCACCATAGCACCTTGGATACCCAGCAAATCATCTTCCAAAGACCCTTGGCTAGCCAAACTATTGCATGACCAATCGGGGTTAACAGATATTTGTAGAGCACCTTATAAAGGTAAATTACTGCAGAACGGAGCGGAGATAAGATATAGCGGGTTAAGGCTACCCATAGAAGCTTGATACTCCAACGGATCGGTGCTATCACATACTGGGAGATAAAACCCGCACTATAAGAGAATAACCGCACGAGGGGAATGAGGACATATTTTTTGATGATCCTTAGGGTCGCCACTGTTCCATGACCAATAGGTGTCAGAACATACCGGTAAAAACCGAGGATTGTCTGTGTTACCACCCATAAAAAGGGGATGAGTATGAACCGGTAAATGCCTACACATAATTGAAGGGCCACCCAGTAAAGAGGCACCAAAATGAATCGGTAGATGCCAATACATAACTTGGTGATCGTCCATATAAGGGGGACGACTATAAACCGATAAAAGCCTCTAGCGAGTAGGTACAAGAACCGAATTACTGGGGTGAGAACATATCTTACGGCGAGCTTGAAAAGGTATGTCATTGCCCGCCCGATGGGGGCGAGGACAAATTTGTAGATGCCCTTAAAAATCGGAGCTATGATGTACTCAAAAACTATGATAAAGGGCTGAATCGCTAATTCTATTAACTCCATGACAGCCTAAGCGCCCTATTCTTTACCATTGTTTCTCCCTTATGTGGATGTTTATATTTTTATACTCTAACAAAAGAATTGGGCTGAGCCAAATACGACTCAACCCAATTCCGTGTTTTGGGTATCTAAGCATTTTGCGTGATACCCGATAAATTTTACCATAGCCGGTAAAAGACATATTAGGACTGTTTATTTTCTAGGGAGTAGACCTGCGTGGTGGCATCCAGCGCCCCATCCCATCGATGCCCGTCAGAAGTTCTATTCGGGTTTTCAATGGAAAAGTTCCTTCCGTTGATAACCAGCGTGTCGTGCTTGTCCTTAACGTTATCCGTTATTTTATTGAGGGGGATACGTACCTGCTGTCCTGTTTTGACAGCTGCTTTCACTTTCAGGTATTTGTCCCGTGGAAGCCGGTAGTATTTGCTTTTTGTGACCTTTGCAATAGTTTGGGAGTAAGCGTAATTCTGGTCAATCATACCCAGCACCATTGGTACAAAAAAGGTGGCAAGCACAAGGCTTAGCATGGTGACAACGTTAAAGGGGACACTGAGGAGTGCAATGGCGGCACCGCCGGCACCAGCGATAATTGGAATACTTCCTATAGTCAGTCCATCATTCAAATTCATGCTATGAGCCACGACCTGAGGCTCACTGGAATTATATTTTTGAACTGCTGTCATTGATGAATTCCTCCTTTCCATACTGTTAAACAATAGCATTTTCCACTTTGTTTCAAACGTGATGTTATCCACAATGAACTGTGAAATCCAACGAATAAGAATGATTGGACAGTCCTACTCCTTTCTGTTATACTGCTGAAATAACCGATGGATAAATACAGTAGTATAATGGCGAATTGTGTATTTGACTAAGGTCTAGGACAGACAACACGGGAAAACTGGGAAATACTATTCCATTACCCCCATACTATTTGAACGGAGTCTCACTTATATGAACCATCTATCATTCCATTCCCGGGGCGAACATGAGTAATACCATCCTATCCCCCGAGGTGGAAAATGGCGTTCGGCGCCTTCACGTTAACCCAGACAAGCTGGTTGGCATTACGCACAGTTCGGTTGAGGAAATACAGGCACGTGCACGGGATGCGGCTCGCAATAGTGCGAATACGACACGGAAATCACGGGTGAAGCACCGCATCGCATTTGTCAGTGCCGCTGTGCTATTCGCATTTTCGGCCATCTCCGCAATAGCCATGTTCACGTGGCTCAAAAACTCTCGTGTGGAACCAAATTATGTAGCCCCATGGGGTGAGGGTTCGTGGGGTGTGGGGAATACCATTTTTGTCATCCTGACCTCCCTACTTTTCACTTTCTTGGTGTTGAAGAAGACTAAGCGTAAGCGCTGGCTTGTATTGTTTTTCTTCCTCTATGGCGGGATTTACTACACAGCACCTACCGATACCGCTGTGCTTATCTTTAGTACAAACATTCCATTGAAGATTTTTATGTCCTTGGCTTTCCCTGCTTTTGTGCTCGCCATTAAGCTATTTTCTAGCAATGCGAAACAGGCTAAACTTCTCATGCTGCGGCTTACCCCGAAGACGATGAATAACCGTTGGCAGCGCTCAGCGGATCAGAAGGTGTTCGGAAAGGTCGGGCAGGTTGGTGATTCCGGCAATATCTTCGGTGAGGGCCGTGCTTCAGCAGGAGCCGAGGGGGAACGTCGTACTGCTTACTTACTGGAAAACCTGTTAGGACATGTGCCGGGAGTACAGATTTATCATGGTCTTAGGTTCCCCGGTTCCATGGACGCAGACGTCGACCATGCTGTTGTCCTTGGTGATAACGTTTTCCTCATTGACTCCAAGATGTTCCGCCCCGGTACATATTTCTGGGGGCGTGGAAAAGAACCTACCATTTATGGCGGTAAGGCTGGTCCATACCGTAACCACATGGATGCGGCAGTACGTGGTTTCAGGGGGATACTCCCCAAAGGCATTCGTGTTGAAGCTTTGATTATGATTCACAATCATAACGGTCTGGCGAGTATTTCTGGTGTCCTACATGAATATTTTATTCCTGATCCACCAATGCGACTGGTGAATGCTGAGGATGGCATGAAACATCTTCTCCATCGAGCCGTTGAATATGCTGGAGTCCCCGTGAGCGAGGAAGTCAAAGCTGAGTTGATGAATTCCTTGAAATAGGTTTAACCGCGAAAACCTCCACCCTCTAATTGAAGGGTGGAGGTTTTCGCGGTTAAACTAGATAATGAAGGCAATAACACTGATAATCAACATACCTGCGATACCGATGCCCAATAGTGCCAGGCATCCCCTAAACAGGATAGCGGCATCAACTCCCTTAGTGGAATATTCCCCGCTGACAATCATAGTTACACCGTAGGCTACGATGGACAGCATAGTGAGGAAATTCCATATGATGATTATAGTAGCCATGATACTCCTTGATTGAGGATTCGTGATTTTAGAATACACACTTCTAAAATATGTGTCAACTGGGGTGCTAAGGGCATACAATGGAATTCTACATCGGTGGATATGACAACAGCACCCTCTGCCAAGAATGTTCCCGACAGAGGGTGCTGTTGGGAAAAGACCTAACGAGGGTAGATAACCATATCCATTGCCCGATTCAACCGCTCCAATTGTTCCGCACGGTAGTGGGTTAGGTTAGCGGGGA
>JACRYO010002659.1_pt1 | contig 13775 bp, 26 predicted proteins | sample 8023221 | NCBI WGS metagenome assembly JACRYO01 (sample SAMN15823180, study PRJNA655841) | gut metagenome | isolation source: fecal sample D85 from dog with diarrhoea from SPCA | host: Canis lupus familiaris | place: South Africa: Mmabatho, Mahikeng | collected 2019-09 | reverse complement strand
GCAAATTTCCCGCCACGGTTAATGTAACTGAGATAAAGGCGGGTATTGGAATCGGTATCAGTCAGTTCCAGCCAATCTGAACTAGCACCATGCAGAACACTCTCTACGAATGATGCCGGGCTGTCATCTGTGCGTTCAGTAAATATTCCCTCGGCGGAGAGAAGGTCAGCGATCCGCCGGGCCTGCTGAACCAATTTTTCCATTATCAATTTCCTTGCCTCAATGTTTAGTCAATAATTTGATTTTAAACGCTGAGTTAGCAACTGTCAAATTATGATTATGGAGGTATTTCCACAACCCTTTGTCAGTGTGATTTATCCACAGGTAATTTGTTGATATAGCAAGTTCTAATATCTATCGGGGACACAATTATACACAGGTTATCCACAGCATTATCCACATGTTTATCAACAGGTTATCCACAGCCTAGGGTGTAGTGTCAAAATCGTCTTCGGTAATCGTGATTTCCTCGCCTACTGTATGCTCTTGGCAAGCAGGATACTGTCCCAGTATGACGTATTTCGTTTCACCTTCAAACTGAACCCGAGCAAAACATTCCTTTGGGCCATCAATGAGAGCATCAATCTTCACTGTAATTTTGTCACCATTACGCGTGACATTCTCCTGCCCGGGGATTTGCTGTGTATCGCTAAGCACAACGCCTAATAGAACCAGTGCCAAAATGACAAGGCCGAAAATTGCCCACTTAGATCTGCTCTTGGTTGTTTTAGTCATAATACAATTTTACCATCCTTCTCTTAGAAGAAACGACCGATTAGCGACCCGTTACAAGGACAATACCGCCAAATACCATCCCGATACAGAAAACCGCGATAGCACCTGTTTTATGCCAGCGGGATGAACCCAGAGCAATGAGCATGGCGGCAAGCATTAGCGCAAGGCTAAGCACGCTCAGCGTCCAAGCGTGCACGCTACTCATGACCCAAAGAGAAATTTTCATAGCACCCATTTTAGCAGGAAAATGAAAAAGCCCCGCATGATGCGGAGCTTATCCTTACCCTTACAGTTCCGCTCCGCCCGAAGCCGTCACCGTCAGGAATGCCTTGTCGGGCAGTTCAAAGGAGACAACGGACTCTACGTGGCTGACCGATTCCATCTGCGGGGTAGAACTGGGAACCACTACTGGGAACAGTACCAGAGCCAGAGCGGCAATAGAGTTAAGGGTAGAACCGAACATTTTAATGTTCCTTTCATCGGGAGGCGGTGTGCCTTGCGGACCTCTCTATTCTATACATGGTCGATGGGGTATTACAAGTCCTCAGGCAAAAATTTTCCGATCAATTTATCTCTGCCGGCTCGGTTTCAGGATGATGTAAGGGACACATAAGTGCTTAAGAATGTTTCGCCCGCTTAGCCATTGCGGCTTTATGATTCGCCATGTCTCGGTCTATAAGCATCTGCGTACTCAAATTTATTTGGGCTTCCATCAAAGTCTTAAACTCGCGGACATAATTCGTGGAGGGATATACGGACACAGTTCCATACTCGTAAGTGGAAGCGATGCCCGCATTCTGAAACTTAATGAGGTAAATTTTACCTTCACTTGATTTCGTCATGCTCAGGTGGTGTTTGCGAACCCGTTTTAACCCATCCTTATCCAAAGCTGGTGCCTTCTGAACTTCCTCGGCCACCTTGGCGTTTGCTTCTTGAAGGGTGTCGAAATCATAGAGATAATTCTTCCGCTTGAAAAGCTGTGCTACACCATATTCCTTGGAGCTATCTAAGCCTACATCATCAAATTTAAAGACGTAAAGTGTTTCGTCGGGACATACAATAACACTGAGATAGTGAGTGGTGATTCGCCGTAATTCGCTTTTACTGAGCATGGGGTTCCTTCGGTAGGACGACATAATTGGCGCTCCTATCGGTACAGCACTAAGCCCGGAAGGTAAATTCCTTCCGGGCTTAGTGTCCAATGGGTAATCGCCTTTGATTTACCCTTTTCCTCTTAGATGGCGGACGTAAAACCAACACCTTCGTTGTGTTTATAGGAACGGCCTGCGGAGTATCCTTCCATCTCGTCGCCAATCATAGAGGTAGCAAGAGCCTGAGCGGACTCCAAATTTACTGCTGGATATGCCCACCCCTCATGCCCAATAACCCGGGCAACTCCGTAATCGCTAACCATGGTATCGAACCCAATAATGGATGGCTGAAAAACAATTACTGTACTGTCACCGACACGAGTGCTGGACACGGCGCTGTGGTGCAAAATGCTGATGAGACGCTTGGGGAGCATAAGGGATTTCCTTCTTTCAAAGATACGGGGTATCTCTCACTAGTAGAGCGAGACATTTTGAGCATACCCTATATCTATCGTTAGAAGAAAATCCTGTCCGTCTTAGGGTTGTAATCGTAATCAAGGTCACTGGATAGTTCATCAATGACTCGCCGGCGCATTTCACCCTTGTTATTGAAAGCGTCAAGCATTTCCTTGCGGTCCGCCTCCAACTTCTCGCGGATTGTCTCTATGTCATCAGGGGAAACAGCGAACTTGCCACTTTTTTGTTTGCATGGGAGTTCGCCCCGTTCCATAAGTCGGGAAACAAAACTGGTGTTTCGCCCGATTTTTTCGGACAGTTCTTCCAGACTCAGTTTGGCGAGATTGTTCTTGCCCACTATAACTCCTTAAGGTTTTCTATAAGATAAGTCAAAGTATATCAGCAGGGATGTTAAAAGCAATGAGACTGATTATAACAATTTATGAGAGTCACCCAGGAAAAGACGAGATTGAAAATATCCCTTACTATGATGGCACAAACCGTAATCTTCTCCTACTTGACATATCCTTCTTCCATGTCCTACGATCTTCACTAACACCCGTTACTTATCAAAGGAACATTATGCCCATTCGTGCTGAACATGAGAACTTCCTTGACGAATTGCTTGAAAAAATTGATGCAACTCGGAATTTTTGGTTTGAATTATCATTGAGTAATGACCCAGCACCCTTTACTGAACTGTGCCTAGGACAGTCTCATTCCTACGCATGGGCTGATTACACCCTGCGGGAGGGGATTGTCTTGGAGAAGCCGGCAGAAACCATCTTCACAGAATTCTCCACCGAGTCATATGAACGCCTCGTTGTATTGGAGAACAATAAGCTGTCCCCAGAGTTAAGCTTCTCGCAACGAAACGGGAGCATCATCGCTCTTACCGTTATCCGTGACATGGTGGAGGACCACCGAAACAACATTCTTGCCAATAGTTGACAACCGAATAAGACCCTGTTTATACTCATAACATCAGGTACTCCAAGGGGGAGCACCGCATCGCATAAAGGATGACAGACCATGGCTTTCAACACCACGACCCGCAGCCCGAACTACCCCTACTCCCACATTCGGAGGAATAAGATGCTCAATCGTCCTCCCGTTTTGGTTATGCTGGCTTTCGCCCTCATCTCGCTGATTAGCGTTGCCACGCTTCTTGCTCCTGCGACTCTTGGTGGAATGTTTACTACCAGCACCGTCCAGAACTGCGTGGTAACCGAAAAGTCCACTGCGGTCGTGGATGGTTATTCCGAATACCGTGTTCATACCGAGAACTGCGGCACGTTCTCCATTGAGGACAGTCTGCTTGACAGTCGTTATGATTCTGCTGACATGTACGGTTCTATCCATGACGGGGAGACCTACGATTTCAGTACCCGAGGCAAGCGCGTTGGGTTCTTCTCCATGTTCCCGAACATCATCTCAGCGACTCCTTCCAAGTAATTCAACTTCCCCCGCAACAATCCAGTTGCGGGGGAGTTTTTAATGGTATTAAAGGGACATAATATATTAGCAGAAAAAGACTTGACAAATATAGCTGATGACGGTAGAATTTGGTCATCTAATCGTATTCCCACTTAAAGGAAAAATTATGAGCGACTGGCAGAACACTACCATTATTCTCAATGCCCTTGAACCACGCACACCCGCCCGCACGGACGGCGACAAGTGGCAGGTTGAGAAGACCGTATGGCTTCGCAAGGAAGACGGCCGGCTTGCGGACCACCTTGCGAAGCTGACTGAGGCAAGTACTGACCTCCACGAAGCTGAACTGAAGTTCTGGGATGATATTGAAATGTCGATTACAGGGTGGCGGGATGCTACCGAAGACGAAATCAAGATCATTCATGAAGAGATCAAAACTCCACACAGGCTTTTCTAGCCCACTGAAAACACCCAGAGGTACTCCCAATTGAGATAAACCCCCTCAAAGCCTCAAATACCCGTCAGAGGGCCACCAAGGGTGTAATCCCGCTTCCAGCCACTAACGAAAGTGATATACCGCCATGACCCATGAAATTCCCACTCGTCACGTTCCCCTTGTCGGCCTGTACGGACCAACAACAGTAAAGGCAACCCGCGATGAGGATGGGGTGATTCTTATTCAAGAACTCCATGAAATCCCCACTCCGAATAATCAGACCCTAGAGGAATGGTTCTCTGATGTCACTGCGACTGGGTTCGGCTTGGATAAGGTGCGAGTGACTACAACCTATAGCGGTTCGGTAGTTCTCATTGGTTTCCGAGAAGCGGACCCGCAGGAAGCTGAGCAGATCAAAGCTTACTTCCCCGAACATGATGAAGATGGAAATTAGACCATGGAAAAGGACACAACAAGCATGACTTGGACGGAACATATGGTTACCCTGCCTTTCCAGTATGAACCTCAGAAGGTAAGAACGGATGGTGCCCAGTGGCAGGTACAGGTCTGCGACTACATTCCAACTCCCCACGGGGCATTGGAGGAATACATCAAGGATTTACGGGAAGCGTGTTCCCGGTTGGAGGATCCTGTTCTTGACTGTTGGGTTCAGGGAACTGAGTTTGACCCAGAGTTGGGGTCTGAAGTCCGGGGCTGGCGGGAAGCAACCCCGCAGGAATCTAATCACATTGAACACCGCCTAAAGAAGTAGAGTCGGAGATAGGGATCACCCTATCTCTGCCTCCGCCCGATAACTATGATGGCAGATTTTACCATTATAGGAGAATTATGAACAACCAAAACCGTGAAGAGGGATTTACGCTTATTGAACTCTTGGTGGTGATTCTCATTATTGGTGTTCTTAGCGCAATTGCAGTACCGGCTTTTCTGAACCAACGTAAAGCTGCGTCTGATGCTACGCTTAAATCAGATCTACGTAATGCTGCGATGACAGTCGATACTTGGTTGGCAAAGGGGCATAAAATTGAAGACTTCCGGCAGAAAGTGGGGATGAATAAGTCTTCTGCTTTTGTGGAGGGCGTAAATTCCTCTAATGCGTTTCCCGCAGAATACGCACGGTGGAATAATGTTGAAGGGTTCCCGCACATCACAGTCAGCGAAGGAACTTCTATGGAAATACCCATGAAGGTAGGAATTGATGTTGACTGGCAACGCGGTATGGAAGAAGGCGAATTCTGTATCAAAGGCTCCAATGTTTCAAGTAGATGGAATGGCGTATTGTGGGGGGACACATATGCGACTCTGAACAATTCGCTTTACTATGATGTTAAAGCCGGCGGAGTAAAAACTATGGAGGAACTGGTTGAACTTCAAAAAACACCTAGCACAGTATCCTGTTCCGGGTATGTGAATCGGTATAAATCTACACTGTAATTGAATCTCCTGAGAGATTTACCGGAGGATGAGAAATTGAATACGGGGTAGGAATGCCTTGATGACCTTAAATAAAGAAGCGGCCCTCATCAGGTGGGGCCGCTTCTAATTAGGACTTGATTTGCAGGGGAGTTGAACGGATTTCTATGAGCGCTTCCGTAGTGTGGATGAGCCTGCGAATATCATTAAGCTTGTCATCCTGAATGGCGGCAATTGATTTCTCGTTGGAGGTAAGGGCCTTATTGTTCAGGCCTTCCGCTACACTGCGGAGGTGCTGATGTAGGGCTTCCTTCTTTTCCATGGCTTCCAGACTGTTCAGGGCGGCAGCAATCTTTTCCTTGTTCTGCTTAAGGGAAAGGACATAATCCTTGTCATCAGTCCTTGCGAGCTTTGCTTCTTCGAGGAAGTTCTCAGCTTGTGCTTTCAGAATGTTCAATGCCTCCAAGGCCTCGGAGTCGGTAGTTGCATCAATATAACGGTTCACTTTGGCAACGCGAACTTCCCAGCCGGTGACAGTTTCTTCTGTCTTTGAATGGATACCAGTGACCCGATCCAATTCAGTTTCAATGGTCTTGGAGTTTGAGATCAACTGGCTTCGCATATCCTCGATAGTCAAAACCTTATTGTTTTCAGTTCCCTTGGTGCGGTTGAATATTCCCATTTCCCTTTTCCTTAATTTGCCTAAATCTTACTCTTCTCCTAGGGTACCACAAGTTAAGGTATTTATCTACATTTTACCCTATTTCATAGCCGTAATCACAATAACGGGACGCGCCGTTGCGTAGCTGGGATGGCCCTAATATTAGGGCCATCCTCATTACTTCTTAGGTGGGTAAATACGCTCAATCTCCTGCTCACTAACTCCATTGCCTAACGAGAGAATCATGTTATTTTTTCTCTGCCATGTCTTCTTCTGCATGGAATCCCACTGTACCGCTGCGGAATAGCGGTTAGTATTGCTCTTGAAATAATTGTTAGGCATGTCATACCTAGTTTTATCAGAGTAGTCATTTTCGGACCTAATAGTGACAATGCTTCCCTCTGGGGCAGTCAAAACAGCTTGGGCACCAGAGGAAACTTGACTATTGGAGAGCATCGCTGAAATATGCTCAAGTTTATGAGCGAGGGTGAAAAGGTTGATAGGCAGGGAATCACTTCGAGACATCTGATAAATGATTTCCCGAGCGTGACCTTCAAACAAAAGAGCACGCTCTCCATCAACATCGATTGCGTCTTCATGTGCGAGGACAGACGAAGACCCGTTGCCATCGCTAATCATCAGAGTAACCATAAGGTTCCCCTCTTTGATCTTGGGAATGTACCCCACTGAAGCAAGTGTGTCAAATGTTCCCATGTTTCCCAGTGTAATACTCAAAACGTTTCCTCCTGTTAAGTAATGATACCTATTTCTATCATATTTTCAGTATTTATACAAGTCTCCTAATCATTATCACGATGGGTAAGAAGCTCTACCTCCTTCCCCTTATATGCTGCGTAAATCGTGACATGCCGCTTCTTCATTACAGAGCTTAAATGATTAGCAGCAACGTATCGATGATAAATTTTATAGTCAAACTTTATGTCGTCCGGGTCGGGGGAATACAACCGGGTTGATATTCCAACAGTCGCACCCGCCGGCAATCTCAGGATGAGTTCTTCCATGAAATTATTTGCTTCGCAGTTCATCAGCTTCTTGGAAATACTGCGGATGTATTCTGTAATCTCAGCCATATTCAAAGCAATTTTTTCGTTGAGGAACTCCTCATTACTAGGGTAGTCAACGCCATTCCGTTCGGTGAATTCTCGGACATATCCTTCCACCAACGTATTGCTCATACCGGGCAGGTCCAACCGTTCCTCGTGGATAAGGGGTTTGCTGGAACCAGCATGTAAAAAGACAGAGAGCACACCATTTTCCATGTGCGGTTTGAGGATGGGGTTATCAAGAGAGAAGACAGCCCTGTTACCACGGATTATCATTAGTATTCATCCTCTTCTTCTAATTCCGCCAAGTCTTCAAGATGCTTATAAAAGGCAAGCTTCTTTTTAATTTCATTGCCATTAGCCTCCACGAGACACTGTACAACGGGCCCTTTTGAAATATTCAATTCGGGGAAGACGTTGGAAAGCTTAGTCATCTCCTGCCATTTAGCATAAGCTGTATGCCTCATAAGCTTGATATTAAAAGTTTGTATCATGACCGCGAAGCTATCCACGGAGTGCTTACGGATAAGCACGGTGCTCCCCTCCTCAGCGGTAAGTATCGCACGTTCAATGTCAGTTAGGTCAATCGCCCCAAGACGCTGAGCAATCCGCTGAATCTCCCTTGTAATTTCATGGGCGTTAAGGAAAGTCCCCTTGGAAGTGCCCACCACACGGTTATTTGCTTCCATGATAGCAAACAGGATATCCCGGGCGTGACCCTCTAGCAGACTGCCGTGTTCAGTGGAGAAGGGGATTTCCTCTTCATGTACGCAGATTCGTAGAACATGAGTGTCACTGGCGACCATCGCATACAGCCTGAAAACTGCATCAACTATTTCAGGGCAATAACCAATAACCCTATCATCATTAAAAGACCCCTTGTTTCCCTGTATCATATGGAAGTCCATTCAAGTTCCTCATCAAATGAGTCATCATCATCCCAGAGGTGTACCCTTGCTTTCTGTAGATGTGCGGCATCAATTCGCGCACCGTTGAGGCTCAATTCGTAAGCGGTGCGGGAGAACTTATCTTTCAGCTTGGACCATATCTGGTAAGCCTCAAAACGGTAATAGTATGAGATGTTTTGATACCCGTCAAGAGGGATAATCTGGATTAATGTACCCTCAGAGGCAGTAAGGATGGTTTCACGTAGCGGCTCGGGGGTCTCTACGGAGAGGAAAATTGCCACATACTGCAACGCTTCCACTAGCTTACTGACTTCAACCTTTTCACGGGACTCCATGGAGCGAATCAGCATTTCTCGGGCATGGCCTTCAAGGAACTCAGCGGACACCGCTAGTACCCTGATCTGCTGGTAATGTATCAGCACCCGCTCTGACTCTGTTCCACGGATAATCACTGCGTAGAGGGAGAACATGTCATCATCCCCGATTTCGGGCACAAAGCCGAACACCGAGGCGGTGTCAAAAGATGCCTTGTTTCCTTGAATGAGTGTCAAAATAATCCTTCGATAGTTATACAATACTCATCATCGTATCGTATTCTTACCGAAAAATCAAATCATTTAACAGGACTATTCATAGGTGTTTGCAGTAGTGAAACAGCCGGCAGAGATTCCACATCTTTCCATGAAGGTTCCACCGTCAGGGCGTTCTCCACCGCAAGACGAGCTTGTTTATCTTCGTAGTAGTATTTCATTAGAGAGGTGAATTCAATGAAGATTGATCCATTCTCCTCCCGAAAATCCAATCCCCGAGCGAGCATTGACCTCATCCCGTGGATACCCAAATCAGTGATAATCATGGCAGTTTCGAGGTCAAGTTCATAGTTTTTCATCATTCCTCCATCAGGTTGATTTCCTATCCCCTAAGGATACCACCAAAAGGGACACAAGTAGTAGAAAATCCCAGAATAGTCCTATCTAAGGTACTAACTCTGGGATAGAAGAAGTAAATGGAAAAGGACAATTAGATTTTAGTCAATCGACTGTCGGATTTCGTCCCAGTGCTCCGAGGTCGTGACATCTATATGCTCCATCACGAGATGCTCTGCGGGAACGTAGAAGACAAACTCATCTGAGATGGTCTTGTCAGTAGAGGCCATACGGAAACGCACGCCTCTCGGGTCATCAGCGGAGCGTGGAACCAGTTCCACCCCAGTGTAGAGCTTAGCTCCGCTTCTATTTTTACGGTTGAACTTCTCCTGCTTAGCAGCACCAAGTTCTCCTCGCCAAAGCATTCCCAAGGCTTTTCCGACAGCGTTTGCTTCAAAGGTTTGCAGGTAATCTCTGATTTCCTGTTCCTTCCCCCATGACATGCGTAATCCTAGGAAAGCTTCAGGAACCTTAAAGTTCTGCCAGAAACCCACTCCGTTGATACTGAAGACGAACGGAGTGTCCTCCTCATCAAATTCAGGATGTATTTCAATGTGGTTCCCCTCCGCGAGAAGGTCAAGCACCCCCGGTTCATAGTTTTCCGGGTGGAGGGTCATGTCAATTAGGATGCTTTCCCGCACCATGTCATCATGGTCCTCCAGAAAGTTTTTGATAATAAGGTAATCGTTGATATCCATTTTGTCCTCGATGAGTGGTTTAGAAGGTGATAACGCGGTTAGCGGACGGCATATTCTGAACCCCGTCCCACTCCCGAATCTTGGATCGAGGAATGGAAACAATGTCAGGATGGACATAAAAATCGTAGGTGTCTGCACCAAAGAAAAGATTCTGTATCAGAGTGAAACGAATAGCCCCTACTTCGTTTCGCTCACCATTGAACATAAGTTCCGAATAATAGCGAATCCCATCTTCCTCACGGAAGAATTTTTCCTGAACCGTTGGGGCAAACATTCCCTTATGTAGTAATTCAAGGATACGACGAATAGCATGGTAAAGAAACCATTCCGCTTCAAAAGCGACTGAATGTACGACATTCTGTAGTTCCTTAGCCGTTTCGATAACCTCATCGCTGATATTCACGTCAAGGTACTCCCACCCAAAGCCCTGCATTGGAGGAACAATAGCCACAGCACGGGTTGTCTCCCCTTCGGGTAGGGGTGGAGGGGTTAGCAGTACACTGAAACCATCCCGAACAGCGGAAACGATTCTTTCGTCATTATTTTTGGGGTGGTCAAGTACATCTTGGGAAAGGACTTTATTCATTTCCCGATGTTTTTCCTCATAATACTCAGTCAAGCTGAAGTAAGTATCAAATTTCATGGTTCCCTAAAATAGACTAATGAATTATCCTTACCCTATCACAGGGGAACATTTTCGTCAAGCAAGAACTGAGGTATCACTTGATAGGAGATGCCTTGATCTTCAATGATACCTATTTTGTGATCATCATAGAGAAACAACCCAGCGCCTTCGGGGATACCAGTTAGTCTGCCATCAGCGGCATAGGTTTTTGCCAAGGTGATGAATTCTCTCCGAAACTTCGCTAGCTTTTCCTCATTTTGCTGTAATGCCTGCAAATCGCCGGCGACGATTTCTACCGCACGTAGCGGAACACCTGCTTCAATACTACTGATGTTATTGTTTGTCACGAGGGAGACAAGCACTTCACCGTCCGCAACCCAAATCCGTTTTCCAAAAGATGCGGAATACTCTGAAGGCTTCTGACCAATCACGATGTGGAATACACCTCGAACAGATTTGATATATTGGATGGCTCGCTCCAACGCCTCGGTTTTGTAATCTTCAACGGCTTTTTTGAGTTGCCGGTACTCATAGAAATTCATATTGCCTCCACTTAACTTATATCTGCGATAATGCTCCACTCAATCAGGGGACACAATATACGTCAAACCATCCATAACACTCACACTATCCAGAATAATCCCACGTCAAAGCAGTATTAGGCAAAATTACTCACTCAGTTCGGCGTTGAGTTCAGCAAGTTGTTCCTCCAGCTGCTTTTTCATCTCCAGCTTCTCTTCCCTCTCCCGCTGTTGATGGACAGTACTCATCTTCTTATTCCACTCGGCCTTCTGCTTTCGGTCACGCTCCAACCGGTCAAAATAATGCTTAGGGTTCTCAATGAATTCAAAGGGTACTCGAATAACTTTACCTTGAGCCATAACCCCGTCATCATCAACCACATTGCCGGCGGTGAAAATCACGTAATCCTTGTCATAGAAAGAATATTCGTAATCCAAATCTCTTTCCGCATCAGTGATGAACTCACGTTCCAATTGAATATCAAGCCAGCCTTTCAGATATGGCTGTAGCTTCTGATGAACTTCATTTTGGATTTCATCCAACTTATTCAAGATCAGGTACATCTCAATTTTACTGGTCATCATTTTCCTTTGCTAGATGTAGGTTCCTGATACTATACCATAAACGGAAGATCCCATCGGTTGAGATTATTTGACAATCACGGCGGCAGGGGATTAGTCTTATTCCATACACATGCATACCTAACAACCACAGACATAAAGGACAAACATGACTGCTGTATTTGATGATACCAGTGCTCTGAACGCTCTCGTTTTGGTGCCACCTACTTATCTTATTCTGAGTGAAACCCCTATGCTGGATGAAGACGATTATCTTCAGGCAGTGGAGGACTTTGAATCAGTGGTGCTGGCCGCCGCTCGTTTTCACCGTAATTGGAATGAAACGATCAAGTCTTTGAACCTCCCCGAAGATGAATACCATTATGATTCCGAGGGCGGTCTTGAACTTCCCGAAAATTGGGAACCGCCGGTAGATCGTAGTGAAATCACTTCACTTGAATACGCAGTTGGTCAGCTTTATCTGAACATGACCCGAGCTAATTTACGCCGCCCTTCCCTGAGCTACCTCGCTGAATTCAACGTACTGGAACGCACCGTTGAGCGTGCAACCGAGGAGTTCTCCCTGCTTCTGTTCTAACCTGTAAAAGGACAGCCCCCGCCATCTGGCGGGGGCTGTCGTGGTTTAAAAACCAGCGTAAGCGGTGTTGTACTCATCCCTGATGGTCCGCAGACCTTCAAAAAGGCCGTCACGGTATGCCTCATCATCGGTGCTCGCCATAATTTCAACGATGGCGTTCATAGAGTATTCCATCGATGCTTGGTAGTTCGGTTTCTGGTATGGCCCGGTCCGCAACGCCCGCAACGCCCGACCCATGCCCCTTGCTTTTGCTTCAAGGCGAACCTTGTTCTCCTCCGTGTAGGCGGTGTTGGAAAGGTCATTGAGCGTTTCATATTTTCGTAGCAGTGCGTTTTCTGCTAATTGGTAAGCATCCACGAGGGGTTCCTTTGGTTGATGAATGTCATTAAAATAAAAGTCAGTGTAACCATTATACCAAAGTGCTTCTCTTAGCTCGGCTCCATGGGGGCATAAAGTTAGGTTTTCAAAAAGGGGGAGCCACTCACCTGAGTGGCTCCCCTAATGGTTAGCGGTTTTCGCTATTCAACTCCTGCTGCACTTCAAGCAGTTGGGCGAGTTCCCGTTCAAGGCGAATCCGGTCCCTCTCCACCCGTTTCCGCTGGATTTCACGTTCCCGTTCTTCCTTCTGGCGGACCTGATGTGCAACCTTGTCGTAGAAAGACTCACTTTCGGTGAGGAAAGCCAGCGGGAAAAGTGTTTCACTGCCGAACTCTATCTCATTGTAATTATCAACCCACGTATCAGATTCATAGATTGCAAATTCTCCGTTGTAGGAGAGTCCTCGGAAACGGAATTCCTGCTCAATTTGCTGTCGGGTCAAATTACCAAGCTTGACTTCCAATTCCAGCCATTCCTGCAAATGGGGAGCCATCGCAGTTTTCAGTGCGGTTTCAGCGGAAACAAAGTTTTCCATGAGAGCCTTAGCATTTGCAGCGTTCGTCATGATTATCCTTTAACTAGGTGATTTTGTAGATGAATTTCTATCTTCTACTCATTAGTATAAAGACCTATCTTTAACTTGTCAATGTCTGCCGGCTGCGGACGTTTCTATTCAGTAAAAGGGTAGGGGTTCTCACAATGAACCAATTTGATCTCATGAGGATCACGCTCACTGGTAATCAGCCAATGGATACTGCGACCGGTTTCCTCAGATAACTCACATATATCCAGACTGCTAAGATTCCCCGTGGGATACTTCTCCCGGTCAACGGTTACCCCGTGGTCTTCAAGCCGTTGCCAGATTTTCCTTGTTAGTTCTTGACGTTCGTCCATATTTTTATTCCTTCCGTTCTCTAAGTATAACAGCACTTGACAAAGGGTTTCGGGTGTGGGTAATATAAGAATACGAAAACTTACCTCACCACTTAGGGAGAAATAATGAACGCCGAAAACCTTGCTCAGCTTCACCTTGATGTATCGAAGTGGCTGGACACTCACCGCTCGGACATTCCCGTGACCGTCCGACACAAGACGGCGAAGCTTGTTGAAGCATCCGCACGCAATACCAACTGGGTGAAGGTCTGCGACGAGACTGACCTTGGTCTCGTGGGCGATGATTACATTGATCAGCTTGAACTCATTCAGGCGGACATCAAAAGGGCAGTTCCTCGAGCAGAGCCTCTGT
>JACRYO010000537.1_pt1 | contig 13959 bp, 11 predicted proteins | sample 8023221 | NCBI WGS metagenome assembly JACRYO01 (sample SAMN15823180, study PRJNA655841) | gut metagenome | isolation source: fecal sample D85 from dog with diarrhoea from SPCA | host: Canis lupus familiaris | place: South Africa: Mmabatho, Mahikeng | collected 2019-09 | reverse complement strand
GAAACTATTGAAGAAAGCGAAGATGAAATAATTAAAAAAGAACTTCCGAAAGAATACAGAAAAAATAATACGGATAATCCTAATATCCAAGTATTATCAATCGATTCTTTAGCTTCTATGTATCCAGCATTAAAAAATGTTAATTCTTTCCCACAAGCGATTAAACAAATTCTTTTGGGTACACCGCAAGGATTACGAAACAAAGTTTTGATGTTTATTGTACCTTATCTAAAAAACGCGTTAGGTTTGGATGTTAACGCAGCTATAGAAGTCTTGTCCACTTGGGGGAAAATGTGTACTCCAGAGGTTTCAGAGGAAGAAATAAGACACGAGGTTAGTAGACTATGGGGATACGACTTTGAAGCGATGTACGGAGCTTATGTTGAGGAGTTAGAGCTTGAATACGGTATTTTAAAATTCGAAGATTGGCGAAACGATGACAAAATTCAAATACATACAGCTATTTTTGAAAAAATTAAGGAAATTAGTGATGGGGCTTTTCGAATTTATCTCGGCATGAAGTTATTAGCGCACGAAGAAGGACGTTCTAACTTCACAAAGCCTGAAATTTGTGAACGTGTAGGTATCGCAGAACGAACTTTCGAAAAACACATCGGGTTTTTAACGAAAATTAACATCCTTAGTAAAAAGGTACACAACACTTCGAAAATGAAAGGTGAAAAATATCAATATTATTTAACACCTTATGTAAATGAATTTAAAGGCTTCACACTGTTCGATGCTAGTTTAATTGAGCTTTTACTAGAGAAAGACCTTAACGACGCTCAAATCACATTCTACGTCTATTTAAAGCATTTCTTTAGAGGAGGAAAAGAATCTTCGTACAAAATTTCACAACCATTATTAGCAGAACGTTTAGGAAAAAAGAGTCATTCAACAATTTCTAAATTAACAGATGAACTAGTAAAACATAAGATGATTCGTAAAACTTCTTTCGGTAAAGGTAGAGCGAAAATTTCAATATACACTTTATTAAAGTAGGGGGAAACTTCCTCTACTTTATTTTTTTTAAAAACACAGTAATACCAAGGGTTTAAGCGTCAAAACCGCACGATTTTCACACTAAGTATATAACAGGAGGGAGAGAGAGGAGAGAAGAGAGAGGGAGAGAAGAAATAGTTTTAAATATAATAAATAGAATATTAGATACGAAAGGAAAAAAATATGGAATTAATTAAATATGAAATAAACGAAAAGGTATGGTCAGAACGTTTATATTTTGAATGCATCTGTAAATATGTTTTAGAAAGATTTTTAAATCGATATGAGGATATAGTGGATGAATCGTTCACGCAGGAGTCTATGAGGAAATTCATGAAGGAAAAAAGTGAATTATTCGTTGAAGAAGAATTACAATTTAAAATTCAAGCAAATTATGAAAGCTCTATAGATTACATACCTGAAGAAAGACAGTTAGATGGTATCATGGCGATTAACGGTAGCCATGTTGAAGTATGGAACGATTATTGTTTTGAATCGGAGAGTAATGAATACTCTCATGTTGAATTCGCTGGAGATTTTGAATGGGGAAATGAATTACTAGATGAAGTTATAAGAATTATTTGGAAAGAGCTAAATAACTTTATTTCTAATTTACATTTTGAATATCGAAAATGCAGAGAAGGATTTAACGAAGCATTTGAAGCATTTCAAGCGAAATCCAAGAAAAAAAGTTACAAGGATTTAACCGTAGATATGTTTGTACAAGAAATGAAAAAGAATAGAATAGAATAGAAATTATTTTTCATTGATTTGTAATTAAAAACCTCTCATTTTTTGATTACAAATGACTTAATTGAATTCTTTGTGAGGTGTTTATATAAAACATTAAAAAACATTGCGTTTTTAAGCTCCAAATTAGGGGCAGAAAGCGTCGAAAAATTGTTTGTGAGGATTTATCAACTAAAAGAGGAAAAACGCGAATATGAAGCTCGTATAGCTTTTCTGGAGCAACAATTAAATACAGGTAAAAATAAAAAATAATATTTACATAAAAAAAGTTAAGTTCTTAAAAAAATACCGTTAATTAAAATAGAAGGTCGGTCCACCTTCTATTGCCCGCCCATGCCTTCCTTCCAGAACTAATCACCTCTGTTTAGAATGGCATGGGCTTTTTTTGTTTAATTTAAATAAAAAAAGCCCTGCTGCTACAGGTCTTTAGTAAATATGTAGATGCAAAACAAAATTGATAAAACAGTTGCAAATGAAGACGCAATCGAACTATCGAAATCTTTTTTTGAAATGCCAACTGCCAATACGTAACTAAAAATCATTGTAAATATGACTGGAAGAACGAAAACTAATAATAGCAAATAACCCCCCTTAAATAATTTAAGTAATTTATCTTTTAATTTTCTTACATAATATCCCTTGTCTATAGAAAGTCAATTTCATTCAACTTAAATTAATAGTATTATTTTTTTGTAATTTTTTTAGAAATAAACAGAAATGACTAGAAACAATTAGAAATAGAAGAAAACTTTGTTATATAGGCGTTTAAAACACGTTTAGAAACAAATAGAAATAATAAAAAATGTTGCATATGTTGATTTTTTTTGATAAGATTTTATGGAAACATTTAGAAATGTAGAAAGAGGTATTGAAATGACAGAAATGACAGTAACTAAGCCAAAGAAACGCCTTACGATGTTATCAGCAGATGAATTAGAAAAATTCGGGTTTGCACTTGAAAATGCGATTTTCGAATTTTTTTCGGGGATTTCAGTTTTTACCTATGACGAAAAATATTTCGGACAGGAAATGTTCGAATTTATATATGACAAAATGCAAAATCCAGTAGAAACTAATCATTTGGATATTGTACCTGAGGAAGTCCCCTACTTTTTAAGAGCCAAAATTGAGGAAATGAAAAAAACAAACATGGATAATTACAAAGAAAATCCTATATATAAGGAAACTGTAGATTTACATAAGAGATTAAAAATAAAAGAACCATTACCAGAAGACTATTTAAATTTTTGCCTTATGCTTTTCCGTGTAAATAATATGGAAAAAGAAAGAAAAGATAAAAGAAAAGCCTATGGCTTTTCGATGAAACAAACTATTGGTGATGAATTTAGAGATTTTTGTGATAAAACAGGCACTAATGCTTCGAGGGTTGTTGAAACTTTAGTGAAAGAATATCTGGAAACAAAAGCTCCGAAAATTTTAGAAAGACACGAAAGGCACTTCGGAAGTAAATAATTTTAAAAATAAAAAGGGTTTTTCAGAAACATACAGAAATATATAAAGACAAGTAGAAACATACAGAACTAATTACGAAACATTTATTTAACGGCGCATTAAAACGTTTTAGAAACAAATAGAAATATTTTCTTGAGTTTTTAAAATGGAGCCGTTATAATAAATGTAAGAAATAAATAGAAACAAATAGAAACAAATAACATACTTTATAGGGGGAATTAATTATGAATAAAAAATTAAACATTATTGTAATGGCGAATCACAAAGGCGGGGTTACTAAAACAACAAGTACACTGATTTTAGGGTCTTTATTTGCTACTGATTCACACAAAAAAATCTATAAACCATATCACAAGCGCACAGGTTCAAAAACGCTCTTAATTGACCTAGATTCACAAGGTAACTTAACTCATAGCGTTTTAACAGAAGAACAACGCAAAAACATCAAAGGTGGACCATTTGAAGCGATTCACTCAGGCGATGCAACGCCTTATATTATTCAATCAGAAGTCTATGAAAATCTTTATATTTTACCGTCTACACCTTCTATTTCGAAATTTGATTCTTATTTCGGTAAATACTTAGAAGAAATCGAAGGAAATGAAAAATTGCTTGAAAACAGTCTATTAAAGGCAGTTGAATTATTTGGATTTGAAAACATACTAATCGATTCGGCGCCAAGCAGTTCCGAATTGCTTCGCCAAGCATTATCGGTTTCAGTAGGTGGAAATAATACAAACGTAATTTTACCTTTTACACCCAATTCATACGGTTGGGAATCATTAATGCAATCAGCTAATACGCTAAATTCCATGGGACAAAATGAGAACCCTAACCTTCGGATTATGTGCTTGTTGCCTGTGTTATTACGAAAAGGCGAAACAGACCATCAAGAATTTATTCAACGAGCAAAGAATGATTTTGGTGATTTAGTCAGTGATGTTACGATTTTTAATCGCGTAGAGCTTGAAAAATTCTCTAAAACAGGGTTTACTGAACAATATTCAACACATCGAAAAGCTTTAGAAATGTACTACAACCTATTTAAAAACATCAAAGAGGTGCTTTAATTATGACGAACAATCTATTCAATATTCCAAAATCACAACCAAGCGGTTTAAATACACCACCACCACCACCGATGGACGTTACACCGACAAAACGCAAGAGCCAAATAAATGTCGAAGATACACCAGCAATAAAAGAAGAAGTTGTTGCTGATACACCAAATCAAACAAAAACAAAAGAAAAACCAAAGACGAAAAAGCTGTCATTTTGGGTTGAACCATCTATTTCAGATAAAGTAAAAAAGGTTTCATATCATAAAAACACGTCAGTTTCGAAAATCATGGAGAAGGAATTAGAAGAATGGCTAGAAAACCCTATCAATTTCCCTCCAGAGCCTTCCAATGTCGGAAAGAAGGAAGAAACTAAGTCAAATGGTTTTTACCTTCCTACGGAGCTTGTAGAGCGTTTTGATGCATTCATTAAAGAGGCAGGTATGAAAAAGAATCCTATTTTAAGAGGTATTTATTTAAAAGTGAGCGAGTGGGTGTAAATCCCCCTCGTTTTTCTTTTTTTTACCTACTATTTTAGAAACTTACAGAAACTAAAATAAAATCATTTTTAAAGAAAAACAAATATAACTAAACAGTTAAGTTGGTTAAAAAATAATTGAACTTAACTATTTAATTAAATTTGAATTACTTTCAAAAAGATTGAATTTTATGTAAAACTACTTATAAAAAACATTTCTATATATTTCTATAGAAACGTACAGATATATTTAGAAACATCTTAATGAATTCAATATTAACAATACATTCAACCATTTCAGAAACAATTAGAAATATAGGAAAATGCGATTTATCTTAAAGTGAGAAGGGGAGGGGAGGTCAGATTTTTCTTTTTCGATTTTTCCGTTACAAATCTGATTTTTCCGTTATAATCTAGAAAATTTGGAGGTGCTTGTGAAAAAAATATTTGAGGAAAATTATTTAACTGCTTCTCAGTTTGCAGAATTACTTGAGATAGATGTTAAAAACTTAACTTATCGTTATGAAACAAAACAAATACCCGAACCCGATTTACGTGTTGGAAATCAACGTTTTTGGTTTAAAGGTAGTGTGTACGGTTATTTTGATGAAGTTCGTATTAAAGCAGAAGAAAAGCTTGAAAAGCTTAGCATGGAGGTGTAATGGATTCTTTTAAACAAGTGTTTTTTAACCTTTTAATTATTATTGCTTTTATTTCTTCTTTCGTGATTACAAATAAAATCGACTCCGATGGTTTCCAAGGGGTTTTAAATGGTGAATTTAGCGTTTTTAAGACTCTAGGGATTTTTTTAATCATTCACTTAGTTTTACTTGTAGTAATCAGAGCTTATTATAAAAATAAATCTACTAAATTAGCTGATTCCAAGCTTTTGAAGCCATCTGATTTAAAAAAAGAACAAAAGAGAATGCAAAATGAAGGGATTTTTTATTCGAAACCACGCAATAAAAATAAAAATCATCCTTACTATAAAGATAAATCAGCTTTACCATTAAGCAGAAACGTTAAGCTGTCAACGAAAGCTAGTTACACACATACAATTCTGTTCGGACCAACGGGTTCAGGTAAATCAGCAGCGTTTTTTATACCAATTTTAAAAGCTATCGATGGGAATTCAATTATTGTTACAGACCCCAAAGGCGAGCTTCATGCTAAAACAAAGAATTATTTAGAGTACAAAGGCTACGAAGTGCTTCATTTGAACTTTAACGACCCTTCGAAATCAGATTTTTATTCGCTTTTAGGCTCTTGTAAAGACCATTCGGAAGTCAATAAACTCGCTGAATCTATCATGAGCAATGGTAGCGGGGGAGGAGGTGACGACAACTGGGCTAAGATGTCTAAGCCGTTATTCGCTGCTTTTTTATTCCACGAGTACGATAAAGGCGAAAAGTTAATGTCGAATGTTACTAAAAGCCTTGGTGAAGTTGGCGCAGACGCAAATGCACTTGAAGCTTATTTTGAGTTTTCTTCACCAAAAGCGAAAGAATCTTACTTAATGTTTAAAGGTTCGATGGGTTCGGAAGCAACCGTGGGCTCCATTTTTACGACAATCAACGGTAAAGTTGAGGTATTTACATACGATAAAGTTCAATTACTTTCTGAAAAAAGCTCTTTTAGTGCTGATAATTTCAGACTTGGTAAAGCAGCTCTGTTTGTTTCTTACCCGGAGGACGAAGCAGTGGTTTATAGCCCTTATATCGCTTCATTCTTCTATCAAATCATGAGTTCGATTAAAGCCCATCCTTCGATGTATGAAGGTTCTGGAGGGGAGAAGGGGAACGGAGTTCACTTCCTGCTCGATGAATTCGCAAATATCGGTACTTTGCCAGAATTGGATACGTTCTTATCAACAATTCGTTCGAAAGAAATGTCTGTAATGTTAGGTATTCAAAGTTTTGACCAAATTAAAGTGCGTTACAAAGACAGAACAAATACAATCGTTGAGAACTGCAAAACAAAGATTGTATTGCCGGGTACGACAGGGCAAACGGCAAAATTCTTTTCAGAATTAGTAGGGGAAGAACAATACAAGTCTTTATCAACCTCTACTAGTAAAAATCGCGATACATCGGTATCAGAAGCAGAGCAAAAGAAAATGATTTTGTCTCAAGACCAAATCAGACGTATGAAAACACACGATGTTATCTTCGTTAGTGATAATTTGAAACCAGTTCAAGATATTAAGAATCTTTATTACATAACTGACTTTGAGCAAAAAATCTTTGCTATATTACCATTTTCGGAAAAACTTAACCTTAAAATCGCAAAATCAATCGCTACAAAAATCGGTGCAAACAAAGAAACCGATGCTTTTGAGATAGCCGTTAAAAAATTTGCCCAGAAAAATAAAAAAGCGAAATCAAAAATCAAGGATAAAAAGCAAAAAGAGCGCGAAAATATCAATATTAAGCCATCTAACGAATTTATCCCTGCTATTGAACGCAAAAGGGTAAAAAATGAGCCTTATTTAGCTCCTAATGACCTTGATAATGACTTGATTACAGATGATATTGATGAAATCGAATCTAAAGAGGTTGAAATTGATGATAATTTCAATGAATTTGATGAAATTGAAGTGCCTGAAATCGATGAATTCAACATCGAAGACGAAGATAATGAAGATGATGAAACCGATTATAAAAAGATGCTTGAAGAAAAACGAAGAAAGGAGATTTTGAAGGCGATTGAAGATAAATTTTAAAACAAAAAAGACCGTTACGGTCTTTTTAAATTCAATAATCATCGTCATCTTCACCAATATCGAAGAAAACTTCAAGTTCTGCTGATAATTCTAAACATTTTTCCACTAGACCTTTTAAAAAAACTAATTCTTCGTTTTTTGCTTCTAGTTTTTCGATTGATTCGCCTTCGGATAGTTCAGCTATATCAAGCTCTAGTTCGCTTACAAACTCGGCTCCAAGTTCAATTCCTTCGAAAGATAGGACATGAGCTGCAATTTCAAAATCTTCAATCGTAGAAAATGTTATTTCATTCGTTTTCAATTTAAAAGAAAACGGAATATTATTCAAACTTCTTTCCAGTTTTTCGATTGAATTTATTAAGCTCTTTACTTCGTTCGTTAGTATCTTTCGAAAATCGTCTTCATCTTCCTTAGATACTTCGTAAAATTGTGTTTGTTGCTCTATGTAAAAGTTTACAATCGCCATTTTACTATTCAAAAGACCTTTTGTTATATCGTTAATTTTTTCAATACTCTCTTTCATTAGCTTCAACTCCCTGTTTTCCAAGTTTTATCCCCTCCGATTACATTTCTGAATGTTTCTCTATGTTTCTTTTTGTTTCTGTATCTTTAATGTTTTTCCGGATTACACGGAATTTCTTTCTCTCGAAATCTTCTCCTTCTAATTTCTGATTATAAAATTCAATTATTGCCTCGTTTCGATGTACTTCTCTGTTTAAATCTTTCATTAGCCCAATCTGAGCTTGATGGGACTTATCTAAATCATTTAACATCATAATTTTTCGTTTAAAATCATTATCCGAAAAATCGTTTACGCCTTTTTCTTTCAAGGTTTTAATCATACTAAAAACTAATGCCATCATATCTTTAGGGTCAGCTTCCCCGAATATCGCTTCTAAGTTTGCACCATGTAAAAACAATCTTTCTTTTCTTGTTTTTTCTACCTCTCTTTTGATTCTGTTTTTTTCACTTTTAATTGCATTTTTTTTGTTTTCTAATTCTTCTTCCAATTTTTTTAATCTGTCACTTTCATATTTTGTTGTCATACTTACCTCCAGTCGTATTTTAATTTGAATTATAATAACCGAGAAATCTATTTTAGTTAAAAAAATATGAAAAAATAAAAAGCATTTTGACTAAAACATAAAGCCTTAGCCAAAACAAAAGAATAAAGATTACAAAAGAAAAGCTCGGCGTAAAGCCGAGAGGATTAAAACAAAAGGCGAAATTCTTTCGCCTGTTCTCGATTCACCAATTTTTTTCAGGTCCTTCGTCCAGCGAGCTGGACTTCGAAACTGAAATTGGCGCATCTGCGACAACGAAGTTGCGCGCTTATACATTTTCCCCCTGCGGTGGAAAACGTGCTCGTCCTGCGGAGCTAAAAGAAAAGGGCAATCGCTCCAAAAATAGTAGAGTAGGGGAGTTCAAAAACTCCTCCCCTCTCTACTATTTCCTACGCTCACAAAAATTAAAAACATCAAAAGCAAAACCAAAATCAAAATAGCAAATCTCCGATTGTTTGCTATTTTTCTTTGGGTTCGCTTTTTCTCAAATCGCCTTTTCGACTTATCGGTCATCAAACACAATTCTCCGATTGTATGTGTTTGATTTCCCTAGTCGAAAAAGCGATAAAATATAAAAAAACAAAAGGCAAAAAATAACTAAAAAACAAAAAAAGATATATAATAATAAAAATTTATAGAACTAATTTTAATGAAAAGGGGGTGTCAATGAAAAGAACGACAAGGGAGCTTTTATATCATCTTCATATACGAAGTGTTTCTAAAGGAAAAGGACATCAACTAGGACAAAAATTAGCCTACCTGCATGGAGAAAAGCGTACTGACCAACATACAGGCAAAACTTTTAACTATGAACCTAAGGGTGTTAATGAGGGAATTAAATCTCATTTTTTAGCTCCATCTGGAGCAAATGATAAAATCAAAAATCGAGAGGAATACATTAGTCAACTTTACGAAAGAGAACATGCAGTCAAAGCTCAATTTTACAGAGAGATGGAAGTCTCATTGTTTAAAGAATTGACACCAGAGCAAAATGAAGAGTTGCTTTTACGCTTTTGCGAAAAGTTCAGAAAAGAAGAGGGGATGTTTGTTGATGTAGGCATCCATAAATTAAATAGCGACAGACCACATGCACATATTGGATTAGGATATCGTGGGGTTGATGAAGAAGGAAATCTTTCGAAGAAAAAAAATCGAGATTGGAATAAGCGTTCGAACGCAGTTCTTTGGCGAGAACGTTGGGCAGATACAGCTAACGAGTATTTCAGGGAAAAGGGTTTAGGTTATGAAATCTCTCATTTATCATACGCAGCTCGTGGAATCGATAAAATTGCACAACGTAAATTACCAATGAACACTAAAAGTGAACTATATAAAGAAACCAAAGAATATAACGAGATTATTCAAAAACATAACGCTCGTACGGATTACAAATCAGAAAAAAATCAACGAAAGAAAGAGGTGGTTTCGGAAAAAACCAACGTGAACAAACTGAAATACTTACGAGGAGGAGGTGTACAGATGGCTATTGATAAAACGAAAATGGCAGAAGAAATTTTTAAAGAGGTTGAACAAAAAGACGCAATTACTAAACAAGTTGAACGTGTTAAAGAATCTGCTAGAAAAGAGGTTGAAGCGAATCGACCAGTTCGTGAAGCTGAGCAACGCAAAGTTGAAATGCAAGAAGCAGAAGAATTGAAAAATATGGTTACGTTGGCATTTACGAAAGAAGATGTTTATAAGAGTCAGCATCAAAAAGCAGAAGAATACAAAGAAGAGGCGAAGAGTTATAGAGTCAAAGAAAAACGACATAAAGACAACGCTATGTCTGAGAGAGACAAACTTAAAAATAAAAAACAACGCTACGCTACTAAGAAAAACAGCTTGAAACAACGTAATAAGCAATTGAAATTGAAAAATGAACAATTGAAATCTACGTTAGAATCAACTACTCGTTTTAGTATTTCTGGATATAAGCAACGTAAATCTTTAAAAAATCAGATTAAGCAAAATAAAATCTTAATCAAAATGAACAAAATAGAGCAGAAAAATGAGCGCTATCAAATCAAACAGGAAACGAAAGTTTATAATAAACAGCGTAGAGAAGCTCTTTACAGTGGTGCGAAAGCTTTGAAAGCTAGTGTTAAATCAACTATTAATGAACTAAAAGCAACGAAAACTTATATTGCTTTTGCAGAAGAAAAGAAAAACGACACAATTAAGAAATACGATAACGTCGTTAATTTAAAGGATTTCAAAGCTCAAAAAGAAAAAATTCAATTAAGTAAAGAATCGTTGAAACGAATCGAGGTAACGCAACAACGCAGTAAACAACAAAGTCTAGCTAGATAATAGGGGGGTGATTGTATTAGAACATCTTCGTATCAAGGGATATTAAAAAAGGAATCTTTCGATTCCTTGAATGAAATATGGTCAGAATTAGATTTTCGAAATGAAATCGAATTGATTAATTAGGTCTGTTCATTTCGTAAGTTATCAGTAGCCTCACAAGCTACTGATAACTTTCTAATCCTTCCCTAATAGGGGGAAGGAATGAACAGCTTAATAATCAATCGAGTCCAGATTCTCGGGAAAAATCTATTCTAATAACCAAATGAGCGACCTTGTAAGGTCGCTTTTTTATATCAACGTAACCCGTAGCGTATCTCTAAAGCTGTCAGAACTGCTTTTGCATTCTCTTTTGATAGTGGAGATAAAACATCGTGAATCGTTACATCAGACATGCCAGAGTTAAATAACTGCATAGCAAGTGCAATCATGCCTTTTTCACTTGAAGAAAAAACCTGCATCCCTTCTTTTATTGCCTTTGAATCAATTCCAAACGTACCAGAGTGCTTTAAAACAAATCTCGATTTGCCTGAGAGCGCCATTAGGTAAGAAAAACTATCGTAATAAGCATCCTTTCCGAATTCCTTTCCGAAATTCTGAATGATTTGGTATGTATCGCTTTTATGTTGTTCATTTTTAAAGTACATAATATCCACCATCCCTTTTTATAAAAAGTATCAGAAAAGATTAGCAAAGAAAAGAAAAGATTGGCAAAGAAAAAAGAAGCTAACGCAGTCGCAAGCTCCTTTGTTGTGCTCGATTTAAAATTAATTTCTGTGAAATCAATTTTAAAATCTGTGCTCCTTCTCCTGTTCAAAAAACGCTCGTTTGTGAACAGTTTAAAATTGTTTAAAGGGTTTTTAAAAAATAACGATAAATATAGTATAGAAGTGTTCAAAAAGTCATCCGTTAGAATTATAATAAAATCAGATTTTAACGTATGGCAAGTGAACAAAAACAGGAGGGATACATAATGAGAGTTATTGGATATTGTCGAGTTAGTACGAAAGAGCAGAGTTTAGAGTTGCAAAAGGATGCCATTAAGCAATTCGCAAAAAGCAAAGGTATCGAAGATGTTGTTATTTACGAAGAAAAGGTTAGTTCACGTAAAAAGCGACCAGAGCTTGAACAAGCTTTGAAAGCGATGACTAAAGACGATATTTTTTGTGTGTACAAAATTGATAGAATCGCACGTTCGATAAAGGAATTAGAGCAATTCGTTGAGGACTTGAAAGTGAAAGGTGTCACTTTTGCCACAGCAGACGGTAGAATCGACTTATCTTCGCCAAGTGAAAAATTTACCTTCCAATTATTGGGAATTTTTGCAGAGTTTGAACGTAACATTCTTTCTGAGCGAACTAAAGCGGGTCTGGAAGCTGCTAGAGCCAGAGGGCGCGTAGGTGGTAGACCTAAGTTGGATGATAAAAAACGAGAACAAATTAGGGATTTGCGCGAAAAGGGGAGTTCGATAACTGAGATAGCAAGAATTTTTGAACTTAGTAGAACAACTGTTTACAGCGTTTTAGAGCAATAAATCTTTTAAAAACAAGGGTTGTATGATATAAAACTAGTAATTTAAGGAAAGATAATAGAATCAAACATTGATTATCTTTCGAAAAGTAGTATGATTTATTTAACAAAAATAAAAAAGCATTCGCCTGCGAAAACGAATGCTTCTAGAAGTTGCCTACACCAAACAAAACCCGAAAGTTTCTGACGCTATTGAGGTTACCAAGTTCGGTAGGGCTTTAATTCAATTCGATATTTAAAATATCATTACTGTTATTATAGTTCATTTAATTTGAAACGCAACTATTTCTAACAACTTTCATTGATATTATTAACGTGTATTTTCGATTTTCCTTTAAAATAGGGGACAAATACAAGGGTATCGTTTGGTGTAGGTAACTTCTGACTTTTAAATTTAAAAATCGGAGGTTATTTTTTATGACGAAATCAAATTTATATACAAAAAAGGAAGAATTAACATTAAGTAGGGAACAGGTAATCGAAAACGCTCGTAAGCAGTTTGAATTTTTGAAAGTTGTGCACCCATTCAGCAGTGGTGACGGGTATAAAGAAGGTACAATTGAAGTGAAACGTCTTGGCAGAGATTTCATGTTGAAAACAAGACCGTTCCGCAGTTACAATACTTGGTCGTTTTCAGAAAAAGATTTAGAGTTGTATATTGAAAAGGCATTAGAAAACAACGGATTATCAGCTTGTGTTTACTATAGCTGTTACACTTACGACAATAAGATGATTAACCCTAAAACAAATAAATCTTTTGGGCAAATAGTAAACGATAATGCCCTTTACACAACGGTATTGTTGATGGACTTTGACGAAATTACCGAAGAAGAATTTTTAAACCAAAAAGCTCGTTTTTCAGAAATCGGAATAGAAACGTATGATATTTTTTCTGGTCATGGTTACCAATCATTAATTTTACTCAAACAAAAGAATTATGATAAAGAGTTGTTCGGTAAATTCACTGCATTATTAAAATCTAAAGATTTTAAAGTAGATAAATCCATTGTAGACCCTGCTCGTGTCGCTCGTATGCCTTATTCATTTAATTGCAAATGTTACCTAGATGTTGATGGAGAAGAAGCTCCATTTAGCTATATTTATAATAAGACGGATAAAAGATACGATGTAGATGATGTTTTCGAACGGATTTCAAAAATTAATAATCCATTAACTAAAAATGATTTAGATGCGCATTTAGATGAGTTATTCGGTAAATTCCGTTCTGAAATCGAAAAAGAAAATACTTCTTTTGGTAATTCAACAGAAACAGAAATTGAAACAAAAACAAATTTAAATGTTTCAGTGGAGGAAAAGCATGTAGTGGAAGTTCAAGATATGTTTGATTATTTAGTAAATAATCGTGACGAAATTGTACAAGAACCGTTAAACGCAAAGGATTTTATTTCTAATGATTTAATTATGTTGCAAAAAGAAACTATTGAAGAAAGCGAAGATGAAATAATTAAAAAAGAACTTCCGAAAGAATACAGAAAAAATAATACGGATAATCCTAATATCCAAGTATTATCAATCGATTCTTTAGCTTCTATGTATCCAGCATTAAAAAATGTT
>JACRYO010001636.1_pt1 | contig 14041 bp, 14 predicted proteins | sample 8023221 | NCBI WGS metagenome assembly JACRYO01 (sample SAMN15823180, study PRJNA655841) | gut metagenome | isolation source: fecal sample D85 from dog with diarrhoea from SPCA | host: Canis lupus familiaris | place: South Africa: Mmabatho, Mahikeng | collected 2019-09 | reverse complement strand
CGTTGTTCAAAGAGGGCTGTGTGAAGCTCTAGGAGCTCGTCTAAGCTGTTCTAAGACAATCTTGGATAAAATCCTTTTCTTGTTTCAAAAGCGCCTTACAGGCGGTCAGGGCAAGCCCTAACAACCCTAAAGCACTTATGGTATACTCATTAACGGCAACTGCCCCGAAAGGGGGGAATAGCCATATTAGAAAAATTAATCTCGTTGATTATCGCCCCGCTTTTAGTGGGTCTAGTACTTTTGCTAGTTGATCGTTGGCTAGACGATTAGTTGATAATCGAAGCAGTTGCCCTCTAGCTCCAACGCTGAAGTCGCAACAGCGCAAAAAAAGCCCTCCTACCGCAAATAGGAGGGCTTTTTGGTATAGCCATGAAAGAACTAATCTCGTTTCGCACCTTGAGTATAACAGCTTTTTTTTAGAAAATCAACGAATAGACTTTTGACAAACTTCTGGACACGCTCTAAAACCCCTCTAATTTCTTTTCTAAGGCGTCCTAAATGTATTTAGGTATATTTATATCAAAATAGACTAAAACTTATTAGGTCGCAAATGATAGCTTTTAAAAGCAATCTGCACATTTTCTATAGGTGTCTAACACGTGTCTGCATTTTTCCTCACTTTTTAACTATCCATTTTCAGACACTTGTTTTTGACGAACATAAACATATAAGTTTTTTAAGTTCATATTGGTAATTGATTGTCGTTATTTTTTATATTTGCTGTCTTTTTCTATGGGAATGGCTTTTCTTCCTTGTATGAGCATAAGGGGAAATGGGGGACACACAAGGTGTCCCGCCTTGCGGGGAAAGGCTTTCCCATGTACTACACTTTTTGTGTTTTTCACCCCAAATTCGCCCCTGTTCGCCCTGTTTTCGCCCCAATTTTCGCCCCAAATTCATCCTTATTCGCCCTAATTTCGCCCCTAGTTGATTATTCTGAGTTTGTTTTTTTATTTCAAGTATCGCTTGCTAGATATTTAGGCTATCCAGTCTAATTTTTTAGTGATTTTTTGTGTGGTCTGTTTCGCACTATCGACCCACTTGCCTTTTGCTGTGTCTCCTAATTGCTTGGTATATTGGGTTGTATTCTGTTTGATTGTTTGTTTCGCTTGTTGAAGCGTTTTTTTCGTCATTTCTTTTCTTAATTCCGAAGTCGAATGACTGGCGCTAGCTACAAATAAACGAATAATTTGTTTTTCCAAATTTTTTTGTAAATCCTCTAACATGCTTTTTAGAACTCCTTTCGTTTCGCTTCTTCATAAGCAAAGCGGTCTTTTTGGAATTGGCGCTGTTGCTCGTCTAATTGGTGTTCGATTATCTGTTGTTTTTGACGAATTTGTTGGTCAGCCTCTTCTTTACAGTCGGTTAGTAAACGATAAACGACCTGCTTATTAGGTGATATATCGTAATGCGGGGTTGGATAATTGACATAATTGGCTAAATGGTCTAAATAGTGGTGAAATCTTCTTCTTTCTTCATAGGCTTGCTCTAATTGCTCTTCTAAATTTCTTTTTTCTGTTAAATAAGCTTCTTGTTTTTGTTCAAATTGACGCTCGTCCATAAAATCCATTGTTTTCCTCCTCGTTAGAAAAGATAATTTGCCAGTTCTTGGTCTGTAGCAACTTGTTGCTCAATTGTGGTGGAAATCTTGTGCAATAACTCGTCTAATTCGCTTTGAACAGTTTTCAAAGTGGTTAAAATGGCTTCATACTCATTTACTGGTTGACGTAAAATAGAAAATTCCGTTACATGACCAGAAGCTAGCGCTTCGAGTTCTTCTTCTGCCGTTAAATGTTCGCCCCAACGGCGGGCGTCTTTTCTTGTTTCTGTCCATAAGGTATGCGCATTTTTGCTTTCGGTAGTTAACCACTTTGTTAAAGCGTCCAATTCAGCTTGTATCGTGTATTTATATCCTGAAGTAATGGCTTTTGCCTGCATAGCGTCTAAAAAGATTTCTTGCGAAGAAGAAAGTCCACCATTGCTTTGAATGAGTTGTTTTCTAAGAGTGGTCAAACGTGCTAATTCTTTATTGGTTTCATGTTGGGCAAGTTGTGCTTTGCCAGTTGAACGAGAAAGAATATTGCCGTCTTTATCAAATTGATAGCCTTCCCACATATGTTGGTCAACCATTCCTACTTTTTTTGATTCAACTTCAATCAATGTTCCAACTTGTTTTTTGTGTTCGGAATAGCCAATAGGTACAATGTCTTTCGTATCAATAAAGTTAAAAATCTTTCCGGCATTGGTCAATTTGTCTGCGTTTTTTTGTTGGCGTTCGTTTAAAATACTGTAAATATTTGGTCCTTGATAGACATAAACACCGTCTACTCGTTCGTGAAATTCTTCTGGTAAATCAGAAATCGCGTATTGTCCGTCCATTGCACCTAAAGAATGACCATACACAGAAATTACTGCATTGGGATAGGTTTTCATTGCTTCTTGTAGAGTATCGGCAGAAGATTGTAGTTGAGGCATAGCGGCTGCCCCGCCGTTAGAGAGTACTTGTAAGGCAGTTGGCATGTCGTTGACGACCCAATCTGCACGAAAGTCCCAAAAAGTAGGATTTTCAGAGTCAAATACATTGCCTAAACTAGGTGCAGTTGAACCACGATAAAGTACCGTCACTTCTTTCACTGTTTCTCGTTCAGCCAGTGACGCATTAGGCGCAACGTAATGGTCAGTGATTACGAATGATTGTTCACCGGTGATTTTATTGAATGTTTGAGAAACATAACCAATTGATTGTTTCTTATTTCTAGTCTTTAATTCTTGACCAATCATTAATTTCTCATACTCTAATTTTGCTATTTCTACTCTTTCCTTCCCGCTATAATTACTCATTTTCTTCTGTCCTTTCTTTCAAAAGCTTACTTAATTTTGGAGATAGAGCACTACCTCCACTCTCTAAACTATTATTATATTTATTTAAAGAATCGTTAATATATAATTGAGCATCTCCATTGAAATAAGCAGTAAACATAATCCCTCCCATAGGATTGTGTCTAATGCTATCATAGTCAATTTCGTATGATTGAATCACTCCTTTTGGAGTTAAGGCATTAGGATCTAAATTTCGTAAACCTTCTTCAAAGACTTTTTTTGCCTCGTCACTTTTGACAACTGTGACCATTTCATTTTGTAATTGTTTATTATCCATGTAAAATTTTCCTCCTAAGAATATGATTAATGCAATAAAGAGATAGAAAAACAGCTTTCTTTTTTTCATTGATTCCCTCCTTAGTCGATACAGATTTCATTTTGACTGGTATCAATAATCATGATTTCGTAGCCTTTCACTTTTCGTTCACGTTTTAGTGTTGTAACGAAAAATTGTACAGATAATTTTTGTTCTAATTCTTTAATTGCTCTAACAATTACTTGCTGGTAAAACTGTCCAGCACTTATTCTTTTATCTTTTTCTAAAAACCATGTTTGCCATTCTTCTAAAGAACCTATGATTGTTGTATGTTTATCTTTTACTCGGCGCTTTGCTTCCCATAACTTTAACAATATTAGTGCATACTTACCTTTGATTTGAGAGAGTTCTCTTAAGTGAAAACTGTAATAGTGTTCCTTTAAATCAAATATTAATGGAGCAGCGTCCTCAGAAAATTTAAATCGTGTTTTTCCATTTTCAAAGAATTCGATTTTTGAAAAGAGTTGAGTCATTAATATGCCTTTACTTCCGTCTTCATGTACTGTTGGTAAATATAAAGCAGTATTCTCATTTAAGCGTTTGAATGCTTCGCCAATACGTTTGTAATTTGTTCCAGAAGTTCCTAATCCAAAATGCTTAATAATGTCTAGCGTAGAAACTTCATACATGTCACTAACTTTGGAATCTGCTGTAACAAAGCTAAAGCAGTAGTCTAATAGTTGTTGCTCAAAAGCTTTTAAGCCTCCAAATGCCTTAGCTAAATCATTGCCTTGCATAACCAGATATTCTTGACGACTTAATAATTCTTTTAGAGCCAATTCGGCTTTTTTGTTTTCCATGATACACCTCTAAAATATTATTTTAACTAAAATATCACATTTTTGTTTTTTTCAAAATTTGTTTAAAATCACGCACTTTTTTGTATAGTTCTACCGCTTACATTGTTGCTTTAAAGCATTTCCTAACCTCCCTAAAGTATTTAAAAGTAATCTATAAAGTATTTTCCTTTATTATTGCGCGCGCGAGAAAAAATTTTTGATTTCAAAAAAAGTATCTAAAATTCCCGCCGAAAAAAATCTTGCTATTGTCTCCAAACAGGTTCGCGAATTTTCCTAAACTGGGAAACTTGCTCCCTACGGTCGCTTAAAGGTGTGCTCGCTACGCTCCCACATTGTACCTGCGCAGTCGCCTTCGCTCCTTTGCTAAAACCGTTGTTCAAAGAGGGCTGTGTGAGGCTCTAGGAGCTCGTCTAATCCGTTCTAAGACAATCTTGGATAAATTACCTTATCTTGTTTCGAAAGCGCCTTACAGGCGGTAAGGACAAGCTCTAACAACCCTAAAGCTATTATGCTAAATTCTCACGTTGGTTGTCGCCCCTATCTTGGTGGGGATAGTCATTGAACTATTTGCTTATTGGCTAGATAAGCGAGACGACAACTAAGCAAGTTGTCACTAGTCCACACGCTTGGAATCGCAACAAGCGCAAAAAAAAAGCCACCTCTATTCGCAGTAGGGGTGGCTTTTGTGTTACACATGCTCGAAATTCTCACGTTTCGCACCTTAAGTATAACAGCTTTTTTTTAGAAAATCAACGAGCAGACTTTGGATAAGTTTCTAAACACGCTCTAAAACCCCTATAATTTCTCTTATAAGGCGCTCTAAATAGTTTTAGGTATATTTTATCAAAACGAAAATAAAACGCCTTAAAACGCAATTTAATCCGGTTTATGAACGTGACTAAATCATATAGAAAAGCACACTAACCAATTCGGTTAGTGTGCTTTTTCTTATTTTGGCAGTATCTAATTAGTATGAATTTCTACTTGGACGATTCTTTATTCATAACAAGCTTGTAATATCTTTAAGTTCCTAAGTTCAATTTTTAGGTTAAACCTACTTCGTTTTTAGAAGTTGCTACATCGTTTGTGAATACAATAACAAAATATGAACCTACAGAACTGGTAGTATTGGTTTCCCATGTTGAGGTTTGAATGGTTTGCTCTTCACCATTTTTATATTCAGAAATAGCATTTGGTTCACCAAATTGTTTGATAGCTTTTTCAGTTGAAAAGTCTTTATTTACTTGAATTTTTTCAAATTCTTCTGCAGAAACAACTTTTTTCTGTTCATAAGGAACATACAATCCAGAAACAGACTTTTCAATTACATTATTGTCTTCTGTTCTAACGGTTAATTTTGCGCCTATTTCGTCTGTTTTATTACTTCCCCATGTATACAGTGTTTCAGAATTTCCTGAATTGTCTGTAGAGGATTCTGTATAAACTATTCTAACATTCACAACGAAGATTCCACCGGTGTCCATTTAAATAATATGAAACTCGATACTTCTTTTTCAGGAAATGGCGCTTTTGGGTTACCAGGTGATTTTAGTTCGCCGTCAAGATTTATTCGACTAGCCTTTTTAAAAAATTATTCTCCTAAAGGAAAAGACGAGACCGAAGCTATTACTTATATGTTACAACTATTGAAAAATGTTCAATTCCCATTAGGAATTGTTGATGTGGGAGAAGATAAAACAATTACTGCTTACGACAATAACATTAGTCCATTTGATTATACAATCTACACAGCTGTTATGTGTGCAGAATCGTTACATTTTTACTGGACAACGTATTATAATATGCGAATCCAATGTGTCGATATGAAAAAACTATTCGTTCAAAACAAAATTGTTCAATTCGATTTACATTCCCAAAATGACATTTGTTTTAGGAATTAGATTGTTTTTAGTATCATTTGTTTGTAGTGGTATCATTGTTCACTTTTTAGTATAATTATAGAAAAGAAGAAAGGATGTTTTAAGTTATGAATTATGAAAAAAAAGAAGATAAAGTTGTAGAAAAAATTGCTAAAACAATTGAAAAATTAGACACAGAATTAGCTAAAATTGATAGTCTTAACGAAGACAACGATAAAAAACATCGTTTGAAAAAATGGTTTGAAGAGAAAAAAGCAATTCATGAGATCAAACATTTGTTGCATGAAATTGGCAAATACGAAAAATACGATGAAAAAGAAATGAAAAAAATTGAAGAAGAATTTAACATGATGTAAAAAAACGTTTCTAAAATATTAGATATATTAATAAAAACCAGCATACTAACATAAGTAAACAGTTGGTACATTGGTTTTTATTATTTTAGCGATTTAGATATCTAAGTTTAAAATATGGTGAAAAAATATCTCTATAAGAATAACTAAAGAAAGAACAGTCTTGTTTTTTAGTTCAAGACTGTTCTTTCTTTAGTTTAAAGAGTGTGTCCCCGTTCCAAAGAAGTTAACATTCTATTTTATATTATAGGATAGAGATGAAAAGCTTTCCTTAATAAAGAATGTTAGCTTCTTAAGAACGGGGACAATATTTATAAAGTAAAAGTGGTAGCTATAAGAGTTATTAGTTTCCTAAAGCGTTAGTCAAGCTCCATACAATGTTTCCTGTATATTGACCTTGAGTTACATTTTCAGAACTTGGAATAACTAATGTAGGGTTTTCGAATTGGTAGTTGTATACACCATTCACTGTTTTTCCAGCAGTAGCTGACATCAAAGCTACAGAAGAACCTTGAGAAATTGTCAATGATTCTGCATTAGCTTCTAAACCAACCTCACCGTTAGCTACGTCTGTTAAAGTTCCTTTATTGTTTACTTTTACATTTCCGCTAGTTGCAGTGATTGTTGAACCAGCCATGTAGTCTGCGTTATCGCCAGTCCATTCTAATTGAGCTGATAATGTCCAAGCACGATCTTTTCCACGTGTTAAATCTTGTACACCTACGTTGTGTTTTGTTTTAGTATCGTCTTTTCCAACTAATGAAACATTTGTTACACCTGAAGTAGCTAGTTCTGCAGAACCAGAAAACGCACCTGGTGCATAAGCAATACCAAATAGTCCGTCAATATCTGTTACTTGGTCATCTCCACCTTCATCTGGTCCAGTTGGTGGTGTTGGTTTTTCAGGATGTTGGTTTAAAGTTAATTCTGCTGTAATTGGTGTGTTCGCAGTTGCTGGGTTTGGATCAACTGGTTCAGATTGCGCTGCAAAAGCTCCTGTAGCTCCTAATAAAGTTGTAGAAGCTAATAAAGTAGCTCCAAGTAATCGAATACTTTTCATAATAAAATTTGCTCCTTTTTAATTTAAATTTTTTAGAACAATTTTATTTTAATAGAAAAAATATACGGAAAATTCTAAAAAAGTAATTAAAAATCGTTTTTTTTTTTTTTTTTTTTTTGTATTGACAAAAAAGAGGAAATGTAGTAGAGGATAATGTTTTCTTGCCAATAATTATTTAGAAAAATAGTTTTTTTATAAAAAACAAGTGAAACGATTTCCAAAACATTCTTGTTTGGGAAAATCGTTTCACTTGTTTTATTTAGAATTGTTGCTTTACAACAAAATAATCATTTTATGAAACAACGTTAGATAAATTCCACTCAACGACTCCTGTATAAGTATCAGGAAGGATATATCTTGTTTCAGGGATAACAAGAGAGACGTCTCCTAGATTATAGTTATATACGGAATTATGAGCAACATTATTCGATGACATGATTGGATCTGATTGCTTATCACTTGGAATTATAACATTTCTTGCTCCAGTTACTTCATTGTCACTAGGTGTTAAATCTGTCTCTGGATTAAATGTATCTGTACCGTTGTTGATATTTTTCATAACAGTTCCTTCACTATTGGTTGTTTGTATACGTGAGCCAGGTAGTTCTTTTCCTGCTTCCCATACCAATTGTGCTCTCAATGTCCAATTACTTGCTGTCTTGCGATAGTCTCGTACACCTACGTCAAACCTTTCGGTTTTATTGATTGAGATAGTCTGGGTACCATGATCTTGCAATTCAGTTGTTTCCATACTGAATTGTTTTGGCATATATGCAATTCCATAAATACTTTCTTGGTCTGGTTTTGTATTGTCCACATCCTGAGATGGAATGTTTGGACTGATTAATTTATACGTTAATGTGATTTCTTGATTCTCTTTGGTAAAACTACCTTTTGCATTAGCAGGTAATTTTTCTGTATCTAATATATATCCTGAGATATTTGTTTCAGGATTAGTGTTTGTCCAATCATATGCTTGTCCCTCATAACCTGTAACTATTTTTGGTTGTCTAATTTGTTTACCAGATTCATCTACAAAATTAATAGTTAATGTAGACTGAATATTTGTAAATACGACATAATCTAAATAGTTTCCTTCTAATGAAACTCCAGAAGTAGATCGAAATTGAAATCTTGTAGTGGTTTGTCCTTGTGGTATTGTGTAATATCCACTATAGATTTTCCATTCTGTATTACCAGTTCTCATTTCTTGTTGTTGAACTAATTGACCATTTGGGCTACCAAACTCAACTATTGCAGTATCTATCCCATTTCGACCTCTATGAGCAACTTGCCAATAAATAGTTTCTCCTGGAGTAGTTTTTATATCTTGATACAGAGCAGCAATCTGAGTTCCATTTAATTCTGCCCATTGATTTCCATCTGCAGCTTGTAATTTAGCAGGATTTTTTGATTTTATTAGTTCAATAATTTTATCACTAGCAGTTGTTTGCCATCCAGGAACTTCATTTTCGTTATATCCTTTCCAATAAATATTATATCCAGGAACTGTATCTGAGTTTTCTGGCATAACAGGTTGCTCAAAACTACCATTTACTAGTCGAATTGATGAGTTGCTGTTGTACACCGCTAAATATTTTATAGGAGTTAATAACTCATTGGCTTCAGTAGGTTCAATTCCTTCTGTTAGATTCCAAGAAACAAACGTACTATTCTCTTTTGTTGGAATGTTCTCTTTTTTAAAAGTTTCAAAGCTTTTTAGATTTAATTTAGGAGATAATTCATTATTTGATTGGTAGGCAACTTTTTCAATATAGTATTTTATAGCTGAATTATCATTAAATTTCCCTCCATTTGCATCAAAAGCAGGGCCAATCGGCACACGTTTATCAACAGTATAATAATCATAGTTTAACAATTTAGAATCAGTAGCATAAACTAACAATGGTACTGGTGAAAATTCTGAACTCCAGGTCCCTTCGTATGATTTAAACATATTAGTCATATTATCAGTAGGTACATTACTTAAATTAAAATTGGTTAAATCCAAATATTTTAACTTGGGAGTGACACAAAACATGTAAGACATGTCAGTAACATTGCTTGTATTCCAACCACTCACATTTAAGTTAGTCAATTCCTTACAAAATTGAAACATTGTTCTCATACTAGTCACACTACTTGTGTTCCAACTACTCAAATCTAAATCGGTAATGCTATAACACATATTAAACATCCATAACATATTAGTCACATTACTTGTATCCCAACCACTTACATTTAAGGCAGTTAAATTCGTACAAGCCCCAAACATATTAGCCAGATTAACTACTGAACTTACATCTAATCCTGATAAATCTGCTGTTTTCAGTGCTCGCCATTCTTGAAGCGCTCCACCTAAATCGTTATCCTCTAAACCTACTTTTGTTCCATCAGAAGCGGCTTTTATGGTAATACTAGTTATATTATTATAGTTGGGAAATACAGGATTGCCCACAATATGGTTGACACCTTTATAACCATTAATATCTTTCAATTTTACTGGTAAGCCATTAATTTTATTAGGTACGACAACATTGGCACCACCTTTGTACTTCGTTAACAAATAATAGTCATTCTTTTTCTCATATTCCCATTCAGCTAGTTTTTCTTTTTCTTCATAATCTAAAGGAGTCTCTTCCTCGCTTTCAGTTGTTGATTCTGATGAGGACAATGTCGTTTCTTCGTATGAATTATCTGTTTGAAGAGAAGATGCACTACTCCCTGATTCTTCTGTTGATTGCGTAGATTCCTCTAATGATACGTGTTCAGAATTTTGAATTGTTTCTTGTAATAATGGATTTTCTTCTAACAATGGTGCCGGTTCAGTTCCTTTTTCTACGAATTCAGAAGTAGGTTCTGTTTTTGTCTCGTCTAATGTTGTTGCACTTACTACCGGTACAACTAGCGAATTTAATACAAGTATGGAAGCTGTTAAAAGGTATTTATTGAGCTTCATAATTTTCCACATCCTTTTTTTTCTTAAACACATAAAGAAATAGACTAAAAATAGTCAAAAGCGTTCCTAGAAGTAAATAAAATGAGCTTGTTTTTTCTCCTGTTTGAGGAAGTGTTTTGTTAGAAGTTGTCGTGGGTTTGGTAATTAAAGTTTGTTCTCCGCCTCCACTGCCAGGTAATTTGTCTGCTGTTATTTTTTTAGTTAGATTTATCGATACTTCTGTTTGGCTTTTTTCTGGTACTGGTTCTACAGTGCTAGTCGCATGAGCAGAACTACTTCCCATCCAAAGGAAAGCACACAATAGACCTCCAATGAACCATTTTTTCATAGAATTTTAGCTCCTTTTTTTCTTAATAAGTGTTTTACCTTTATTTTACTAATTTATATTAGGGAATTATTATCGTTTTTTTTTTTTTTTTTTCTAATATATTGTATATTTTTTAGAATAAATTTTCTTTTTTGTCTGGTTCGTTCCTTAGTTTTATGCAAGCTATTCGTTTCATAAACTGTAGTTTTTGGTAAAAAAGAAAGTTCATTTTTTATAGTTAGTCAATCAATGTTTTCAAATTACCAAAATTATGGTTAAATATCATTATCAATACTATTTACCAAAAAGGAGAAAAAAATGATTATTGGTTATGCACGTGTCTCAAAAGAGGAACAAGTTTTAGATAGACAATTAGATTTATTAAACGATTATGGAGTAGAAACAATCATTACTGAAAAATATACTGGAACGAAGAAGGAAAGACCTGGTATCAAACAATTGTTATTATCTATTCGTCCTGGAGATAAAGTAGTCGTTGAGAGCATTTCAAGATTAGGACGCTCAACAATCGATTTGCTTACACTATTACAAACTTTTGAAGAAAAAGGTGTACAGTTTCTTTCTCTAAAAGAAAACATGGATACGTCTACTCCTACAGGAAAAGCAATGTTACAAATGCTTAGTGTAATTTCTGAATTAGAAAGAAATTTGTTAGCAGAACGAATAAAAGAAGGGATTCATGCAAGTAGAAAAAGAGGACGCCTTCCTGGAAGACCCAGAGTGCCTAAACAAAAACTTTCTATGGCTATTCGTATGCATAGCAGTGGCGAATATTCTGTAAAAGAAATATTGGAAACTGTCGGCATTTCTCAAGGAACATTTTATAGAGAACTCAATCGAAGAAAATTAAAGGCGCAAAAACAAGAAGAGATTGCTCATGAAGCAATTGATTGAAAAGGTGCAAACGATTATTTCTAACATACTTAGATATTTACTTGAGTGGTAGTACATTTGTATACTTTATGTTGACAGAACTAATTTGTAATTGACAACGATTTCTTGTTTTGGTATGGTCGATCTACCAACTTACCCAATCTGCTATGCAAAACATTTTCATGAAAAATCCTTTTTATCCAAAAAAGCACACTAGCTGATTTAGTGTGCTTTTTTACTGTGGCAACGTCCAATTTTTAAGTCATTCTTTTATAAAAGGGTGTGACAAAAATGTCACACCCTTCCTTCCCCAAAGAACTTTCTAAAAATTGCTTGAAACTTAGTGATGTCATATAACGATTCGCGAAAAAAGAAAGCACAATGGTAATTTTTTTTTTAGAAAGTTCGATAAAATTATACGGAATTAAAATAATTCTTGTCAAAAATAACTATCTTTTTTATAATTGTTGGTATACTTCAGTTTATAGTTTTATGATAAGGCAATTACAAACTACCTTCAATCAGAACAATCTTGGATCACCCTAACATAATCCAATGAGACAAAAATCCCGCTCCATTATTGGAGCGAGATTTTTGTTTTCAAGGTGTTTTTTCTACGGATAACGTAAAAAAATTACCAAATCAAATAAGGAATGTCAATTTTTATCTTGCCAATTGTTCTAGTTCTTTTCTTGCTTTTCCATCATTTTTTTTACTTTTTTGGCAAACTGTCCTTTTAATGCATTTTGTGCTTCTTTTACTGTTTGTTGTTGGTTTTTCCTTGTTTTTTTCTTTTCTTCTGCCAATTTTTGTCCGTAATGATCACACGTAGTCCTCCTTGCCATTCGAATAGATTACTTTCACTTTTGTTGTGGTTATTCCTTTCACTTGGACACTTCTATCTTCGATTCCATAACTATCGATTTTATCAATTTCATAATCAAGCCTCTCAAAATTATACTCAAAAGAAACTGACTGTCCTTTGGTATTTGTCATGGTCGCAAACATAGTATAACCTAAGCTATACCAAGGGCTTCGGACGGTTCTTTCAATTTTTACTTCCGCAATATTTACGAAAGTATTTTTTAATGCTTGTACTGATTCTTTTTCAGCTAACAATAACTCTTGAGCTTGTAAGTCCATATATGTTTTTCCTCCTATGCCTATGAGTACACTACTAATATACAAAAAAGAGAAAAAACCGCCAAATGCGTTATTTAACACTCTAGTTGACATAATGTACAGTATGCCAAGTAGCCCCTCTACCAATGGATAGAGACGCTCACTTTGTGATTTTTAATTGGTCTAGCTAAAAGCAACTTTCTAAAGCTTGATTTTTCGCGGTTATCTATATCTAATTCTTTGTGCATTTTTATCTGTCATTTTTTAAAGACTTGTTATTTTTTAGCATATTTGATATGCTTTTTTTGTACTTCTTCTAGTTCTTCATTTTGTAATATTTTTATGTTGATGAATAGGATAATCTCATTATGGGCTGCTCTTACGAGCAGTCTTTTTTTTATTTGTCTAATGTGCTATAATTTTTTTGTCCATGGCTTTTTGGTTATTGTTCAATATTCGTGTTTTTTTGACATCTTTATAGATATAAAACCTCTATATCGATCGGACGTCTCGTAAAAAATGAGACGTCTATTTTTTTGACAAAAAAATTGAGCCCCTAACAACTAACAATTAGCGTTAGTAACTCAATTGTAGAACTCCCCCAGAGATTCCCATGTGACTAACCATTTACTACACAACAATACAAAAAATCAATATTTGAAAAAGGGTCGAAAAATTAGCTTATTCGCTCATATAATTAACGTAGTTTTCTAAAAAAACTCAAAAGAAGTTTATATTTTTGCGGGGAAGTTCTGATAAAAATGTTACCAAAAAAATTTTCTTTGTCAAAAATTACTTCGTTGTGTATAATTTTTTATATGTTTGTTCATAAATTTCTTGCTTTAAAAAGCGAAGGACTACGACCAAATCAATGGTTATAGTCCTTCGCTTTTTTTGTGTATGGCAACTGCACATAAGTTAAATGTCAAAAAAATAAAACGTTGAAAACTATTCGAGCATTTTATAAAATAGTTTATTGTGAAAATAACAACAATCAAGGAGTGATTATAATCGCTAGAATCGAACAAACAGGAAAAATAACCTTTCGACAAGCCATAAAAGACTTCTTTCGAGGATATGTAGATTTTAAAGGCAGAACAACCAGAGCAGGTTACTGGTGGGCAACTCTTGCATTAATTCTTATTGCAATCGTTACAACGATTCTGTTATTCTTTGGAATTTTTTCAGCTTTAACAGATACAGGTACCATTCTTTGGTCATTGCCTTTTGTTATTTTTGTTCTAGGAGGAATTATCCCTAGCATGGCTATGAATGTTCGCCGGTATCGAGACGTTGGTTTGACAGGCTGGGGCACACTTTGTTTGTGGATTGTTTATTTTTTACTTAGTCAAATGAACTATAACTATGGCTGGGATTCTGTTGCGGAAGAAATTGTGTTTAGTACAAATCCAATGTTTACTTTTGTTACAGCAATCATTAATATTTTCATGCTCTTATTAACGATTTTTC
>JACRYO010001302.1_pt1 | contig 14041 bp, 16 predicted proteins | sample 8023221 | NCBI WGS metagenome assembly JACRYO01 (sample SAMN15823180, study PRJNA655841) | gut metagenome | isolation source: fecal sample D85 from dog with diarrhoea from SPCA | host: Canis lupus familiaris | place: South Africa: Mmabatho, Mahikeng | collected 2019-09 | reverse complement strand
AAAAAAAAGACGTCCCTTTATCTTGGCGGATAAAACGTCTTTTCTCGGAGAACGCAACAAGTGCGCCCTTTTTAAATATTAATATAAGCCTATTATATAAAGAAAATGATGATTAATCAACATTTTCTGACCTGGGTTTATTTTAATTTCGGGTAAAAGAAATTCTTTTTAAAATTGAAACCACTTTTGTCGCTTCTTCCTTTTTAAAGTTATGGAGGGAATGAATTATGGGAATTGAAAAAGTACAAATAGAACAAAAAGAAATATTGAAAATGCAAGTAGGAGCTGGATTGAGTTTCCAAGGATGGGCTGACCTTGTACATCCTCAAAGTGATGGATACGTGGCTGTAGCAACTAAAAACGAAGATGGTAAATGGAATGAAAAATGCTATCCATCGTCTGAGTGGGTACAAAAGTTGGTACGAGACGAAGATTTAAGTTGTTATGTATCGGTCAATTCGTTCTTTATTCCAAAACGCAACAACTCAAATGCACGTCAAATCAACGCATTTTACGTTGATTTAGACCATTACAAAGCATTTTTATCACAAGAAGATGTAATGGCTGCTATTGACTTTTTGGTCAAAACAGAACGTCTTCCAGAACCAACTATGATTATTGATTCGGGTCGTGGATTGTATGCGATGTGGTTGATTGAAAGTGTTCCAGCAAAATTTAAAAGCGTCCAAAAGCTTTATAGTCACATAGAAAAGCATTTAATCGATGTGTTGAAAGATTTTGGTAACGACCCGCAGGCATCTGATATTGCAAGGGTGTTAAAAGCGCCATCTACTTATCATCATGTGACAGGAAAAATGGTTGAGGTACTACAATATAACGCAAATCACTATACAATGCGATTTATGCAACAGTGGTTTAATGATTCAGCTATGACAGATTATAATGAGCAGAAAATTGTTGAACGTAAAGCGAAAAACAAGCCTAGAACAAAACGATTACAGCATTTATATAACTTTTATTCGTTGGCAATCGCTCGCAGTGAAGATTTAACAAAACTTTGTGAAATGCGTTGTTATGAAATGTCTGGTCACCGCAATACATTATTACATATGTTCGCCTATCAAATGTTTTTGATACATAACAACTATTATATTGTACGCAGTAAGGTTGCAGAGCTTAATGACAAGCTAACAGACCCAATTCCTACACCTGACCTTATAGCAGTAGTTAAAACGTGCTTAAGGGCGTATGAGGATCATCGAGAGGATATTACAAAGGGTTATAACTACAGAAACGATACAATCATCAAAAAGCTTGGAATCACATTGGACGAGCAACGTCAGTTAAAGACGATTATAGGCAAAGAAGAAAAATACAATCGTAATAATCGACGTCGTCAAAAACAACGACGCGTAGAAGACGGTTTAACAACTCGTGAAAGAGCCTTAAATGAAAATATGAATAAAGTATCGGAACTAATGAAACAAGGCCTTAAACAAACACAAATAGCTTCAGAACTAGGATTAGATAAAGGGTATATTTCGAAGTTGGTAAAACGTTTGAAATCTCAAAAATAAAAAGTTGCCTGAAACGGCTCTTTATAAAGTGGGTGGTCGGGTTTGTTTTTCTCGGCTACCTATTTTAATTTATGAGAATTGAAATGGTTTGTACAAGCAATAAAAAAAGTTGCCTGAAATGGCTCTTTATAAAGTGGGTGGTCGGGTACTTGAAAACTGGATTCATAAAGGTGCTTTAGCTTAAAATTAAGATAAATTAAGGATATATTTAGATTAAATGACAGTTAAATTTAGGGGGGGCTAGGAATGTTAGTGCCAATTAGTCGAATTACAAAAGAAATTGGGATAGAAGCGTACCAATTACGTGAGTGGGAGAAACGTGATTGGCTTGGCGATGTCCTAAAAGATCCGGAAAATAATAATCAGCGTGTTTATACAGAAGAACAAATGAAACGAATTCAATTAATTAATGAATTGATTCAAGAGCAACGTAAAAAAGGCATTAAGAGAACGGACTTGCAAGCGATTGAAGAGAAATTGCTCGATCGTTTTGGCGGTGAAGTAAAAAAAATGGATTCTGAAGTGATGGTTCATCCAAATTCTCTGGAACAAATGGTCGAAATGATCGCCCTACAGCAAAAAATGATTATCCAGATGCAGCAGCAGCTTGAAAAATTACAACAAAAAGAGTTACCAGCACCTGTAGATTACTCTGAAATGCTTTCTGAAATGAAAAATCAGCTTAAATTTAGCGAAGAACGGGAAGAAAGGTTGCTTGGATTGGTCGAAAAGTTACAAAATGATGTAGAAGAACTGAAAAAACGTCCTTCTAAACAACGTTGGATGTTTTGGAAATGAATAAATTTAGTCTAAATAACCCTCTTAGTTCTTTATGGTTTAATAATTTTACATAGTAATATTGGCGATTTGAATTTAAATTTTATTTATGCGTATATTATAGGGTTTTATACAAATCGTATATTTAGAGATATCAATAGTATTATTTTATTTACATTGTAAAGGATTTTTGTTATCTTTATAGTGATAAGAATTATAATTCTTATCCAGTGAGTTTGCGTAGGTAACTCGCTCCGATTTGACGGCATTCCTTTAGATCTGAAATTAAGTGTTTAAAAAAGCTAGTTGAAAAGGAATGAAAAATAATATCTCAGCTGCCTCCCCATACGGCATAGAATGGGCACCTACATTTTTACTATTGAATATCTCAAAAGCTCTGACTTATGTCAGAGCTTTTTTTTATAAAGGGGAAAAGAAATGTATACAAAGGATTGGGCTTTAAATTTTAATGGGTTTTCAAAAAATGAAGAGATTGATCTAAAAATGTTTAGTAATTTCTTTGAAGAATACATAGCGAATAGAAAGTATATTTATTTAGATGATAAGGGAGAAGCTCGAATAAAGATTGTGGTAGAAGGTACTCAATTACCCCATGTTTTGGGATTACATAAATGGAATAACCTACCTTCTAAAAATGCCTCTTTGCAGTATGAAGCAATGAAGAATGGAGATATAGATTTAGATTTACTAAAAATAGATGATGGAACATGGCAAGAGTATCGGAAAAGAATCGAATTTATACCCTATTCCTATAAAATGTTAACAGTAGTTGGTAATAGTGATATAAGAATTGTTCCCTCAGAAAAATCTAATACTTTTCGAAAAAGAGGTATAGATATTATTTTTAAAATACCTACATCTAAGTTTATTTATGTGTTAGAAATGAGAAGAATAGATGATCATTATGTTTTTACTAGTAGCAGTGTATATAATCGTAATTCTTCAGCTTTTAAAGCGAAATATAATATTGTGCCTATTAGTCAGATAAGTATTATTGAAAAGTAAGAGAAAAAAATATTTTGATATTATGGGAATTTTTAAAGGAGATATTATTTATTTCTTTCGAATGTATGAAAATAGATATTTTCATACATTCGAAACATTTATTTTACTCACTTTCTGCCAAAATGATACAATAAGGTACATTGAATGTATTTTATTGTATAGTTAGGAGCAAAAAAATGACGAGAGAAAAGAATGTGCAGCCATTAAGATCGGCTCAGGAAATTGAAGATATGAGATGGGCTTTGTCACGTTATGCTAGTTCACGGGATTTGTTTTTGTTTAATTTAGGGATTAATACGGGGTTACGAGTGAGTGATTTGGTGCCCTTGAAAGTGAAAGACGTTAAAGGAAAGGTCCATTTGGTTATTACGGAGAAAAAAACTGGGAAACCCAAACGGTTTATGGTTCCTAAAGCTATCAGGGAAGCAATTGAAGGTTACGTGCGGGGAATGCAGGAGGAAGATTACCTGTTTTCAAGTCGAAAAGGAAATGGGCCGATCAGTACGACGCAAGCGTATAGGGCTTTACAAAAAGCAGCAGTTGCTCTCGGACGAGAGGATATTGGCACGCATACAATGCGAAAAACGTTCGGGTACCATCATTACAAGCGAAACAAGGATGTAGCCACGTTGCAAATGTTATTTAACCATTCGGCTCCATCTATTACTTTAAAATACATAGGAATTACCGATGATGAAATTGATAAGTCGTTAGAAAATTTTTCACTTTAAAAGAATGATTTTTGCGGGTTAAAAAAAAAGAGGAGTAGTAACTGCTACTCCTCTTTTTTTAAGAATTTAATACATTGGACCATTTCAGGAATATTAAATATAAAATTATTGAAAGTCCTGCTACAGGTAAGTGAAAGAACCAAATTCCTCCGAATAGTAATAACTTTGTTAATGGATAGCTAAGTATTAAAGTTATTATTGCTCCTAATATATAGTTAAGTGATTTGGATAATTGAAAATTTTTCTGAAGTATTTTATAAGATAAAAAGCCTCCAATAGCACTAATAAAAATTGCTATAACAAATAACCCTAAATAAGTTATATACATGGTGAACCCCCTTTTTTATAAAAAAATTATAAATATAATTTATTAATTTTTAATAATTTCATAGTATAACACTTTTACTATTAATTAAATCTATAGAGTTTTTATTTAAATGTAAATAAAACAGACGACTTATAAAAACTAAGGTCGTCTGTTTTATTACTATTATGAATCGTATGAAAGTCCTTTATCTACTGACTTTGTCATACCAAGACCAAGTGAAAATGGTGTATCCCCTGTTTTTCGAGGATCGTAAGAATAAACTAGTTCTGGTCCTTTACTTTTACCTTCAATATTTCTCCAGAATTCTAAGGCTGGAAAAGCTGTATGTTTTCCGGTAATACGAACACTGCCTACTCGTGTTACTTTCAAAGTAAATTCATATTTAACAGGTGGTGCAATAATTACTCCCGGGTTTGCAACAGCATGTGTAAGAGTAATGTAAAGAGCATCATCACTACCTACTCTTGTTGTGTAATTAATACCATTAGTAGAAGCTGTACCTTCATCATAAGTAGCTAAAAGTTTGCCAGTTTTATCATATACGTGAGAGATGGATGGTTTAATCGTTTTACTTGATGTTATAGAATAATTTGATGTATCGATTTGTAAATTCACAGAAGTCCGATATGCTAATGTGGACCATAGTGGATTATCTCGACTGTCTCCTTTGTAGTAGTAGTCGTAATACTGGTCACTGTGGTAACGAACTTCAGATTGTGGAATCCATGCTCGTAAACGTAGATTGACTTTTGCCATATAAAAAACCCCTTTTAATAATGTTAAGCACTTATTTGCACTTACGATAAGGAAAGGGGAAGTAAAAGAGTTTCTAACAACCTATTGATATTATTATTATTATTTTTTTTAAAGGTTGTTTTTTCTTTTTCTATTTCCCCTTTATAATAAACAAATAAGAATAGGGGCATTTTTTTTTGGGTATAAACCGAACATAAGTTCTATTTTTGTAGGGGGTAGAATTAAATTGATACCAGAAGAAGATAAAATTTTAAAAGATTTCTTAAATTTGAATGAAAATAAACTCTTATATAGGGCATATTTAGAAAATCCTAATATTGAGAATAAGAAAGAGTTAGACAGTCGATTTCGAAAACACTTTTATCTCGTCCGTTGTATTAGTTATTTTTTGAAAATAATTCATTTTGAAAGTAAGCATTTTGATAAAAAACAAAGAAAAAGAAATGAAAAATTTCAACTTATTTTAGATAAACAAACTGAAGAAGATAACAAGATAATTGATTTAGTTCCAGATAATAAAACTCCAGAATATTTGGCTTTAAATTTAGAAGATTTGGTGGAAAATCAGGATTTATATTATGCAATACAAAACTTAAATAATAAACAAAAGTTGCTTCTTAATTTGATTTTTATTGAAGGATTGAAGGATACAGAAATTGCTGAAATGTTTAATATTACTCAACAGGCTGTAACAAAGATGAAAAAGAATGTAATTAATAAACTTAAAAAGAAACTGAAGTAATGTAAAAAGGAGGATTCTTTAATATGCAATTAAGTGAAAAAGATATTGATTTCATTATTCACAGAGTGCAGCCAAAGATATCTGCTTCTTTGTTACAAACTCATCCTAGTTATAGAGAGGATTTAGAACAAGATTTAAAAGAAATGATTGTTCAAAAAATTAAAGAAGAAAAAATAGATAGTAATGTTCCTGGTTTCTTTGAACACTTAAATAAAATCAAAAATCTCCCCCACATAAAGAATGAATTCAAAGAGTAACAATTAACCTTTAAAAATTCGGATTTTTAAAAACGATGATTTGGAAAGGTAAGGTAATATTTCAACCAATGGGGCATGTTGAAATATTATGATAATATGGATTGAAAAAGGGGGCATGTCTGTGGTTTATCTGACCATTTTGTATATATTTGTTTTAGTGGTGTTTATAAGTGCTATTGGTGGTTTTCTGATATATAAAGTAACTCATAATTTTTTAAATGTTGGATTATTTTGTAAAATATTAGGAGGCATAGTATCTTTAGTTCTAAGCTACTTAATAGCTTTGATGATATTTGAAGGGGTTTGGTTTTTTTCTTTACCTATGGCAGTGATGGCGATAGTGGTATATATCGCATTCCTTTTGTTTTCGAATGGTAATTTGGTATTGATAAAATGGGTAGGAATAATTGCGTTAACTTTGTTTATTGCAGTACATGTTTATTTAATCATAGCCACTCTTATATAAATTAAGTGTTTTAGTCTATCTAAAATTTCAGAAATGATTCCCAAACAAAAGTTTGGAAACATACAATAAAAGCGACAAACGTTGATTTATCGGCGTTTGTCGCTTTTATATGGAATATTTTTTATGCAGCTTTTTATACAATTGCGTAAACCTTGATCCTCCCAATTTATAAAAAAACCCCTTGCCTGAGATCTGTAATTGGAACCAAAAAATTTTAAAAAATCGTTATTAATCTATTAAAGCTGTATAGAATGCATTATTAAAATAAAAAAGGGGGCTATTGTTAGCTATGGAAATGAGATCGCATATAAGCTTTAAGCGATAATTATAAAATAAAAAAGGAGGCTATTGTTAGCTATGAAAAATAGGATGCGAATTCGTATATAGGTGATAAGCAACTGGGTAGCAGGGGAGATTGTTTTTTTACATCTCGCTGTGCGAGATTGTCGTCAAAGACGACAGGATTTAATGTTCGTTTGCGAACATTTTGCAGCGATAAGCTGTAACAGATTTTGAACTTGGAGCAAATATAATTTGCGAACCGGCTATTGCGACATTAATAATCGCATTTTTTAAGCGATTATTGGAGGAATAGACGGTGAGCGAGGTAAAAAAATTTATTAGGAAAAAAAGATCTTTAACGAAGGACAACAAATGGAAAAAACAACAGGAATTCATTAATACCAATGGTTTGAGAGATGTAATAATTCAGCGAACGGTTGGGGCACGTCACGCTCTATTTATGCTGCTGAACATAATCTTAACAAAAAATAACTGTAATTCAGTTTATTTGTCATGCCATTCATTTTTTTAGTGGCATGACAAATAAATTGAAAGGAGGGGGCTATGTCAAAATCAAAAAATATACGCCAACAACTCCGTAGTGAGTTGCACACGCAATTTAAAGCAGGTTTAGGACGCTCCAGGCACTCTGATAAGGTCCTTAATAGTAATCAGCCTATTTATAATCGAATTTACAGCGATTTGAGTCTTAAAACGCATTTGAGCCGTATTGAACAATTTGCGAAGTGGGTTAAGGATAAGCATCCTGAAATACGGAATTTGCAGGGAATTACGAAAGATGTTGCAGGGGAATATCTGCAAAGTCAACGAGACGAGGGGAAATCTGCTTATACGATTAGTTCGGATATGTTGGCGATCAATCGTGTACAAATTGGTAGTGGGCATTGGAATGAAGCGATAAAGAAAAGTGATTATGGTTTGCCTAGACGTTCTTTTGACCAGTTGCGTAACAATAATTCAAGGGTAAATCGGAGCCATGAGCAGCAGCGAGAAGATGCTTATATGCGTGAGCGTTACAGAGAGGTTCTTTTTTATGGACAGGCTTTCGGATTAAGACGTTCAGAGCTTATACCATCTGATAGTCGTCAAACGGTTGCTGGCACTCATAGTTTATATGAGCATGACGATAAGTTATATCATGTAACAACGGGCAAAGGAGGGCGTTTGAGAGCGATTGAATGTCTTAAAAGTCACGAATCGGAGATTCGTTCAGCCTATGGGCATCACATACAGCTAATGCCTGATTATCTATGTAAAGACCATTACTCTAAAGGCGATATTCAGAAGTTCAGAAGTGAACATAAACAAGGAAAACAGTTTTTCGCGAGTTTAGATAGGTCTTTGCGAATTCATGTGGAATGTCGTCAGTATTATGCCATGAATAAACTTGATGAAATTCAGCAGGACCAATTATTTGCAGAAGAGCGATTGAATAATGTTAATCAAATTGCCATATCACAATTAGAAGCTGATTATATTAGCAAACAGCTGGGGCATGGGGGAGATCGTTGGGATGTTTTGCAGCGTTATTTAGGACGATAAAATATTTTAATAAGTTTTTTTTATATTTGAATCAAATAGATATATAGAAAATGGTGGTTATTTATCTATTTTTTTACGAAAGTAGTTGTGAATCTAGTAGTTTATGTATATGATAATTAACAAATACATAAATGAACGAAAAAAAAAAGCTACTCGTCAGCGTTTCAGAAGGGACTGCAATCCCTAAAGATTCTCGGAGTAACTTTATAAACAGGTGATTCGCACTCACTTGTTTTCATAAGACCATCTTATACGATTTTGAAGTGATTTACAACTAGTAAATCACTAAAAATAAAAAAGAGGCTAGTGGAAACGATGAAAGTCGAATTCACCTAGCCTCTTTTTCGTTTGGAATAAGTTATTAATTAATGAATGTATCTGACAAGCAGAAGTCTTATAGATACAGAGCATGAAGGCGTTTTAATTAATAGTGTAACGTGGTTTACAGGAGAACACGTAAAAAACTGCCACGCCTAATCAGCGTGAGAAGGCCGTTAGATGGCGACGTACTCATTTTGTCTTGAATAGCAAGGTGAGTATAATTCCCAGATAGATTTAGATAATCTTATCGGAGCATGACCTGTCCTGTTTGGGGGGCGTAGAACACTGAAATGTGGGTTGGTAATAACAGACCTGGGCGACCTGACGTTTATAGCAATGTCTGAACTACGTGTACGAAAGTACGGGATTTAATGATGACACGGATTCCTTAACACGATGCACCATCGTGAGTGAAAATATTAATCCCCCCTGTAATAAGTATTTTATAAAACTTATTACAGGGGGGGGAGTGAGCCGTTGTCCTTTCAGCTCAACCCATCGTGATGGAAAATCTTACAATATGCAATAAAAAACATAAAGGAAAAAAAAAGGCGAACGAACGGGGTAAGCTTTAAGTATATCTATGTTTTTAAAGAACAAAAGATAATAAGTATTAACAGTAAAAAATATACATGGTTTTATACAAATATATGAAGGTTTTTAGGGAGTTATAGGGCGATCAGGACCAGCTTTGGTTGGGGAGCATAGCGGTGTAGTTTAATTATGTTCTTTAGAGATTTAGGATAAGTTGACTATTTATTAGGTTTTTATGTGAAAAAGAGGTGAATTTGATTTCACCTAGAATAATATCTAGTAATACATAGATGATTTAATGTGAAATGGGGATGAATAGGTTATGTTTTTGGCTGATACTACAATTAAATCGATTTTAGTTGCATTAAAAACAGATGGGATTAAAACAGGAGATGTTGCAAAATCAATTGATGGGATTTCTGAAAAGCCTTTTCGAGCTGCTTTAAAGGCTGCTGGTTATGAATTTAGTAATCGTGCTCCGAAAGGATGGCATTATGTTGGAGTAGGTGAAGAGCCATTAGATAAATCGATTTTTGATTATGTGAAACAAGGTAATCTTCAGGTGAAACGTAAGTTAACTAAAGTTCATACAGATATGAGTGAAGGTGAACAAGGGATGATTGGTAGTGAACTAGATATGCATCGAGGTGAACTTGCTATGACATCTAGTTCATCTGTTGTTCCTATGCAGTTCACTTCTAATGAAGTAGGTTTGATTTTGGAGATGCTTCAGGAATGGCGTAAATCTAAAGAAGATATGAATGTTCTGGAAGCGAAGCCATCTGTTTATGAACGTGTAAAAAGGATTCCACAGGGTGAAAAAACTCGTAAAACCATTGTAATTGATAAAACTATTGGTGAGCGTTTAGACGTTTTTTGTGAGCAGGAACGTTTAAATAAGTCGGATGTTATGTATTTAGCGTTAGAAGCATTTTTAGATGCTCATAATTAGTGTAAACAAAATGATAAAGTGGATCAGGGATTCGTTTTTTATGGGAGTGATATAGCAAATGAAGGTAAAATTTTTTAATGATACAGGCAGAGATGTATTAATTCATCCTGGTACCTATGTTCATGGATGTAAGGCAAATAAAGATATAATCAGACCGATTGAGGTATGTATTTTCGAGTTGCCAGAAGGGACGACATTACCAGAAATTAAAATGTGGGATTATGGTGATAAGGGGCTTAGTATTTTAGTGACACCAGTAGATGATGATTTAACTTGAATTGATTCAAGTGTTTATTGTGGACTTGGTAAAATTAAATTAAATTTATTTTCATAAGTGATGACTAATTAATAATATGTTAGTTTAATGACTAAATATTGTATAAATAGGGTAATACTTCAATTTAAATGATGTAACTTTTGTTTCCTTACAATATTTATTTTGTTTTTTCAAGGGTTTTAAATATAAATTTTTTTGTTTTACTTGTCAACAGTATCCTTTGGATGTTACAATAGTGTCAGAAGAGAAATAGTATTGACTATTTTTATTTATTATGTTATATTATATGGGTTTTTTTAAGCAGATAAATTCAGAAAAATTTTTTATAAAAAAAAGCCAACTAGTTATGTGGGAGTAACTAGTCAGCTAAAAGTTAGTTGCGTAAAGCTGCAACTGCAGAATACATTAGAACGATAGAGAAAACAATAATTAATACAAGAGAGATATGAAGCTCTCCAATGTTACTCAGTATAGTAACACATTGAATGAAAAAATCGTTCAAGGTCTCAATTTTGTATACAGAAAAAATGTAAATGAGACATCCGATAAAAATACTTAGCACGCTTAAGAAGTTACCGTTATTAAATAGTTTCTTAAGTTTTTCCATGTTGTTGATTCACCTCCAAGTTACACCAACTTAGATGTGAGAGCATGTCCGAGAAAAATTTAATTTTGGGAAGAATTAAATTATATAATAGCAATTTCTCACCTCTTTTTGATACAACTCATTAGTCTTACTATCTATTGGGGTATAGTAAGCCACATAAAACATTACACTATTTTCCTTCATTTGTCAAATAAAAATGATAGGATTTTTTTGTTTAGTAATTTTAAAAAGCGATTAAATGATCTTAATAGATCGTTTAATCGCTTTTTTTTAAAAACTTATGGAAACTTATGGAAATATATTAAGAAGGAATATATTGATCCTTAATAATACGAATGTATGAAAATAGATGTATTCGTACATTAAAAACCCTTATTTTATTGAATAGTTACAAAAATTATACAATATGATACATTGGATGTATTATATTGTATTTAATTTGCAAATTAAATGGGGGATTTTATGAAAGAAAAGAACGTGCAGCCTTTGAGAACTGCAAGGGAAATTGAAGATTTTAGATGGGCGTTGTCTCGCTATACTAGTATGCGAGATATATTTTTGTTTAACTTGGGCATTAATACAGGATTGCGGATTTCTGATATTGTGCCATTGAAAGTGAAGGATGTAAGAGGAAAGCAACACCTCTTCATCGTAGAAAAGAAAACGGGAAAGACAAAAAGGTTCTTGCTTCCACGGGCAACAAGAGAAGCTATTGAGGAGTACACAAGAGGTATGAATGATGAAGACTATTTGTTTCCAAGTAGAAAAGGAACGAATCCTATTAGCACGACACAAGCATACAGAACCATGCAAAAGGCTGCAGAGGCATTGGGTCGAGATGATATAGGTACTCATACGATGCGTAAAACATTTGGGTATCACCATTATCAGAAACATAAGGATGTCGTGACGTTACAAATGTTATTTAACCATTCGGCTCCAAGTATTACTCTTAAATATATTGGAATTACATCAGACCAGATTGATGCAACTTTAGAGGACTTCCATTTATAGAGGTGTAAGGTATTGTTTGAGCACGATCGAGTAATAATCAAACGAAACTAGGCTTACAGAAACCCATGGGGATACAGAAAAAAAGTCGTAGATGTTGATTTAGACAACATCTACGACTTTGCAAAATAAATTTTAATAAAATCATTGGGAGTTTTAGCTTGCGGATTTTTTTCAATCCAGTTTTCAATATATTCTTCAATTTCTTTTAAACTATTAAATTTACTATATATTTTTTGGGAAAGACATAAGATATCAATCAAACTAAAGCCTTTTGCTAACAACTTTTCATTTAATGTCTTCAAAAACTCAAGCTTATTTTCCTCTATTTGATACCATTCACCTCTGACGTGGTTATCGGAAAACAATTTATGGAAAAATTTCTCTCCCGAAATGCTGTCAAAGGTTGGAATTTTTAATTCTAAACTTAACTCTCCAGGTGAACTAGTTTGAACTGAATTCAATCTTTTTTCAACATTGTTAGATTGCCCTACCTTAACAAAATGATTTGAAGATTCTTTAATAAAATAAACATAACTAATTTGATTGAATTGATGTTTATATTCTTTTATTAAACAACTTTCACAGATAAGACGACCATAATTTTTATATTTTTTAACAGTATTATTGTGAACTTCACTGCAAGAATCACAGACCCATTCTTTTGTTAAATCAATCAGTTTCCAATCCCCTGGTAATAGGTGTAAAATTTCTTTATAACATGACTTTGTGATATCTCTAATAATTTCCCATAAGTCATCTTGAGTATATTCATTAAACTCATATGGTGGAAGACTTTGGATAAGATCGACACCTTTATATATATTTTTACCAGGAGATCTATAGTTTCCTTCAAGGCAATGTACTGCCATCCCTTTATTTTCTCCATCCGTATTTTTATCCCAAGTGTATGAATTTATTACGAGCCAATTTGCCATTCTCTAACAACCTCCTTTTTATCGTTATTATTGGTTAATATATAGTATTTATACATTTAATTTAGAAGTTTGATAGAAAAAATTGGAAAACTCAGTACGAAGCAGTAGTTGCTCTCGGACGAAAGTATATTGGCATGCATACAATGTGAAAAAGGTTCGGGTACCATCATCACAAGCAGTAATGAAATATAGATATTCTTGAATAAAAAGAGGAGTAGCAATTGCTACTCCTCTTTTTATTCAAGAATTTACTACTTTGGACCATTTAAGGAATATTAAATATAAAATTATTGAAAGTCCTGCTACAGGTAAGTGAAAGAACCAAATTCCTCCGAATAGTAATAACTTTGTTAATGGATAGCTAAGTATTAAAGTTATTATTGCTCCTAATATATAGTTAAGGGATTTGGATAATTGAAAATTTTTCTGAAGTATTTTATAAGATAAAAAGCCTCCAATTGCACTAATAAAAATTGCTATAATAAATAACCCTAAATAAGTTATATACATGGTGAAACCCCCTTTTTTATAAAAAAATTATAAATAATTATTAATTTTTAATAATTTCATAGTATAACACTTTTACTATTAATTAAATCTATAGATTTTTTATTTAAATTTAAATAAAACAGACGACTTATAAAAACTAAGGTCGTCTGTTTTTATTACTATTATGAATCGTATGAAAGTCCTTTATCTACGGACTTCGTCATACCAAGACCAAGTGAAAATGGTGTATCCCCTGTTTTTCGAGGATCGTAAGAATAAACTAGTTCTGGTCCTTTACTTTTACCCTCAATATTTCTCCAGAATTCTAAGGCTGGAAAAGCTGTATGTTTTCCGGTAATACGAACACTGCCTACTCGTGTTACTTTCAAAGTAAATTCATATTTAACAGGTGGTGCAATAATTACTCCCGGGTTTGCAACAGCATG